>Ga0099364_10011904_pt1 | contig 11799 bp, 9 predicted proteins | sample TergutTh196P3_FD_73070 | JGI IMG/M metagenome (GOLD analysis project Ga0099364, IMG submission 73070) | Microcerotermes parvus P3 segment gut microbial communities from Pointe-Noire, Republic of the Congo - Th196 P3 | ecosystem: Host-associated > Arthropoda: Insects > Digestive system > Gut ...
CTTGTGGTATACCCACCGCCGTTCATCTTCTAGGTGCTACACTTTTTCATTTATTTTTGTGACATTTCTATTTTATATAAAACACACAAGTAAATAGTTGCATAACACAGGGCGGCTCTACAGGCCGCCTTGTGTTATAACTGCGGGGGTATGAGCATGTCTGAACAAAAAACATCCGACAGCCTTGACCAGTCCGTAGACGGCGGAATAGATAAGGCGATGGTGGCTCACGGCGCATACAATGCCGGTCAAAATATCGGCGCGGCGGCAGCGGAAGCGGCGAAATCCGCGGCACAGGGAGCAGCGTCAGCGGGTTCGGGCGCAGGCGCGGCAACGGGGACAGGGGCGGCGGCAGGTTCCGCGGCGGGGCCGGGCGGTACGGCGATGGGCGCGATCATCGGCCTTGCCGTTTCCCTGTTTGCAAAGCCCGTTATAAAAGCGCTTATCGTCATTGTCCTTGTAATCGTGATGATTTTTTCATCCCTGCCAAGTATGTTCTTTGAAAACCCGGTGGACGTCGCCGACAACACCGGCCCGGTAGAGGTGTATGCCAAATACAAGGAATACGCGATGGAAAAATACACCGAGGAAATGGATAAACGCAAGACGGAAATCGAGGACGATTTTCAAAACCGGATAAGCGGCGGCGAGTTTGACGATTACGACCATGTGGAGTTTACATATTCCTTTAATCCTCCCGAGGATGTTTTCATGGACGAGCTGACGGAAGCCTCCGCCTTGATAATCGCCATGTTTGAAATCAGTACGGATGATTGGAGAAAGGCTGCCTTTTCCCATTTCAAGAGCGCGGTGGACAGCGTCCACTTTTGGAATGATACGATTGCCACCCGGCACGCCGGCGAAGAACATGAGGTTACATATCAGCTTGTTTATGATGAGGATAAGGATGAGTATGTAGAGGAAAGCACTATTCACGTTCATATCGGCTTTATTATCTTTGATAGGGGTGTCGAAGCCTTCCGCTCAAAGTTCGGGCTTTCCGACGAAAGGGAATACATCAAGAGCGTGGAGATGGCTCATAACATCAGGATATTTTTCGGCGAGGCCGACGGCCTTCCGATGGGCGGCGTCACCGGGGGCGCATCCGGTTCTTATCCCGGCGGCGGCACACATAACGCCATACGCAAAGCATTGACGGAGCTGGAGAACCCCCGCGGCTTCTTTGGCGGCCCCGCGACTGTTCCGCTGCCCTCCGGTAGATGGAGGATATCAAGCGAGTTTGGCCCCAGGAATTACGCGCCCGACCCGCTGCATACCGGCATAGATTTTGAGGCGGCGAGCGGAACCCCGATTTACAGCGCGATGGACGGCATAGTGCTGTTAAGATTAACGAACGTGAGAACCTTCGGCCATCACATCGTTATCTATCACGGCGGGAATATCACCACCATGTACGCGCATATGTCGTCGTTCGGTTCTTATCACATAGGCGACACGGTAAGCCGCGGGGATATTATCGGCTATGTCGGCCGCACCGGGCTGTCTACCGGCCCTCATTTACATTTTGAATATCAAATCAACGGCTCTGCGTACAACCCACGGCTGATTCTGCCAATTTGACAGGGGGAATGTTTTTGGATTTACACGCGCTTATCAAGCTGACCAACTTTGAACACAGCCGGAAGGTTTCCGAAATCAGCGCCCTGCTGGCTAAGTGGATGGGATATTCCCCATCCGAAACTGAGATTATCAGGCAGGCGGCGCTTTTTCACGACGTCGGTAAAAGCGGCATAGCGCCTGAAATCCTAAACAGGCCCGGAAAGCTGACAGAGCGGGAATATGAAATCGTCAAGACCCATGTGCAGTTGGGGAGCAGGCAAATCGCAGAGGCAATCCTCTTTCTGACAGCCGCGTACCGGGTTGCGCAGGCCCATCACGAGAGATACGACGGAACGGGATACCCCTATGGCCTTGCCGGGAATGAGATCCACCCTTATGCCCGGCTGGTTTCCGTCGCCGATGTGCTGGACGCTTTGGCCTCTAATCGCCCGTACAGGAAGGCGCTGAGTGTGAATGAGGCGCTGGAATACCTGAAAAATCAATCCGGCGTCCTGTTTGACAAGGATGTCGTCGCGGTTTTGCTTGACCGCTGGGATGATGTGGCGGCTTTGTACCGATGAATGGATATGGGGCCGGAAAGAATCCGGCCCCATCGCATATTCTAACTGTCGCGGGCAAGCAGGCCACGTACAACATCAAGAACAGTTTGCAAAGATTCCTCGTCTGTAATATTGCCCTTATATTCCACATTACGGATGGTTAAATCCAAACATTTAAGCTGCTCGCACATCACATATCCTGTCGTGCCGCAGTTTTCGGGCAGCTTTACATGAAGCGGATAACCGTTGTCTGTGTTGGTTATGGGACAAATAACGGCAAGGCCGGATGTGTCCCGGAGAAAATCCGTCAAGCTGACAATCAGCGCGGGACGCCTCCCGGCCTGCTCACGCCCTGCCTGGGGATTGTGGTCAAGCCAGATAATGTCGCCTTGCTTTAATGAGCGTATATTTTGCATTACTATTCACTTCCGCTATAATATTTCGCGCCCTTGGGGATAGCCGGTATCCCATTCAGCCGACTTATAATTTCCGCTATAGCCCTGCATTCTCTCTTTATACGATAAACTGGGCCATACCTTTTTTATGATAATCCTGTCGCCATCCTTAACGACATCCAAATCATCATTCTCCCGCAATTGCATTCCGTCAAGCAATGCTTTTGGAAGCCGGATGGCTTGACTGTTGCCCCACCGTTGTAGCTTTGTCATCATATTCAAATACACCTCTCTCATCGCAACACGGATATACTGTTTATACATATTATACCCGATTTATAGGGTGATGTCAATATCTTATGTAAGACAATGAGTTGACAAAAGGTGGCGCCGATGCCTCCCTCTTCCATAATAATATACCCCAAATAATAACGAGGATGTGATACAACTTGCCCAGCAAAAGAGAAAGCTTCGACGTATTTGCCGTGCCGCGCAACTTCGGCGAGGACGGTATCAGCTTCAACGGCATCAACCGCCGCAATCTTGTGGAGGGCGCAGTGCTTGCTATCGGTTCAGGTTATCCAATGTTTGCGTACTTGCCGGTATCCCTGTCGGTGCGGGTGATTTTGCTGTGCTTCATCTCCCTGCCGTTATTCTTCGTGGGATTGGTAGGCGCGGGCGGCGAAAGCCTCAGCCAGTTTGTCGTCACGGTATTGAAATGGCTGTTTACCCGCCGCAAACTGCGTTACTACATCGACACAGGGGAACCGGAGTCGCCCAAGCTCAAAGGCTTTGCGCGTATCAAAGCTGTATTCCAGAAAAAGGATAAGGACGTCATTCAGTATATAAAGGTACGCAAGGCAAAACCGGGTAAGCTTGATAATCTTTTTGACCGCTTGTTTATGGCAAGGAAAAAAACAGACGCAAGGCAAGCAAACGAGGATGAAGCCCCCAAAAGCCGCCGGATTAAAAACATGGTACAAACATTTTTCCCGGTTCTGGATATCCGCGACGGTATGATTATCACTAAAGATAAGCGGTATGTCAAAATCGTCGAGATTCATCCTATCAACTTCCTGCTTCGCTCCGCAGACGAGCAGCGCGATATTATCCTATCATTTGCGGAACTTTTGCGTATCGCCCCGGTTAAAATGCAGTTTAAGAGCAACGCAAACCGCGCCGACATCAGCAAATTCCTTGCCCGGACAATTGAGGAAATGGAGCGGGAGGATAACCCCAAGTGTCGGGAAATGGACGAGGACTACATCGGGCATATCCGGAGCATCGCCACCAACAACGCCATCTCCCGGCGTTTTTTTGTTGTCTTCGAGTACCACAACCCCATCCCCGCGTATAACCCAAGCGAGGCGGATATCCGGTTTGCCCTCGAAAGTGTCGTCCGAAGTTTCCGCTCATACCTGTCGCGCTGCGGCAACTCCACCATGGAGTTTGACCGCGAAAACGATGAAAACGACTTTCTGCTCTCTTTGCTCTTTACGCTCCAGGACCATTACAATACTGCGGGAATGACGCTTGACGACAAGGTAGATAGGGCGTTCAAGCTGCGGCTGAAAGGCGGCAACACAAAGGAAATGTGCACCGCCGACTACGCAAGCCCGGATGAAATTGATTTTACCCATTCAAAATATATCGTGATTGACGGCGTTTACCATGCGTACCTGTACATCCCGTCAAACGGTTACAAGACGCTTGTGGGCGCGGCGTGGCTGTCGCCGCTCATAAACGCGGGCGAAGCGATTGACGTAGATTTGTTCCTGCACAAAATGCCCGCGGACCGGATGCAGGTGCAGGTTAGCCGCAACCTGCGGCTCAACAAAGCGAAAATCAGCGAGGTGTCCAGCACCAGCGCCGACTACAACAAAATGGGCGACATCATGGAATCCGGGTACTATCTACAAAGGGGCCTCAATGACGGGCAGGAGTTTTTCTACATGAACGTCCTTGTCACCGTCAAAGCCTTTAATAAAAAGGATTTGGATAACCGCGTCAATGAAGTGGTGAAGATGATGACCGCCAAGCAGATACAGCTCAAAAATTGCGCTTATATGCAGGAAGCGGCGTATCTGTCCGCCTTGCCACTCGCAAAGCTCGACCAAAAGCTGTATAACCTGGGCAGGCGCAATATCCTCACCAACACCGCCGCCAGCACATATATGTTCACGGCTTTTGAAATCTGTGACGACAAGGGAATCCTAATCGGCACGAATGAGCATAACAACAGCCTTGTCATACTGGACAGCTTCAATCTCAGAAAATACAAGGCGCCGCATATCTGTCTGATGGGTTGCACCGGCAGCGGCAAGACCTTCACGCTCCAGACAATAGCCACCCGCATGAGGCGCAAGCACGTCAAGACCTATGTAATCTGCCCTACAAAAGGCCATGAGTTCAAGCGGGCGGCCGACGCCATCGGCGGGGCGTTTATCCGGCTGTCGCCCGGAAGCCCCCACTGCATCAATATCCTTGAAATCCGCAGGCGGGACAATTCCATCAGCGTAGCGCTTGACGGCGAAGTAGAGGAGCAGAGCTATTTGGCGATGAAAGTTGACAGCCTGCTCATTTTCTTCCGGCTTATCCACCCTGAAATGAGCAATCTTGAGGAGCAGATTTTGGACGAGGCCCTGATGAAAACCTATGCGGGGTTTGGAATTACAAACGATAACGATTCGCTGATTGACCCGGTGAATACAGAACGGTTCAAGAAAATGCCAATTTTGGAGGATTTGCACCGCCATCTTTGCGATAACCCGAAGGCCGAGCAGATGAGCATTATCTTAAACCGCTTTGTAAACGGCTCCGCCCGCTCTATGTTCAACGGGCAGACCAATGTGGATTTGAGCAACCATTACACTGTGCTGGACTTAACCTTCCTTAAAAACAGGATGATGCTTTCGGCAGGGATGTTTGTGGCGCTGGATATGGTTTGGGATATCGCCCGGCAGAACCGCATGGAGCAGAAGGCCATCGCCATAGACGAGGTTTGGCAGCTGATTGGCGCCCACTCCAACGCTCTCGCCGCCGAATATGTGGTTGAAATCGCAAAAATCGCCAGGGCCTATAACACCGCGGCTATCTTCGCCACGCAGGACGTCAATGATTTTTTCAGTTTGGAGGACGGCAAGTATGGCAAGGCGATTATCGCCGCCTGCAAGTGCAAAATCATCCTAAATCTTGAACCGCATGAGGCGGAAAAGGCCGGTGAAATCCTCAACCTGACGGCTACGGAAGTCCATAAAATCAAGAATTTTGAGCGCGGGCACGGGTTGTTATCGTCAAACGGCAACAACATCGCCGTCCGGTTCCGGGCCAGCGACCTTGAGAAATCGCTTATCTCAACGGACCCCGATGAGCTCAGGCAGATTTTTGAGACAAAAAAGGTGAAAAGCATACCAGAAAGTGTAGTTTAGGAACCCAAACTCGCCAATCTCTCCCCAAACTCGTTTTTTGGTACCCGGACTTGCAATGTGCGGAGGTTTTAGGAACCTAAAACCGACTTTAGGCACCTGCAAGCGAGTTTTGGAACCTAAACTTCAAAAAAATCGGAGGTGAATGACATGAACGGGGTGCTGCACAGCTCCCAAGTGGATTTAGAGTATTGCTACGCCCTGATAAAAGAATATTCGATTTTAGATATGGCGCAGCTCTATTCGTTAATGAAGAACGCCGGACAGCTCAGCAGGCTCCGGCGCCACTACATCGCAAAAAGCCTATGCGCCAGGGGCTTTGCCCTAAAAATAGAAAAGGGCGATAGGAGCTATCTAGCCAAAGGTCCCGGACTGTCCCCAGCGGGTAAGCATAAGGCACAAATTATCTGTTATTGGGTGCTGCTTGACTATATTTGCAGGGTGGACAAGCACCATGCAAAAGGCACGTTCAGCCGGATTTCGATGGAGATAGACGGGCGCGATTATGACGTCGTATACGTCCAAAAAGGGCAAGAACGGCTTTGCAACGCCAATATGAAATCGGGCGGCGACGTCAGGTATTTCGTTGTAGTGGATGATGTTTCGCAGATTCCCCTAATCAAAGGGGATAAAATCCATACCTTCGCCACCGTGAGCGAGGCCGGTAAGGTAGATTACTATTCGCAGGGAGGTTAAAAACGTGAACCGGACAACAATTATGGGAGATTTGTATAATAAACTGCTGCGTCAAATTATGTACCGCAATGATAAAATCGCCGCTATATGCGGTAAAGAGGGCGGCGCATACGGGCAGCTTGCCGGTATTTCACGGCACATTGAGCTTTTGACGTCGGATTTGCGGGAATCTTTGATTCAATGTTATAACGAATTGCAAGCTGTTGGCTGCCATCTGCCGGAGCTGCCTATGCCGGACCCACCGGATATATCGGTGGATACAGGCAAAAAAAGTGTGCGTATCGTCATGGACGGTATGCTGCCGTTCCCCTTAAAAGGCGGCGTCCATTACCTTCACAAAAAGCTGGACGCCGCCTTGCTGCGTTACACAAAGGAAAACGCACTGCCAACGCCGCTTTTCACCGAACGCTGCGCCGTGGTTTTTATTCACCGCTACGCCAAAACCGGCCGGGGGCTTCGCCATCTGCGCGACTACGATAACACCGAGCGGCGCTGTATTACAAACGTCGTAGCGCGGCATTTTATGAGGGACGATTCTCCCGCCTGCTACATAGGGATGGATGTAATCGCCCCGGGGGAAAGCAACCATACCGAGGTTCGCATTATGACTATCCCGGATTTCAGTGTGTTTGTGGCATCCGATGAAATTGGTTGATTGCCTTAGTTTTCATATCAAAAAAACATCTTAAAACGTATCAAAAAATCCCCCTTGGGAACAGCCGCGATTTTTTGATACGAAAAACCCTGATTGTTCTGATTATCATGCGGAATATTCTTGCCGTATAGAACCAGTTAAGCGTTTTGCCCGGTTACATCCGGGCAGGACGCTCATTCTGCCGGGAGGTGCTGTTTTGTCCGCCAATTCGGATATTTCTATGACCGTCCTGCGGCTGTTGGCCGAGTGCGGCCGCGTGTCCAGACGCACATTCGATATGCTCCCGTTCAGCTACCGCAACACAAGCGTCTACATCAAAAAGCTGGCTGACAACAAAAACATCAGCCTGTCCGGTGTTGGTAATTCAAAATCCTACATCCTGCTCGAAAATGGCCGCAAAACCCTGTCCGCCTATAACCCACAGCGATTTACGCCCGAGTTGTTTTCGCTGAACAAACTGCTGACGCGCCATCCCGACCGTTCACGGCTTCGCGGCGATGTGGCGGCAATCATGTCAATGGCGGGTTATGCCGTCCATCCTGACGACAAGCCCGCGCTTCCGGCTTTTACGCCGCAGCCCCCGGATCACCAATACACCGGCCTGCGCTCTTTGCTTCATAACCATGAGCCGCATCAGTACGGCGAGATTATTCCCAATCGGGCCGTATACGCCAAACGCCTGACGCCGGTGAACTGTTATTACGATTCCGTACAGCTAAAATGCCTGCGCGAGAGTGAAGCCAACAATGGCGCCAACTATTCCCGCGCCTGCGGTGTGCTGTTCACGCCGTCAAACCTTTTTCGCGTTTATCACAGCCGCGATGTGGCGATGCGTTTTTTCAAAACCGGCGAGGAAAACCTATCGGCGCTGCTCAATTCTGTTTTCACCGGATTTATGCCTAACGACCAAAGGGGTGTGCTTGTATTCGGCGTGGATTGGCTGGCGGCAAACAGTATTCTGGACAACTATCTGAACGACAAGACAATCCCATCGTCCAAAAGCGGCGAGTTAGCGGGAGAAATCCTGAATACCACCAATCTCGGCAACCCGCTGTTCTATCTTCCCCTGCGCGGCGAAGCGCTGGAGCTCCTGCGGCTGATGTGTTTTCCCGACTGGCGCAAATCGCTGATGTATTACGCATCCGTATCCTATGCGCGACAGGAGCAAACAAGCTGGAGCTTTCAGCATGAAAACCGGCGCGTCTATATCATCGCCGACTTGAATCTGACTAACCTTGCAATACTCCTGCGCGGCATGATGAAAAACCCGACGGAGCCGATTACGCTTCTCTGCCTGCCGTGGCAGCACGAATTTTTCTGGAAGCTGATACAGGAATACGGCGGCGATAGGGCAAACGTACAGTTAGTCTTACTGCACGAAAGCTTTATGGATAATCTCATAAACAACCACATGAAACCATACTGGGGGTGATTTTTTTTGAAAGACATTATAATAGAAAAGCTGCGGCAACTCAAAACGCTTTTGAAGAATAAGAAATACCGGAGGCCGGCAATCGCGCTTGGCCTCTTGTTTTTTTATCTGGCGGGCTTACTGGCGCAATTCCTGAACAACCGCCACAATTGGACGCCGGGGAAAGAGCTGCGCCTGCCGAGCCTCAACCCGCTAAAGGGGCTTGCAATGCTGACGACGCCCTTTGGCGCACAGGCAATAACCGGCCTGTTCCTGTTTGCGGCGATGATTGTTTTGATGTTTTTCATGTTCCGCGAAGACCGCACCGGCATGAGATACGATAAGAAGCGCAATTTCTGGTATTCGGAGAAGGGCGTATACGGTACGGCGGGCTGGATGAACGACAAGGAAATCCTTGAATGTTTCGATTTGACGCCGGAGGCCGAGGCCGGAAATGTGAAGGAAATCATCTACGGCGTTAAAGACGGCATGGTAATCAGCCGCAAGCCGGGTTCCATGATGAATGAACACACCGCTATCCTTGGCTCGTCCGGCTCGATGAAATCCCGCGCTTTTGCCAGAGGCAAGATCATCTCCAGCGCCCTCAAAGGTGAAAGCATTTGTGTAACAGACCCAAAGGGGGAGCTGGCTTCGGATACAAAGGTTTATCTTGAGGAAAACGGCTATATCGTCAAGATTTTGAACCTTGTAGACCCGAAAAGCAGCGACCGCTTTGACGGCTTGGAGGGCGCGTTGGAGGATTCCGTCTTTGTATCCAACATTGTTGAAGCCGCCATATCCAACACAGGCGGGCCAAAGGGCGACCACTTCTTTGACGCCGCCGAAGGGAACCTGCTCTCGGCGCTCATCTTCTTGCAGATGGAACAGGCCACCGGCGAGTTCCCCACCATAGCGGGCGCTTACCGGACATTGATTGACGCGCGCAGCGTTGAGGAGCTTAGCGATATATTTGACGAACTGCCGCAAGGCTCACGTGGGCTGAGAAGCTACAACCTGTTCCGCATGGCTTCGCAGAATGTGCAGGGTAACGTAATCATCGGGCTGGGGGCTCGTTTATCTGTTTTGCAAAATGACGAAATCGCGGAGCTTATGAGTTTTCCCGACATGGATATGCTCTCACTTGGAAAAGAGAAAACTGCGTATTTTCTAGTGCTGTCAGACCAGGATTCCACGATGAAGTTTGTCTCGGCAATGTTCTTCTCGTTGCTGTTTATGCGGCTTGTCAAATATGCGGACAGCTTGCCGGAACGCAGATTGCCCGTACCCGTAAATCTCATCCTTGACGAGCTGTGTTCGGTTGTCGGGACCATAAAGGATTTTCACATCAAAATGAGCAATGTGAGAAGCAGGGCGATACATGTCTCATTCTTCTTTCAGGCATTGGGGCAATTACAGAACCGTTATCCCGATAATATGTGGAGCGAAGTTTTGAGCGCGGCCGACACAACACTCATCATGGGCTGCAACGACCCTGTTTCAGCCGAGTTCGTCAGCGTACGCAGCGGTGAAGTGACAATCTACGCCGACACAGTGATGAAGCAGCGCAACATCTTTCTTCCGGCAATGCTCCAGCCGAATTTCCGGCACAGCGAGGGCGCGGGGCGGCGTAAGCTGCTCACTTCCGATGAAGTCCTGCGTATGGAGCCGAAAAATATGCTTCTCATGCTGCGGGGCCAGCAGATATTGGGGATTGAGAAGTTCGATTACACCCGCAACCCGGAAAGCCGCAAGTTCCGGCCCATTCCGGTTAAGGGCATGACAGAAGTGCCGCAATATCCGAAAACCCCGGATGAAGCGCAAAGCATCGTTACCCAACCCCCTCGGAGAGCAGGGGGGCACACGGGGGGACAGAGTCCCGCCCGTGAGATGCGCCGCGATGAAGCGGAGCGAAATCGCCTGCAATCTCCGCAGAGATTGCGCGCATCAAAGGAGGTGATACACGATGTAACAGACGACCCGCATACACAGGACAGCGGCTATACCGGCCCGACTATCAAGCAAATTGACAAACCGGGAATTTAGAAGGAGGTATCTACGTAATGGAAAACATGGATTTTGAAACAGGAACGGAAAACATGGAACACGCGAACCCTCAATTAGGGCAGGATGATGAAAATGTTGCAGGGGAAGCAGGGGTGCAGAATGAAGAGCAATCATCGGAGCCCGAAGCGGAAAAGCCAAAACGCCGCCGTAAGAAAGCGGAGCAGCCAACCCCGGCAGTTTTGGACAGCGACCATTCTGACGACGCCGAAAATGAGGCAAATGATTCGTATGAGGATGGCGGGGAACCGGGTATGGATGAACCGGATTCTTTATCATCGGAAGATGATGATGAAGTAGGCGGCGCTCCGAGGCGCCGCGAGCGCGGGCTCGACGGTTACGGGCGCGTAATCTATGAGCGCGGCGACAGCGGGCAGCATGATTTGAGCGTCCTCACCGCCGCCCGCAACGCCCGCAGGATTTTAACCGCCACCATTGACGGCATCGACACGGATGGGAACTCCCTGCCCCGTGTCGTTTTCTATGTGGGGACGGTCAAGGTGCTCATCCCGTTCTCGGAGATGGGCATGGACTTAAACCCTGATGAAATCGAAGCGGGCAGGGCCGCGGGAATCATTGACTCCATGCTGGGCGCAAAAATCGACTACATGGTGCGCGGCGTGGATACCCGGAACCGCCTTGCGGCGGGCAGCCGCCGCGCCGCCATGCTCACGCGCCGCCAGACAATCCTAAACGCCCGGCAGGGCGATGGCTTCCGCGTCAATAAAGGCACGATTGTCACCGCGAGGGTTATACAGGTCAACAGGCTGTCCATGCTTGCCGAGGTCTACGGCTACCAGACCTACATCCGCAGGGACGCCGCATCCAATCTTTGGGTCAACGACATCCGTGAGTTTGCGGAGGTCGGCGAAGAAAAACAGGTTGAAATCGTGGAGCTGGAGCGCGATTCAAAAGGCGAAGTAACGCGCCTTGCGGTCAGTATCCGGGGCGCGGAGGATACCCCGCACACCGAGCTTCGTACAGGCAACACCTACACAGGCAGTATCACGGGGTTTTCCGAAACCGCCTATTTCGT
>Ga0099364_10011905_pt1 | contig 11799 bp, 2 predicted proteins | sample TergutTh196P3_FD_73070 | JGI IMG/M metagenome (GOLD analysis project Ga0099364, IMG submission 73070) | Microcerotermes parvus P3 segment gut microbial communities from Pointe-Noire, Republic of the Congo - Th196 P3 | ecosystem: Host-associated > Arthropoda: Insects > Digestive system > Gut ...
CAAAGTTAGCCCCTGCGGGAAGTGTCCATTCATAGTGATCAACTCCCGGAATTTCGGGAACAGAGTAGAGGAACATAGCAACATCGGAAGGCATACAAATTGTTTCCGGTCCATTAAGACCTTGAGCATCTTCAATACTCGTAATAACATTTATAATTGCCGCTTCGGAATATGTTGTGTCGCAGGTGCCTGCATGAACGACAACTCGGTAATGTAATTCGCCGACTACGCTTGACGTTCCCGACAAATAAGATGTTCTGTTTGGCGGAAGTACGTCATGCCACGTATCTCCTTCATCGAGGCTGTATTGCCAGCCCACAATGTTTCCGATGTAGCCCGATGCCGTCAGTTCAAATATATTACCGGCGCATATAGTCGTTTCGACAGGCTCCACAATGCCTCCTGTTGTCGGCGACACTATGTAAGCCGTTAACGGCGTTGAAAAATCATTTGAACAGGATCCCATAGCCACTTCGGCGCGGAATTCCCAAATGCCGCCTGCGTCAGGTTTTACGGTGATGCTTGCTGAAGTGCTGTCTATATTCGTCCATGGAACGTCATCGCCTGTTGAGGTGTTGCGCATCTGCCAACGCACAATCATACCTTTGTATTCTTCAAGAGTCAGTCTGAACTGGCTGCCTATGCAGAGATACTGCGGTATGCTTGCGGTTACAAAACCTCCCTGCGCAGCGGATAATACATTTATTATTGCCGGAGACGAATAGGCGGGACCTCGGTCGCCCTCAAAGACCATCACGCGGTAATACCATGTTCCCGCTATATCCGGCGACACTGTAATAGACGTGAAATTGGCAGTGCCGGGAATATCAGTCCAATCCGTTGACGTGCCGTCTTCATAGAATACGCGCCGCTGCCAACGTTCGATGCGCGCCCTCCAGCCTATGGCGGTAAGAACAACGCTACCTCCGCTACTCTCGCATATTTCGGTTACGTTTGCAGTTATGTATCCGCCCACGGGCCACGGAAGTATTTCCGGATCTTCCCAGTTGGTAATTCTCACTTCTACGTCATACTGCGTAATAGACCAGTCGCCGTCTTCCGCAATAGAGCGGACGTAAAGCAATGCCTGTTTTTCGAAAGATGGATTGTTCAAATCAGCTGTGGTCACTAAACTCGACATGTCGATGGATATCATCTGGTCAATATCGGTGGATGGCGACACAGGAACCTGTATTCCGTTGCCGAAGCCCGGATCAATGTCGAAGAAGTATTCGATAAGAACAATGTCGGGTTTCCGCAATTGTACCGATGTTTTCATGAACGCTTCATAGTGCGTAATGCTCCAGTCGCCGATTTCGTTCATTGCTCTTATATAGAGGATATGCGGTCCCTCTCCCAGATGAGCAGTCGGCACAAAGAATTTGCGTTCGGCAATTTCCGCCGCGGGATAGATATTGACGGGCGTTCCGTTGCCGAAGCCCGGATCGGTGTCGATGAAGTATTCAAGGGCTATCACTTTGGCAATCTCTTCGGCTTTAATGTCTATTACCATAAGGTTTATGCTGTGCGTTATGCTCCAGCTATCATCTACGTTTAACGAACGGACGTAAAGCGTATGCGCTCCGGCTGTCAGGTGGCTTGCGGATACCATGAACGGCAACATAAACTCGTGTGCCGCAGGATTAACTGCCAGCAGATTAGCCTGTCCGAATCCGGGATCTTTGTCGATAAACCACTCTACAAACGTTACTTCGGGACGTATCCTCACAGAAGTTTTGATGAACGACTGATATTGCGTTATGCTCCATTTTCCTTTGTCGTCGAGGGCGCGGACATACAGTGTATGTATGCCTTCGCCAATGCCTGTCATTGTCACTGCAAAAGTTTGCGTGGTTGTTCCTGCCGCCGCAAAGGGAGGTATGGCGTTGGCGCTGCCAAATCCGGGGTCGTCATCTATAAACCATTCAATAGCGACCACATTGGGAAGAGGCTCTATTTTGAAATTGATAAATTCGATTGAATGAGTGATTCCCCAACGGTTGTGTTCGTCTATGGCGCGGATATAGAGCGTATGAACGCCTTCGGATATGGTGTCGAGATTTACCGTAAAGTTTTTGTAGTCAAATCCCAGCAGCAACTCCTCATTGCCTTCGCCGAAGCCCGGGTCGCGGTCTATAAACCACTCTAACGCCACTGCATCGGCAACCACATATCTGTCTACTTTTACAAACTGGTTGTATTGCGTGATGCTCCACTGTCCCTCCTCATTCATGGCGCGCACATAGAAAGTATGTATGCCCTGCGCCATTCCGGCAGGTATGGGAACATGGAATGTTCTTACAACATTATCTGCGGGGGTAACGCCGGGAACGGGAGTTCCGCCGCCGAATCCGGGGTCGTCATCGAAGAAGTATTCTATGGCTGTAACCTTCGATGTACTGTCGGGTACGACAGATATAAATTCAATGGATTGCGTGATGCTCCACATACCGGCATCGTTTAAGGCGCGTACATAGAGAGTATGATGTCCGGGGGTGGTGTTTCCGGGGTTGACGTATACTTCAACCAATACCATTCTGGTAAAGATCAGTTTGGTTCCTTCGCCGAATCCCGGATCTTCATCAACAAACCACTCTATTTCAACTATGTCATGCGGATCGGGCGGTATAACCTTAATAAACTGGTTATATTGCGTTTGGCTCCACCGTCCCCTTGTATCCTGTGCGCGGACGTAAAGCGTATGCAGTCCGGGCGAGAGATTCGGCGGCATTACCGCCATAAACGAATGGGTAACATTGCTTCCCGCTCCTGTCGGCATCATCATTACTGTGCCGTTTCCGAAGCCCGGATCTTCGTTGAAAAAGTATTCGATTTTCTCAATGTCGGGTATTGTCAACTCGTCAAGCGAGAACTTGATGAAGTTGTGGTATTGAGTTATACTCCAACTGCCTGCCATGTTTCTGGCGCGGACGTACAGGGTATGCGTTCCGTCTGCCAGCGTGGCGGTCGGAATAGTTATGGTTCTGGTTACCATTGAACTTGTCGGCGTTACCGGAATCACGTTGTTTTTGCCGAATCCGAGGTCGCGGTCTATAAACCACTCCAGACTGTCCACCTCTCTCGATGGGACTATGGCAAACATTTCATACTGCGTAAGGCTCCAGTCGCCGTCAACGTTTTTAGCGCGTACAGAGAATGTATGCAACCCCTGGCTCAAACTTGTTGTATTTATAGTTAGAACATGTATAATCTGACGTTGCGGCGGGTCGTACACAACGAAGTTCGGCGAGGCTCCAAATCCCGGGTCGGCGTTGACAAACCACTCTATCATTGTGATTTCCGAAACCTCTGTGCTGTCTATAAAACGCTTAAATTCTATACTTTGCGTTATGCTCCATCTGTTGTTTTCGTCGAGGGCGCGCATGTAGAGCGTATGCCAATCTTCGTCTACAATAGATCCGATATTGAAAATAAAGTCGTGCAGCGCGCTATGTCCCGAAAGCGGCACATTGTTTGCCAGCCCAAAGCCCGGATCATCGTCTATAAACCACTCAAAAGCGGTAATTTCGGGCGCAATATGCTCTTCTACCTTAATAAACGTAAAGTTCTGCGTAACGCCCCAATGTCCTGCCGTGTTGCGACCGCGTATGTAGAGCGTGTGCGCTCCGAGGCTCAATGCGGTGGTATTGATTGAAATATCCGCTCCCACCGGTGCGGGGGTGGCGTTTCCAAATCCCGGGTCAGCGTTTATAAACCACTCAAGCGCATCAACATCATACAGCATTGATTTATCCACTTTTATGAAAGTGTTGTATTGCGTAATACCCCAGCGACCATCTTCGTTGAGGGCGCGTACATACAATGTGTGAATGCCGGGGGCTAATGACGATGTGTTTATTGTAATGGGCTGCACCACGTGATCCACCGGCGGGTCGTAAACAATGTTGTCCGGCGAGGCTCCGAAGCCCGGATCAGTGTCTATAAACCATTCAAGAGCCGAAATTTCCGATAATCTCAAATTATCGAGTTTAACAAACGTAATATCCTGCGTTATGCCCCATTTTCCGTGAATATTTTCAGCGCGAATGTGCAGGGTGTGCATTCCCGGCGCAATATCGTTTATGTTTATCGGTATGTTTACTGTTGCGGCGGTTGCATGGGTAATATCTACTCTGTTTGCTTCTCCGAATCCCGGGTCAATGTCTATAAACCATTCGAGAGCGATTGTTTCGGCAGGGTCATACGGAGTCTGTTTCAAGAATGTTTGATGTTGAGTTATGCTCCATTTGCCCTTGCTGTCAAGTACGCGCACAAATATGGTGTGCAGTCCGTCAGGCAATGTCGAAACATTGACAGGCACTATTTTATGTATTGACTGTTCTTGCGGACTTATGGGTATATCTATTCCGCCGCCGAACGCTACAGAGTTATTAATGTAATACTCTGCTTTCACTATGTCGGTCGGCACAGAGGTTTCTATAAGGAAGAACTCTATACTGTGCGTTATGCTCCAGTTGTCGTGTTCGTCAAGAGCGCGTATGTAAAGCGTATGAAGCCCCGGATCAAAATCATCGGGATTTATCTCAAAAATTTTGTCGATGTTTGTTCCCGGGGTTATGCCGGTTATTTGCTCGCCGTTTCCGAATCCCGGGTCAATGTCGATGAAATATTCCATATCCACAATCATAACCTCTCTGCGTATGCTGATGACCATAAACGACATGTTTTGCGTTACGCTCCACTTCTCGTCTTCGTTCATGGCGCGCACATATAAGGTGCGCAGTCCGGGTTCAACGCCCGTAAGCGGTATGATAGCCGTAACATCTGCCGAGAGAGCGCCGTAGGGAACGGGTATGGGTTCGCCCTCTCCGAATCCCGGGTCAATGTCGATGAAATATTCCAGAGCTACAATGCCCGAAGGCGGCAGCATTTTTATAACGGCAAAGTTCAATGATTGCGTAATGCTCCATTCATCGCCGATGTTTTGGGCACGTATGTAGAGGGTGTGCATTCCTGCATCAATGTCGGCGGGCAATGCAATGTTTATGTTTCTGTCTATGTCGGTTGCGATGACAACACTAACGTTATTTGCTTTTCCGAATCCCGGGTCAATGTCAATAAACCATTCGAGAGCTTTTATCGGTTCGTTTTTGGGCAGCGCTGCGCGGACAAAGTTGAAACTTTGCGTATGGCTCCAATGACCTTCGCTGTCGAGAGCCCGCACAAATATTGAATGAAATCCCGCATCCAGCGTGTCAACGTTTACAGAAACCATCTGTTGCACGTTTGCGTCTTGCAGTACGGGCAATACTCTTTGTCCTTCTCCGAATCCCGGGTCATTGTTTATGAAATACTCAAACGCTACTATTGAACTTATTTCGGGGAATTGCGGCAACATCGTATTGTATATGCTTATGCTGTGCGTGTGTCCCCAGTTGCCGCGGCTGTTGCGGGCGCGCAAGTAGATGGTGTGCGATCCTGCGGGAAGGGTGTCTATTGCGATAAAGAAACGCTCGCTAACATTGATGTTGCTTACAAAAGTTACACTTTGCCCCATTCCGAATCCCGGATCTTCGTTGATGAAATATTCAATGTCGGTAATGTCGGGCAACCCGCCAAGGTTCGGATTGTCGATTACCACTAAAGTAATGCTGTTTGTATGTGACCAGTATCCGCGTACATCGCGACCGCGGAAATAAATCTCGTGCGTACCGGGCCAAACGTTGGTGAGCGGAATAAAGACAGGAACATCTATATTTTCCGATTGTGAGAACGGAATAGGCGTGCCGTTTCCGAATCCCGGATCTACGTCCATAAAATATTCAAGATAAACGAGTTCTTTTCTCCAGTTCACTGCTTCGTCTGTGCGATAGAAGGGGAAATCGGCTGTATGCGACCAGCGTCCGTTTTCGTTCATGGCGCGGACGTAAAGCACGTGCGGACCGTCTTCAATAGTGGACAGGTCTATCGGGAACGCCGTTGTCAGGCTTGTCTGCGGGAGCAGACTGATCGGCGTTGCGTTGCCGAATCCCGGGTCTGTGTCTAAAAACCATTCGAGTTGTTGCAGCACGGGCAGTTCGTAATCGGAAGAGAGTTCCGCTTTGACAAACATTATGCTGTGCGTAACGCTCCATGCGCCTGCTTCGTTTATTGCGCGTATGTAGAGCGTATGCAATCCGGGCGAAATCGTGTCTATCGACACAGGGAAAATATGTTGTACGTTTTGTCCGTTGCTTACGGGGACGCGCGTTGCAGCGCCCATGCCCGGGTCAATGTCGATAAACCATTCCACCGCTATTACATCGGGTATAGAGTATTCTTCGGGAACATCTGCAACTATCAGCGGAAATGAATGAGTAATGCTCCACCGTTCTGCCGCGTTGCGGGCGCGTACATACAACTGATGGAATCCGGGCGCCATGCCTCCCGTTAATGATATCAGGAAGTTGGAGTCGGCGCTCATTCCCGTTATTAATATCTCATTGCCTTCTCCAAATCCCGGGTCGGTATCTAAAAACCATTCGAGGGCTGTCAGTTCGGCGTTTCCTTCAGGCAATTTGGCGAGTATGAATGTTTGCCTGTGGGTAATACTCCATGAGCCTGCTTCGTTTATTGCGCGGACGTAGAATGAGTGTATTCCCGGTTCGAGAGACGATGGTATCGGCGCATTAAAGGTATGTTGCGTTAATTGTCCGGGTTGAGGGAATAATACTCTGTTTGCCGCGCCTATGCCCGGGTCGCTGTCGAAAAACCATTCGACTGCAACAACGTCTGCAATATCGGGAACTGTAGCCGACAAAAACGATATTGACTGCGTAATACTCCAGTCGCCGCGCGCGTTTTGGGCGCGTATGTAAAGGGTGTGAATGCCTTCGGTATATTCGCCGTCACTAATCGGAATCGGCGTTTGACCGTTTGGCGAAGCCAGTGCGATGCGGGTTGCATTGCCGAATCCCGGGTCGCTGTCTATAAAATATTCGAGGGCTACCGCCTCGGCGTTTTTCGCTCTGTCGGTAAGTATGAAGCCCTGCCGCTGTGTGATACTCCAGTTGCCGAGGCTGTCCATTGCGCGGACGTTAAAGGTGTACCAGTCTTCGGTAAGACCAGCAGGCAGGTTTACGTGGAACGTTACCGAGAGATTTTGCCCGGGCGTTATGGGTATGTCTGTAGCAGCTCCGAAATATGGCGCCAATGGCGGCGGCTCATCGGGTTTGCTTATAAAGTACTCCATCTTGACGATGTTGGGAATGTCTGGCGGCGTCATTCTGAAGATGGTGGCGTCCTGCGTTATGCTCCACCGTCCCGCGGCGTTGCGGGCGCGTACATAAAGGGTGTGCATACCTGCGGGCAAACTGCCGAAATCGGCGGTGAATACTGTTTCCGTTCCCGCGATGGAGACGTTGTTAGCCAACCCTATTCCCGGATCTTCGTCTATAAACCATTCGAGGGCGGTGAGAGGCTCGGCAGTGGGCGCAACTACTTTCATAAACATGTCCGACTGGGTTATGCTCCAGCGTCCCTCTTCGTTGCGGGCGCGTATGTAGAGGCGGTGCAGTCCGGGGGCTATTGCGCTCATGTCAACCGTAAACGGTTTGATGATATGTTCGGAAGCTACTATGCCGGTAATCTCCGTGGCGTTTCCGAATCCCGGGTCTGTGTCTATGAAGTATTCGAGGTAGTCAATTTTAGAAACGTCTTGCGGCGCGACTTTGTAGAAATAGATGTTCTGCACGATGCTCCATGCGCCCCGCTCGTCTCTTGCTCTTACGTAGAGCGTGTGTATTCCTGTCGCAAGGGTGTCGGGGTTAATGTTGAAATGGGCGGTGAGGCTGCTTGCCGGCGCACCGATGGTAATCGGGGTCGCTTCGCCTATGCCCGGGTCGGTGTCTATAAAATATTCAAGCTGCGAAATGTTGGCTTGCGTTTTTATATCCGTTTTTACAAAGGTGATGTTGTGTGTTATTCCCCAATGCATGGCATCGTTGCGTCCGCGGACATAGAGGGTGTGTATTCCGGGGTCTATATCGGCGAGGTCAACTGCATGAACCTGAATCTGACTGTCTGACGAGGTTCCCGTAAGGGGCAGTTTGGTTCCTTCTCCGAATCCGGGGTCGTTGTCTATAAACCATTCGAGGTCGGTGAGCGCAGGCAGATAATCGACAATAAACTGCTGAAATATAAGCGACTGCGTAACACTCCATTCTCCTTCGGCATTTTGTGCGCGGATATAAAGATTGCGCAACCCGCTTTGATGTTCGCTGAGTACGATGTTGATGTTTCTGTCGCCGCTTTCAGGGAGAGGGAGAATCTCTATGCCTTCTCCGAATCCCGGGTCGGTGTCTATAAAGTATTCCACCCGTCCGATGTTGGGGAGATTTCTGACTTTGATGCGGAAAAATGTGTTTGCCTGAGCCAAACTCCAGTTTCCTTTGTCGTCTTGAGCGCGGACAAAGACGTTATGCACCCCTTCGTCCAGCAAGGCGGTTGATATGTTTATTACGGGAACGTTGACGTCAACGGCTGGAGGAACTCCCAGAATGTTTGTGCCGTTGCCTACTCCCGGATCTATGTTGAAGAAATATTCGAGGCGGTTAATGACGGGCGGCGGCGGCAATGACTGTGAGAAAATGGGTAGAGAAATGAGGAGGAGGAGTAATAACCACAGGCTTCGTTTCGCTTCACCTGCGGTTATGCACCTGCCGCCCCTGCGGGACAAAATCCCGTCAAGGTTAAAAATAGATAATATTTTAAAATTTCTTTTTAACATTCGATTTTCTCATTCCCAAGTCAGATTTTTCATATCCTTCGCTCACGTCCATTGCGGACTTGACTATCGTTTTTTCGCTATCGTCATTACAGGCTTTACCCGCAATCTCCCCGTTTTTTGGGGTGATTGGCTTCGCCGAACTGCTTTTGCGGGTAAAGCCCGCAATGACAGGTCGGTTTCCACGATGACCCGACAGCGTTTGAAAAACCTGTGTCAGAGCCAAATTTAATGCGACCTCACTCTTACGCGGACTTCAAAACCTGTTGAGGGTACTTCGCCGGAGGGATATGAGGGTATGCTGATGTCCCATACCGCCGGTATAGTGTATAAACCCGACAGGGCGTAGGGCGCTAATCCGCCGTACATGCCGCGCTGTCTCGTTTCTACGCCGTCAGTGCTGCGAGCGGGCGAGCTTGTGCCGAGTATGTAGCCGTTGTCAAGAAAGGGGCGAGATGTCGATGCCTCAAACCATGTGGTTTCGGTAACGCTGCTGTAGAAGTTGTTGCCATCGTTCAGCATGTTGCCGTAGCTCTTAGAATAGTCATGATTGACTGCATACGCAACAGGAGCCCCCCAATAGCTGCCGCTATATATAATGTTGTTTCTCGCATCGTGTTCGGCAACGCCAAGCCACACAGGCAGTCCTAACAGATGATTGCCGTAGCCGGTCGAAGTACCCTGGTTGAAAAAAAACAGGTTGTTGTACAAGCGTCCTGCTCTGACAGCCAACTGTGCCCAACCGTAGAAGGTGTTGTTTTGTATTGTCGGCGCCGTTACAGCCCAAATGTAATTATTCCAGTGGTCTTGAGTGTTTACATGAGAGTCAGCAGTTCTCGGAACGCGGAAATCAAGAACCACAAATCTGTACAGATATTTATACCAGTCATTTGTTCCTAAACTACCGCCGGCAAAATGGTTACTAAAATAGTTGTTGGATATAATCAGGTTGGCAACGTTTTGTGCGCCTGCAACCGCAATCAGTCCGGGTTTGAAAAAACATTTGGTAACGGTTATGTTGGTCAATGGTCTGGCGACATTGAACAGATCAACGTAAAACAGTTTCGAATGGGTTATGGTAACGCTGTCAGCCGCAACCCTTATTTTGAAGGCTTGCGGATTGTCGCCCCACAAAGAAGCGGCTGCTGTTTCAACGTTTGTAATCGAAACGCGCACCGTTGCCGTTGACCATGCGTTAGTTTGCAGGCTGGCATTTGCCGTAAAAAGACCTGTTGCCGACCACGATCCGGGAGGGGATTGTTCAACTCCTGCAATTATGGTGCCGGCAGCTTCGGGGGCAATAAATATTGATTGAATTATTGCCGAATTTTTATTGTGCTGCGTTTGGCTGTTGTCGTCCAGAAAATATCCGGGTCCGATAATCACCAATCTTTTGCGCACGGTATCCATATCGGCTGCCGTTTGGGGCAGTTTTCCGTATGGTATTACCGATCCTTCAATGTGAATCGTATCGCCGGCTTCCACATCTGTCGAGCGCAGAGCTTCGGTTAATGTGGCAAAACCTATGCCCGCGGGGGGCGTTTTTCCGGCTACGTTGTTTACCCGCCATATAGTGGCGTTTGCGGTTTGGAGGCTCATCAGAGCCGCTACCGCTAAGATACTGAATGTTAATCTTCTTTTCATATTAATCTATTTTAAATTTAAATTGTTTAATTTCTGTTTCTGTTTTTTATCTGACTCTGTCAGCAGCTTCGCAGTCTGACAGGTCAATTCGTAATTCGTAATTCGTAATTATATTAATGTGCTTTAACTTTAACTGTTACCTCAAATCCGTCTGACGAGACTTCGGACGGCATTATTATTTCATATACGGCAGGTATGTTTGTCAACCCCGAAAGGACGTATGGCGACAACCCGCAAAACATTCCGAGTTCGGTGATTCCCATCGCGGTAGCCGCCGTCCTTATTGGCGAAACGGTGCCTGTCAGAAAATATTTGTCGTATATTGCTATACCTCCCGAAGCGGCAAACCAGTTGGGGGCTGTTGCTTCGGTAGTAGATGTGCCGTTATAGACGTTGTAGTTTACTCCGTTTACCATGCCTCCCAAGTTTTCGATGTTGTAAATATTGCCGTTATACTGATTATTTGGTCCGTTTACGGTAAGAGCCGTAGTAACTCTGTTCAGTGTTGCGAAAAAGACATTATTGTATATCTGGCAATTTTGCGGCGCATTAACTTGAAATCCTCCGTAAAAGGTGTTGTTGCCTATGCTTGCCACAACATTTGGATGCAGGTCTATTACCACAAAGCCGGCATTGTTAAAGTCGTTTCGGAAGAAATTATTGAGGATACTTAGCGACAACACCTGCTGATCTACGTTGGTGCGTATCATTCCCGGGCAAAACCAGCATTTGCTGATGGTGATGCTTTCCAGCGGCTGGTCGTTCTCTATCGTTACCATGTTGAGCTTGCAATTGATAACTCTGATGGCGCTTGCGTTAATGAAAAGCCTGTATCCCGACCAAGCCGTAATCGGAACACCGATGCCTGCCTGCGTATTGTTCAGTGTTACTCCCGCTGTTGGCTCTAATTGTTCCATTCCCGCAATCATGCAGCTGTCTGCCGTAAAGTGAATATTTCTCATCTTGGCAGAGGGTTTAAGGTGTTGTGTTTCGACGTTGCTTGCCAATTGAAAACCCGGTCCGATAATGGTCAGTTTTTGCTTATTGACATACACGTCTGCATCGTAGGGCGTAATCGAGCCTTCTACGTGGATCGTGTCACCCGGACTTGCGGCGTCTACTGCATCCTGTATGGTAGTAAAGTCGTGCGATACTCCGGCGTTGTTGTTCACTCGCCATATTGTTGCCGAGAGCGATTGCGCTCCCGCCAGCAAGGCGATTAAAAAAATGATTCGTTTCTTCATACTCATAAAAATTGGTTTTAATTTATATTAATTTTATTTATTTATTATTATATTATATATTATATTACCTTATATTTTACACTGTCAACTTCTAAAATGCTTTCAGATTTTCGTCATTAATAACCATTTTATCGCCCACCTGCTTGATAACAGCGATACCCTGTTTGATGCACTCCTCCTCTAATT
>Ga0099364_10011906_pt1 | contig 11799 bp, 11 predicted proteins | sample TergutTh196P3_FD_73070 | JGI IMG/M metagenome (GOLD analysis project Ga0099364, IMG submission 73070) | Microcerotermes parvus P3 segment gut microbial communities from Pointe-Noire, Republic of the Congo - Th196 P3 | ecosystem: Host-associated > Arthropoda: Insects > Digestive system > Gut ...
GTTGGGGCTTATGGTGTATGAGTGGTGTATGAAGATGGGCCATATCCGCTGGTTGACACCAGCGGTTATAGACATTCTGCCCCGTCTGGGCAGTGGACAAATCTGCCCACAGAACGCGGACACACCCCAGCGGCACGGCAATAATTTACCTTTTCCCCTTCGTGTCCCTTCTGTCCCCTTTGTGGTTCATCCTTTTTGAACCACAAAGGGCGCAAAGAACACAAAGATTCACAAAGAGAAAAGTGTAACCATTGGCATTTACAGTATAGACCGAATAATTCCACATTTTCTCAATTTATGGGCAAAAGATACCGATAGCGAAACATGAGATTCCCCTGTCCGCCGAAAATGCGCTTTTTCGGCGGACAGGGTTCAACCCACCGAGAAACCATGACCGAAGTTCCGCAAAATCATGCCGGTTACAGTCGAATCGCCGTCGGCATCCTCGTCGATGAAGAAACGCTCCCCCTTTTGCACAAAACGGTCACCAGTGCCCAGACACTTTCGGAGCACGTCTTCGTGCTCGCCGCGGGGAAAAACATCGTCGTTGCCGAAACCGGGATCACCGTCCACTACGGCGGCTGGGCAGAAGATGAAGCCTCTACTCGAAACCTGCTCATCGACTACGTCGAAAACGCCAACGTCGCCGATTACCTCCTGTGGTTCAATCCGGGAGAAGAATTCGACGAAAAAACGCAAGACGAATTCCAGCATTTTCTCGAACATGATTGTCAGCGGGATGCCGTCTATATGATGGTGTTGCACCGGCACTATCGGGAAGACCGTGTCCGGCACGATTTTGACGAAGAAACCATCGATGCCCGGCTGATGCCCCTGCGGAAAGGAGTCCGATACCAAGGTCGAATCAGGGCTTCTGTCCTTTCCCGAAGCGTCAACATGATGACGCACATCAGTGCCGCTCCCGGTCGGTTTCTGCTTCCCTCGAAAAAAATTGATCCGGCAAAATCGAAAAGCCGCGCTGAATTGACCCTGAAAGTCCTCGAAAAGATCGAAAGCGAAGGGGAAGTCATCCAAGACGACCTATTGCTCGCCCGAGCCGAAGCCCAGTGTATTCTCGGCGACTACGTCGACTCCCGGCGGTCGCTGACGCAGTTGATCCAGGGGGATTTACGCAGCGACTACCGCTTGTCCGCCTACTATCACCTTTGGGAAACGTTTGCTCTTGCGCCGATTCCCGATGCGGAAGTTACGAAATTGATGGTCGAAGCCCTCGATCATTTCCCGGTCGATATGCAGTTGCTTACCTTTTTGGGTTCACACTTGCAGCGGATCGGCAAATTGGATTTAGCGGTTAAAACCTTTGAGACAGCGGTTCAGCACGGCAAGGTTTCCCTCGACGTTTGGCACCGCTTGCGGATTCGGGAGATCGCCATTACGAGTTGGGCACTGTGCCTTCGTTTGCAGGATCGAAATGATGAGGCGATTCGGGTTTTGGAAGCGCACAGCGAATTAGTCGAAGACCGCTCGGAGTTTAATCGGCATCTGCTCGATCTTTACATCGTGGAAAACTTGGAAGAAAAAGCGTCGGAACTGGCGGCGTACATTTGGGGGGATGTCGAACTCGACTTGATTCGGCTCGTGATCAAGGGTGCGTGCGCTGCCAAGTCGGGACGTTGGGACCTTGCCCTTGCTCCGCTGAAAAAGGCGCATCAAAAAGGTTGCCGGGATATTTTGTGTCTGCGTTGGTATGCGTTGACATTGCTTGCCCAGCAGCAATTTGCACCGGCAATCGAAATTTTGGAGCAGTGGCTGGGCGTTCAACCGGATAATTCGGAAGCGAAGTCATATTATGCGGCGGCGCAGCGACCGGAGCAATTTAATGAGACGCTCAAACGAATTCGGGACGCACATCTTCGGTCATTGGGACTGATGACGAAAAAGATTGCTCCGCGTAAGCCGAACATTCGGATCGAAGATGCGGTTCGGGAAATGATCCAATCTTCCGGGACTTGCGGAAAAATCAGCGGTTTCAAGCCGAAGTCCAAGCCGGTGGGAAAGTAGCGTTTTAGCCGCGCAGCGCGGCAATAGGCTTTCGCCAGAATAACGATTTTGAGGGTTATGCAATAGGTCTAGTAGTTGAAAAGTCTGTGTCAATCTATGCAATCTGTGGATGATCTTTTCTCTCCCATAGTCTCTATTTTGGACTGTGTAGCCGCCCTGCCGCCCTGCTTCCCCGACTTGACATTTCGTAAGGAATAGGGATAATACCCCGTGTCGGAAGTTCCGATAGCAGTACCGATAGCCGTACCATGACCGATTCGCCGCGAAAGTTCGACCGTGTCGTCGAAATCCTTGAATCAAACAAACGCGATCCTGCCCGGTTGATTCCCATTTTGCAGCAAGTACAAGATTTTTACCGATACCTGCCGGAAGAAGTGCTGACGTTCATCGCTACTTCGCTGGCACTGCCGCCGTCGCACGTTTACGGTGTCGCCACCTTTTACGCCCACTTTACACTGGTGCCCAAAGGAAAACACATGTGCAAACTCTGCGACGGAACCGCTTGCCACGTCAGAGGTTCCGAAGCAATTTTGCATGCCATGCAAAAGGAATTGAAGTTGTCCGACACCAAACACACGACCGACGATATGCTCTTCACCGTCGAGACGGTTTCATGTCTCGGTGCCTGTGGACTTGCGCCGGTCTTGGTCATCGACGACAAAGTGCATAGCAACGTGACTCCCGAAGAGTCGGTTAAGTTGATTAGGGATATTCAGGCAATCGCGGCAGAGCATTAACAGAATGTAAAGTACGCAAGGACAAGATTTTCACAAATTTCAGTAAGGACACCCCATTCATGGCATTTAATCCATTCAGGACGTTTCAACGGAATCAAAAGGGTTGCATGGCAGGAGCCACGCTCTTGGCGGTCATCTCGTTTCTTTTTCTCGGTGTGGTTATTCAGCTGCTCGACGGACGCTACGGTGCTGGTGCGCAAAACAAAACGATAGCCGAGTGCAGACGCTTCGGAAAAGTCACCATCCTCGATCTCCGTCGGCTCCAAGATGAGCAAACAGCCCTCCAACGCTTCCTGGTCGTTTTGCTCCAAAACCTTTACGATCCCAATGACGAGGAAAAACTAATGGCATTGCGACCATTAGAGATGTTTATCAATCAGATTGCCCAATCCCGAGACCCGGAGCAACTTATCAACACTTGGTTGATCTCTCAATACGCCCAAGAGGAAGGACTCTCGCCGGACAGGAACGATGTCATGAATCTGCTGAAACAACTGACGGGCGAGTACATTTCCGATGCCGTCTATCACGACACGTTGAACGCCATCGGCATGAACTACCAGACGGTCGAGCGTCTGCTTATTCAGCATATTCGATGGGAGCAATCCTGGAATCGATTCGCTTTGTCGGTCAGTGCGGTCTCGCCGGCAACCCGCTGGGACTGGTATCAGCGCCTCTATCGGCAGGTTACGATTGAGGCGGCGGCGGTTCCCGTCGATTCTTTTATCGATCAGGTGGGTGAACCAAGCAACAGCCAACTGAATACCCTTTTTGAACAATACAAGACGAGACGATATAGTCCCGAAATGGCAGAGAGCGGCTTCATTATGCCGATGGAATTGGCATTCCAGTACGTGACCGCCGAACCGTCGCAACAGTTGCTCGATTCCATTACCGAAGAGGAGATGCAGGCGTTTTACGAAGAGAACAAGGATGCAATGTTCCGCCGACCGGTGCGACCGCTATCGGAGTATCCTGACCTTCCCATGATGCCCGGCTTGCCCGGCGGATCGTCGCCGTTTCCTACGCCGGGATTTCCCACTCTTCCGGGGGGTGCTGTGATACCGACCCTTCCGACTTTGGACGAAGATGCCGAGGAAATTACGTCCCCCGCTCCTGAAACCGAGGAGACTGCGCCCCCCGCTCTCGATGAGTCCCCAGAGGAATCGACGAATTCGGAAGAGTTATCATTTAGCCGCTACTCCGGCGCACCGAACGTCGCGACGCGGCTCGTGTCGTATCGGATGGAGGACGAGGAAACAGTTGCCGATCCGCAACCGGAAGCGTCAGCGGACACCGGGGAACCTGCGCCTCCCGCTCTTGATGATACTGCTGATGAAGCCGACGAACCGCTGGATTTGAGTATTCTGTACCGCCCGTTCGACGAAGTGAAGGATCAAATTCGCCGGGAGTTGGCACTCGACAAGGCGATAGACGCTCTGCCAATCATTCAAGAAAAGATGCGCGAATACGCCGACATCTATCACCAACATTTTGAACAGGGAAAACAGCCTCCGCCGATGCCCGACTTGACCGGTGTCGTCGCCGAAAAGGGACTCGAACTGGTCAGTGTGCCGAAAGGAAATATCTATACGGTCATGCGTACCGAGTTTGCCAGGGGACTCCAAGAACGGCAACAACTTATTCAGATGTTCCGTAGTGCACCATTCCTGTTCGATGGGGAAACCTTTTTGGGGAGCAATACACTGATATTGTACTGGATCACAGAGATCGAAGAGGAAAAACGACCGGAAAAACTTGCTGATGCCAGAGAAATCGTCGTACAACGTTGGAAGGAAATCGAGGCAAGAGCGTTAGCACGGAAAAAGGCGGAAGAACTGGCAGACGAGGCACAATCTTCGGGCAAATCACTTGCCGAGGCATTTGCCGGTCGCAGTGATGTGCCGGTCGTGGAGACGGAGTCCTTTACGTGGAAGTCTTTCGGCAATATGCATCCTCTGATGGCGGCTTATCAGAATATAGCACCGATACTGGGAGAGGTTCGTGAAAAAGGGGTTGCCGCCGATGACTCGGCAGTCGATAACAAGGTGATCGTTGCGCCGGGTTCGGAGTTCATGGAAACCGTTTTTTCGTTGCAGGTAGGAGAGAGCGCAGTTACATTCAATCAACCACAGTCGGTGGCGTATATTGTTCGGGTAACGAGTAGTTCTCCGTCTTCGGATTCGTTATGGGAGCAATTCCAGCGGGCGCACATTTTGGAGTACCGTAATGCGGGGCAGCGGGAAATGATCACGGAAGCATACGAAGCGTGGCTGGAAGAAGTTCGGCACAGAACCGGCTTCCGTTGGGTGAACAAACCTGATCCTGACGAGAGAATGATGTACGATTATTAGGCGTAACTCCTTACTTAATTTCTATGGACTTCATACGTAGCCGCGTTTTTGCCCGGGCAGGATTGATCGGTAATCCCTCCGATGGATACAACGGCAAAACCATTACCATCATTGTCAAAAACTTTTACGCACAGGTGATTCTCTACGAGTGGGATCGCCTCGAGATTATACCGGGCTCTTCTGATGAAAGTTTTTTTCGGTCGATTCATGATCTTGCCAAGGATGTGCGTTTACACGGCTATTACGGGGGGATCCGCCTTGTCAAAGCCGCCATCAATGGTTTTGTTTTGTACTGCAATGAACGCAATTTGCCCCTTCCTGACCGCAATTTTTCGCTTCGTTATGAAACGACGATTCCGCGTCAGGTGGGTATGGCAGGATCGAGTGCCATTATAGTCGCTACACTTCGGGCATTGATCGATTTTTACGAAATCGACATACCCAAGCATGTATTGCCTTCTCTGGTGTTATCCATTGAGCGGGATCAACTTGGTATTCCCGCCGGTTTGCAAGACAGGGTAGCGCAGGTGTACGAAGGTTGCGTCTATATGAACTTTGCCCAAGAGGCAATGAAAATCGAAGATGGTTTCATTGTCGGCGAGTACGAGCCTTTGCCCGTTTCACTCTTGCCGCCGCTTTATGTTTCCTATTCGGCTGAGTGCAGCGAGCCGACGGAAGTTTTTCACAACAATTTGCGATTCCGATACGATCAGGGAGAACCAGCGGTCATTTCAGCGATGGAACAGTGCGCAGAACTGACGATGCGTGCTAAAGACGCATTGCGTGCCGGTCAGCAGGGACTGTTACCCGGTTTGTTAGATGCCAACTTCGATGTACGGCGTTCGATTTGCCAGTTGCCGAAAGAGCAGATTTTGATGGTCGAAACAGCCCGGTCTTGTGGAGCGTCTGCCAACTTTGCGGGCAGCGGCGGTGCCATCGTGGGAACCTACCCCGATGAGGCATCTTTCGTCAAACTCACCGCAGCGATGAAAAAAATCGGTTGCGAAACAGTGAAACCGGTTATGGAATGATAATGTCAACGCCATTCCGGCGACGTTTTCATTTTTGAACACAATGTGTTGCAAAAAAACACATTGTGTTCAAAAATTAGACAACGCTTGCGTCTTTTTGCCCATTTTTTCTGTATTTTTTTGACACAGTGCATTGTTTTGAAACACCCGCTAAAATGATGTAACTTCTTTGTAGTAAAGGACTTTAGATAAAATTGTTAAAAAAGCAATTTTTGGCGCAAAAGTTGCTGAAAATTCTAATTAGGTAAGAGAATTGTACCCTTGGACGGTTGTACGTGCTGTGCGTATGATGCGGCGGCAAAATTTTTTCGCGTCTGTTTGTAAGAAAGGAGAAAGATCAGGATGGTAGAGAATTCGCGAACTGCTATTGCAGGCAAAAAGGACAGAATGAAGTACTTGACCTATCTCTTTTTTGCTATCGTCTTTTTGATTGCGACAAACGTGCGTGCTGACATCGTTTTCCAGGGAACTATGAAGCCCACGTGTTCGGAGGCGGTTCGATACAAGACACCTGCCAGATCTATCGCTAATTCTATCACTAATTCCAGAATGCCGATGCCCAAAGAGGTTACGTACTTGAACCTTGCCCAAGCCCTCGCTCGTGCATACGATTCTCGCCCACAACCTTCTGGTTCCGTACCTGCAAGGGGCATTTACCCGATAAGCACTTCGACCGTTGCCCGACCCTTTCGGTAGGCATGTTTATGGATCATTGCGGAGTTCTTTTAACTCCTGTGTCGTTTTCATCGCACAAAATTTCGGTCCGCACATCGTACAGAAACGTTCATCGCAATCAGTCGATTGCCGGGACTCTTCGTAATACTCCCGCGCTCTTTCAGGATCAAGCGACAAGCGGAACTGCGATTCCCAATCGAAAGCAAACCGTGCTTTTGACATCGCATCATCTCGATCCCTTGCATGCGGTCGCTTTCGGGCAACATCCGCCGCATGTGCCGCTATCTTGTACGCAATCACCCCCTGCCGAACATCTTCCATGTTCGGCAACCCCAAATGCTCCTTCGGTGTTACATAGCACAACATTGCCGCCCCATGATACGCCGCCAGTGTTGCTCCGATGGCACTCGTAATGTGATCGTAACCGGGGGCAATGTCGCACACCACCGGTCCCAATACATAAAACGGTGCGCCATGACAAACTTCAATTTGCCGCTTGATATTCATTTCGATTTGATCGAGCGGTACGTGACCGGGACCTTCGATCATCACTTGGCAACCATGTTTCCAAGCCCGATGGGTGAGTTCCCCCATCGTGTCCAATTCACCGAACTGGGCAGCGTCCGAAGCATCGTGAAGACAGCCGGGTCGCAAACCATCGCCGATGCTCCAACACACGTCATACTCTCGCATAATTTCGCACAGAGCGTCGAAGGATTCATAAAAAGGATTTTCCCGGCGATGGGCGACCATCCACTTTGCCGTAAGACTTCCGCCGCGAGAAACGATGCCTGCCAATCGGCTGTCGATCATCGGCAAATGCTTTTGCAACAAACCGGCGTGGATCGTCATGTAATCGACCCCCTGTTGCGCTTGATGTTCGACGGCATCGAGGAAGTGTTGCGGAGTCATATCGAGGATGTCTTCTAATTCTCCGCAGACCTGATAGAGCGGCACGGTGCCGACGGGAACATTCACTTCGTCGATGATTCGCTGCCGAATCAAGTCGATGTCCGCCCCGGTGGACAAGTCCATCACGGTATCGGCACCATACTTGATAGCGTATTGCACTTTGGCAATTTCGCACTGGGCATCGCTAGACAGAGCGGAGTTGCCGAGGTTGGCATTGATTTTGGTGCGTAGGGCGATGCCGATGCCGATGGGCTGTAAGTTCTTTTTTAGATGGACTTTATTGGCAGGGATGACGAGTCGTCCTTCGGCGATTTCTTTTCGGACGAATTCCGGTTCGTGAAATTCCGATTGGGCGACGGCAATCATTTCCGACGTAATGGTGCCGGACAGGGCTTCGGTGTATTGAGTCATTCGGCTTCATTATAGCAAAATATCAACATTTTCCAAATCACTCAACTTCACAATTTTTGTTTTCTCGAATTCTTTCATAACCAGCAGATCATTATCGCCGGTAATCAGATAATCGGCGTTGCCATCTTTTGCTAAGGCGAGGAGAAAGTTATCTTTGGGATCGCGGCAAACGTCGACAACGGAGCGGACTTCGACGAGTTCGGCATCGGTTCTCAACAGGGAAACGAGGGAATCGTAATCCGCTTGCTTGATGTTCTTTGAGAGGTACGTCTTTTGGACGGCTCGCCCTAATTCGCGGAACAACTGTTCAGAAACGAGCAGTTGGTAATCCGAACCAAAAACGACATTGAGGCGAATCCGGAATTTCAGCGTTAGCAACGAACTGATCCAAGCATTCGCATCAACGACAAGCCGCTTTTTTTTGTTCTTGTTCTTCTGCATACATTTCTGCCCTAACTTCTTTAACGATTGCAACGATTTCGTCCATTGTAATAGGGTCATCGTCGGGTAAACCCGCTTGCCTTCGCCGTTCCGTACACTCACGGCACCACCGGTCATATCGATCCTGTGCCGTTTCCGGTTCGTCTGTTTCAACAATGCTAGGCGGCGCAACACTGCTCCGCAAGCGTTCCGCCTTCGGTTCACGTAATGTTTGTGCTGTACTCATAATTCGCTCCTCTACGATCTTCATCCGATTCCATTATAGCACAACGGAAAACGGAATGAAACGCAGTGTAATGATGGACGGTTTTGTGTGTGTACCACCAACGGGGAAAAATGGGACATTTTTTTCTGTCCTTTGTGGTTATACTGTACACGGGATCAAATTGGTCGTTTTTTCTTTGCGTTCTTCTTTGCGTTCCTTGCGTACCTTGCGGTTAAAAAAGATTGAACCGCAAAGCACGCAAAGTCCATTTTCTTGTCGTTTAGAGTGCATTCCGTCATTACGCTGCGCTCCATTCCGGCTTTTGTTGTTCGGGAAACGGAAAAACGCCCACTTTATTTTGAGATACTCCCTGTGTTAATGGGGTGTGTAAAAAATTAGTTGTTATTTTTCCAGGCGTTTTCCCATTGGTGGGAGTAGATCACACCGCAGACGCGGGCCATTCGGTTCGCCCGCTCCAGCCGCCAACACGCGCCCGTCTGCTTTAACCTTCGTCCCACCAAATTCTTGCACGCTCCCTCTATCAAACCACTCCCAATCACTCGACCCTCCGACAAACGCCCGCAATAATCCAACCGACCTGCGTTGCCACGAAAATAATCCAACAACGAATCCACCGACTTGACATGCGACTCCTTCAAGCCCACCTTCAACGACGATAACTCTCGCTCCAAGCCGCCTAAACCCTCCGATAACAAGACGTTACGCATACGTTCAAACCACTCCGCCTTCGACTGCGTCTCGCCAAACAATATCTTACCGCAGTCCGAAATATGCTCCGCCGCATGATAAACGTCCAAGCACTCATCCGTCTTGCCGAACACCTCACGAACCACATTCCAAATCCACTTCGCCCCATCGCCCAATGACGAAGATACGCCGCCCACTCCTAAATTGCGACGCATCGATTGACAAAGTGTCTGAAACTCCTCCTTGTCCACTATCGACGCAAAGGCAGACACCACCGTAGGTTCCGGCAATATCCGTGTGTGCCATTCCGAAGGTAAAGCAAACAAACCGCGACAACGTTTTGCAAAAGCACCCACCTTCATCTCCATCCATTGAGCGATACCTTCGGCATTGCGAATGTGAACGAAGACTCCATCGGCATAAAACTCGGTCTCCCCTTTGGCCTTCTGAAAGGCTTCGCGAATGTCCAAGTTGTTCTCTATCTTGTCGGCAAGTTTGACGCTGGTTCGGTCGGCAATGTCGCCGATGGTTGTGTGAGACAACTGCACGCCGCAGAGTTCTTTCAGAGTTTCGGCGGCGAGCCGATACGACCAGAGTCCGCAACATCGAGTGGCAAGCCGATCCAGTCTGTCGGTGTAACCCGTTTTAATTCCTAGGGTTACGTCGACGGGAAAAGAGTATTGTTTGCAACCGGAACAGCGGCAATAGCGGCGATGGAGGGTGATGTGTCCGTGCGTGGCGGCTAACGTTTTCGCTTTCGTGTGTTGCTTACCCGTTTTTTTTTACAGTGGGGACATTGTTTTCCTTCGTCGGTTTTTTCGATGGCGGTGATTTTTTCTTGGAGCTTCTGCTGATAGATTTCTTGGAGAAAATCGTGTCCTTTTGTGCAGAAGAAGTCGTCGAGGTCGTGGAAGGTTCGACCGTGTTCGGCGGAGTCCATGACGAGGTCGCACTCGGCGAGCAGTGCGTGAAACTTTTCCGTGAGCAGATCGTGAGCGGAGCGGGAGTCGGAAGAAAGCGGCATAAAAGTACGTCCTTGTAAAAAGTATTCGACAACACCATTGTACAAAAAAACAACTAAATTTTTACACTCCCGGAATGATGGGTTAGAGAACAAGTCTATTGACTTTTCCGCCAAAATGCTGTACACTCCGATTCGAGGTCTCAACGGAATCCTCTTTTTTCCTTCCCTTGTTTTTTATCTGATTCAAAACGTGTTCAAACGATTGGTTTGCTGCGTCATTTTGTGTTCTCTGACGGTCTCTGCGGAGGAAGTCCCCCGATTTAAAATGCACCGCATTGATATGGATCGGTTCGAGGCTTGCGGCGTTGCAGACTTTAACAACGACGGCAAACTCGATATCGTTGCCGGTGAGTACCTTTACCTTGCTCCCGATTGGAAGCGAATCAAAATCCGTGAAATCGAAAGCGACATCGACAATGAAGGTAAGTAAGGGCAAAACAAACAAAAATTTATGAAACATGTATTTTTGTGTATCTTGACGCTGACAGGATCGTTCGCCTTCGCCCAACGATGGGACTTGATGTCGTGCCTCGACGAAAACGCTGAACGCCGGGAAGTCAAAACCGAAAACGATTGGAACCTACGGCAGAAAGAAATTCGCGATGCCATGCAGGAAGTCATGGGGACTCTGCCCGACCGTAACAATCTTCCTCCGTTAGACATCCGGGTTGATGCCGTGCAGAACGAGCCGACGTTCATTCGCAAGACGATTCGGTTCACAGCGGCGGAAAACGAAACTGTTCCGGCTTATCTTTACCTTCCGCTTGGTGCTGGCAAACGACCGGCGATGCTCGTTCTTCATGAAACCGACGATTTGGGAAAACGTTCGGTAGATGGCGAACGTCCCCGTCCCAATCGGGCGTATGCTCGTGAACTTGCCCGGCGCGGATATGTCGTCATTGCGCCTGATTATCCTAGTTTCGGAGACCTGAAAGAGTACGATTTTAAGACAGCGCGGTACGCGTCCGGTACGATGGCGGGAATCTTTTATCACATGAGGTGCGTCGATCTGTTAGAAAGTTTGGAAGAAGTTGATCCTGACCGAATCGGCGTGATCGGTCATTCCCTCGGCGGACACAATGCCATGTTCCTTGCCGCTTTTGATCCTCGCCTAAAAGTGATTGTCGCAAGTTGTGGTTGGACACTGTTTTCGCATTACGATATCGGTCCCGTTGGAACTCAACTTTACGGCGGTCGTTTGGGCCCTTGGGCGCAGGATCGGTACATGCCGCTCATCCGGGAAAAATATCAACTGGACGAAACCCGGATTCCCATTGAA
>Ga0099364_10011907_pt1 | contig 11799 bp, 8 predicted proteins | sample TergutTh196P3_FD_73070 | JGI IMG/M metagenome (GOLD analysis project Ga0099364, IMG submission 73070) | Microcerotermes parvus P3 segment gut microbial communities from Pointe-Noire, Republic of the Congo - Th196 P3 | ecosystem: Host-associated > Arthropoda: Insects > Digestive system > Gut ...
CTCAAAAAGACACCCGCAAAGCCGCCCGAAATCTTCCGCAGCTCCCCATAGTGGATATGAAACGGGAAGATATCAGCCGGACGATCATTTTTGTCGTTGACGATCTTTCGATGAGTTTTGAGCAGCACATTCACGCCAGGATGGCGCTTCGTAATTTTGTTGAAAAACAGATGCAATCCGGCGATATGGTGGCTATTCTCCGTACAGGCAGCGGCAACAGCGCCCTGCAATTGTTTCTTTCCGACAAAGGTCAGGCGCTTGCGCGAATAAACGCCATGCGCATGGAAATGACCCTGTCGCCCAACGCCGATGGCAGCCATTTATTCAGAGTGTACGACAATCAGTTATCCGCTCTTTCCTACAGTCTACGCGCCCTGGAAGATATGCCCGGACGGAAAATTCTTATCATGATGACCGCGACGCCCTCGCTTCGCAAACCGGATAACAGTTCCATGTTTATCGGGGAAGGGGAGAGTTTGCCGCTTGAGCGGGTTGATTTTCACGCTTTATATGACGACCGCTTCAGCCGTTTGGCGGATGGCGCTCTGCGCGCGGGCGTCGTTGTGAATTTTCTGAATATCGGCGGGCTTAGAGCTTTCGACAATGCAGATGATGAAAGCGGCGGCCAGGTCGCGCGCGAGCGAGAACGTTTGATCGACGAGTGGATCAGGGATAGAAGAGTGACCCCCGAGGCGGCTGTTCGGATTAAAGGCGATATTGCGGCCGGCGGCAAACTTCCTGAAAATTTACAGCGTTGGCTTGATAGTGCGTTCTCGCGTGAGTTTGAGAACGAAAAAAATATGTCTCCGCTCAATGTTTTGAATCCTCTGCCCGTCAAGACCGGCGGTGTTATTATTGAAAACAGCAATTTCTTTCTGGACGGCATCGGCAGGGAAACCGAGAGTCTGATGAAAGGCCACTACCTGATTTCATACGCGCCGCCTTCAGGCACATTCAGTCCCGATGGTAAGGCTGATAAAGAGATATTCAATCAGATAAAAGTTAATGTGCGGCGCAGAAACGTCCAGGTTTATACGCGGGACGGATTTTACAACAGGCTGGAAAGTGAAAAGGACGCCGGCGCGTCGGCGGCGCATCCCTTGCAGGAAGCCGTTTTTTCGCCGTTCCTGCACGCCGGTCTCAACGTCAACGTTGCCGCGGGTTATGTTAAAGACGCCCGTGCCGGGCATCTTGTTCGTTCCTGGATACATGTTGATTCGAAAGATGTGAAGATAGTCGAAACGGAGGATGGCGGCGCGCGTATTGGTTTTGAAATGGTGTGCCTGACATCCGACACCAACGGAGTTATTCAGGATTATAAATTTGTAGAGCATACGCTAACCATCGAACCTGAAAACAAGGCGGAAAACCTCGCTTTGATACGGCGGCACGGCATAAGATTTGCCATGGTGCTCCCTGTCAAAAAGCCTGGCTTTTATTATGTTCGCGTTGCGGTTCACGACAAGGAATCCGGCAATACAGGTTCAGCCTATCAGTCCGTTGAGATACCCGATCCCGGCAGGCGAGGCTTGTCGTTGTCAAATATATTCATGATTCCAAGCGCGGGCGATTTTAACTGGCTGTTATCCGACGCGCCGCCGGAAGGCGACAGCGGGTTGTTTTTTCCCGTATTTCAGGCGGAGGAAGTCCGTAGTCCCGCGCTCAGGACGTATGCGCCCGGCGATGATATTCAAATCCTGTCGATGCTTTATAACGCCGATGAGAAATCTGTGGCCGGTTCTGAAATTGAAATGCGTGTTGTCATATACAGGGACGGCAAGGAATTTCTGCGCAGCGGCAGGCCGGTCAGTCCCGGCAGCGCGGGTAATCTTGACGGCGTACCGCTTTTGCTGCGTTTGACGATGGGTAAGGACATACCGCCCGGCGACTATGTACTTGAACTGCAAGTTACCGACAAAAAGAACAGCGTAAGACGCGAAGGCAACGCCTCTCAGACAATAAGCTTTGCCGTTACGGAAAAACCATAGGCTTAGCCCGGATATTTCATACCGTTTCGTAACGAGGCGTCGCAAGCGGGCGGGAGTATAGAAAATCTCCGGGGCAATCAGCGTTTTCTTGACGAGACGATGCGTCTGCCGCTTACAAAAACCCTGCGCCAATGCGATGCGTTGAGGCTGTCTATGCGGACGGAACTTCTGCTGTTGGGGCTGTGTATAAAATTGTTATTGCCTGTGTAGATGCCGGTATGCAGTTGGTTGCGTCCCGACGATTCTCTAAAGACCACGATGTCGCCCGGCATCAGCCCGGATCGTGATACCGACGTTCCGGCTCTGGCCTGTCCCGTGGTGGTGCGTGGAATCTTTATGCCGTGTTGTCCATATGCCCAGTAGACCAGCCCGGAACAGTCAAAACCTCTTTGCGGCGAACTGCCGCCCGCGCGATATGGCTTACCGATTTGCGTGGTTGCCGTTTGCGCCACGTTTGATCCCGGCGATGTTCCGGTCGGAGAACCGGTTGTCACCCTTCTTTGCGAGCAGCCGGCCAGTAAAACCAGCGTAAGACCAAAGATCAGAGTGAACCGGAACGGCGGCGGGCAATTTCTTTTCATACGGCGCATGTAACTCCCGAAAACATACAACTTTTTAATATATCGGCGGATATTGTGCGATATGTTATTGAAAGTTTGAGCATATATACGCAATAAATGGTATTATTTGCAATTAATCTTGATTAAACGATTGAATCGGCGGAGGCGTGAGGCTGCATGGAACATCAAAAACAAGCTGACAACGAACCGGACTTTGTGCTGGACAACCGAAAACTGGTTTTGATTTTTTTTGGATTTCTGGCGATATGCGGCTGTTTTTTTATCGTTGGATATGTATTGGGGAGCGGGGCGGCTTCGCAGCCCGATAATTATGCCGATGCCGGCGCCGCGGGAAACACAAGGATAAATGACCATTCCGGAAGTGAAGCCCACAATCGGATGAACGAAATCGTCAGTGAACGGTCTTCCGCGGCTATCGAGACGGCGCCGGCGGGAACCGCCGTTTCGGCCTCCGCCGGTATCGGCTCCGAACCGGGCGATCTTCCGGAAATTACGACAATTGTTCAGGCTGCCGCCGTTTCCGCCGATAAACCCAAACCGCAGCAGGAAACTCCGAATAAGACGGCCAAGCCCCCCGCCGTAAAAACGGCTCCTCCGGCAAAACAGGCGACTTCGGCGAAGATAACTTATTCCGTGCAGGTTGCGGCTTTTCGCGCCCGCAGCGAGGCGGAAATCAAGGTAATGGAACTCGAAGCCAGTGGATTTGCCCCCAGACTTGAGCCGCCGCCGCCGAACGATAATTATTATCGAATCAAGGTCGGCAGCTTCGCCACCCGCGCCGAAGCCAACGAAATGGCGAACCGGTTGCGGAGAAGCGGTTTTGAAACCATGATCAGCGAAAATAAAGGAAATTAGAAAGGCCGTCATGCCGCTATTCCTGCTCCCCGTGGCGGCCGGTCTTCTTCTGGCGGCCGCTTTTCCGCGCGCGAATCAGGCATGGCTTGGCTGGGCGGCGTGGATTCCGCTTATTTTGTTTGTCGCTCGCGCGCAAAGCCGACGCGCGGCGTTCATGGGCGGCTGGTTGACCGGCGTCACGGGATTTTTCATTCTGCTGTGGTGGATGCCGGAAGTAATGTCGAACTACGGCGGAATGCCTTCCTTTCTGCCATGGGCGGCTTACGCGCTGCTTGTCGCAATACTTGCCTGTTATCCGGCGGCCGTCTGCGCTTTTATACGCCACCTGATATTTCGGCGCGGTGAACGGTGTCTGCTGCTTTTTCCTTTTGCCTGGATCGTCATGGAACTCGCCGCGAGCGTGTCGCCGATTGACGGATTTCCGTGGCTTCTGGCCGGATACACTCAAACCCGTTTTCTTCCGGTGATTCAGATTGCGGATATTACGGGAATTTACGGCGTTTCGTTTGTTCTGCTTTGCGTCAATACATCCATTGCCTGGTTTATCCATAAGGAAGCGCCGGGCAAATTGCCGCTCGAAGAAAAGCTTAATGCGCGCGGAACACGTATAAAAAAGATGGACAGGGTTGCGGACGCCGCGCAACACGGCGATTCCTTCGCGCGGCAATTTACCAGGCGTTTTCCCGGCGGGAAACGCGGCTGCGAGGTGTTTGCGCCGCTTCTTGCGGCTGCCGCCGTGGTCGGGTTTACGCTCATCTATGGATACGCGTCCGTCAACCGCTGGGAAAAAACCGAGGCGCCTTTTCAGGCGGCGCTGCTCCAGGGGAATCTTGCCGTCGATGATTCGCATGACGTACTGCATGAAAAATTCCTGAATGGATACGTGCGTATGGCGGACAGCCTGGAACCCGGCTCTGTGGATGTTCTGATTCTGCCGGAGTCTTCCGCGCCAAAATCATTTCACAACGACGATGATTATCGCCGCGCGATGGAGAATCTTGCGCGGCGATATTCCATGGGGCTGGTTCTCAGCAACATTAATGTGAAAGTGTCGAGTGACGAGACCTGGGAGTATTTCAACAGCGCCTTTTTCCTGTCGGAGGACGGATCGCTTACAGGCATTTACGACAAAATGCACCTGGTTCCTTTCGGCGAATATGTTCCTTACAAAAAACTTTTGTTTTTTGCCGAAACGATTTCGAGGGAAATGGGAGGCTTCAGCGCGGGCAATGAACTGCGTGTACTGTCGCTGGGCGGCCGACCCGCGAACGCCGTGATCTGTTACGAAGCGGTTTTTCCCGATCTCGTGCGCCGCTTTGTCGCTCGCGGGAGCCAGGTGATCGTCAATCTGACAAATGACGGCTGGTATGGAATAAGCGCCGCGCCATACCAGCATCTTGAAATCGCCCGTATGCGCGCCGTGGAAAACCGCAGGTATTTCCTGCGCGCCGCAAATACGGGGATTTCCGCCGTTATTGCGCCGACGGGCCGCATTACGGCATCCACGGAACTCGCAGAGGAGGCAATCTCCCTCGGACGGTTCGGTTTTATTGAAGAAAAGACTTTTTATTCCCGCTACGGAAATGTTTTCGTCTGGCTCTGTGTTATCATTTCCGCCGCCGCGGGAATCTGGTCCGTTCGCGGGAAAATCAGGAATTAGCCCGGATATTCATAGGGTTTCCGCCGCTCATGCGTCGCAAGCGGGCGAGGATACGAAACGCGCGCCATTAGGGCAACGCCGTAGGGGCGCGATTTATCGCGCCCTCATTGGACGGTAGAAACCCTGTGAAATATCCGGGCTCACGGTGTATTGAATCACTCCGGTTTACCGCAGCAGATTGATCTTGATTTCGCGGATGTCGCCGAACGATTCGACCAGGTATTGTTTGAGCCGCTCAATAAGTTTCTTTTCCGCAACCCGAATGGCTTCGCGCGTGACGCCGTATCGATCCGCAATCTGCTGCAGAGTTTCCGGTTCCTCGGCGGTCAGTCTGCATGTCATTATTTCAAGGTCGCGCTCCTTAAGCGTCAATGTAAAATCCGCGAGCTTTTTCTCCAGCAATTCCCTAAATTCTCCCTGCGCGATTTTTTCATCGACGCCCTGTTCCATCAAACGCAGGGTGTCGATATAACGCGCGTCGCCGTCGTCTCCCAGCGGCGCGTCCAGCGAGATATCGCCGCCGGACATTCCCTGCTCGACTTCCATCAAATCGCGCTCGTCAACACCGAGGTTTTCCGCCAGTTGCCTGTAGGTGGGAGTAATCCCCCTGGCTTCCAGTTCCCGTTTTTCCCGGTTGAGGTTCATGAGGATTTTTCGCCGGGAGTTGGTGGTTCCGATTTTAACCATACGGGCGTTGTCCAGCAGGAATTTCAGAATGTACGCCTTGATCCACCACGCGGCGTAGGTCTGGAGGCGGGTTCCGCGCTCAGGATCAAAGCGTTCGACCGCCTGAAGCAGCCCCAGGTTTCCTTCCTGAATCAGATCCAGGATGTTTCGATAGACCTTGTGGTAAATCATGGCTATTCTGACCACAAGTTTCAGATGCGAGGTCACAAGGCGATACGCCGCTTCCCTGTCGCCGGTGCAGCGGTAATTTTCCGCAAGTTCGCGCTCTTCCTCGCGGCCGAGAGACGCGAATTTGCCGATTTCCACCATGTATGCGCGCAAGGGATCGTAGCGGGCGATCTCAAGATATCCGGGTTCTTCCGACTCGGGCGCGCCGTTTTCTCCAGGATTGTCGGTTCCGACAAGATTTTCCATGTCTTCGGGATTTTCAGGGATTTCGAAATCCACGCCGGGATCTTCGCCAGGCTCCACGGTTATTAAATCCTGTTCCATCATGGAAATTATTATACACTCCGAATGGTCGCAAATTTCAATTTCCTCATACATGCTTGAAATATACCGGGAGGCGTTTTAGGATATTTTTCCCAAACGGGGATTTTTAAAAGCTGTTATACTCCGAACGGGTACAAATTGCGCAAATTGCAATAAGTTCAGCGACTGGAATTCCAAATTGCCGCGTCACCGTCATCTTGCGTACCACCGGGTACGCGACGGTTCCGCTTCCCGCACTTTGAAATTTCAGCGCTCCTCCTTTTTTGCAATTTGTGCCCGTCGGGAGTATATAACAAGACTATTAAACAGGAGTTTGTCAATGCGTTTAACCGTCGTTTCTTTGATCGTCACTGTTGTTTTTACTGCTTTTATCGCCGGCTGTTCGCCTAAACCTTCCGAGCAGCCGGCCCCTGTTGAAATTAAGGAAGCCGAACCGCTTGTCGAGGACGAGGCGCCGAAGGGCCGACGTAAGAGGCCTGGAATGCAACCGGAAGAAGAGGTTGCCGTTGTGCCTGCACCCGCGCCGGCGCCCACCGTCACACCCGAGGAGGCTGCGAAGACAAATCTTTTGAATCCCGCGCAACTGAATGAAAAAGCGCCGGAAACGTTCAGAGCGAAATTTTCGACATCGAAAGGCGATTTTGTAATTGAAGTTACGCGCGCATGGTCGCCCAACGGCGCGGACCGTTTCTACAACCTGGTCAAAAACGGATACTACAACGACTGCCGCTTTTTCCGGGTAATCAGCGATTTCATGGTTCAGTTCGGCATCAACGGCGATCCGTCGCTTAACCAGGTTTGGTACCAGTCTCAAATTGCCGACGATCCGGTGAGAGAATCAAATAAACGGGGATACGTTACCTTTGCCATGTCAGGTCAGCCAAATTCCCGCACGACCCAGATATTTATCAATTACAGGGACAACTCGTTTCTGGACGCCCAGCGTTTTGCGCCGTTCGGCAGAGTAATTGAAGGAATGGACGTCGTGGATTCCTTCTACAACGAATATCAGGGCGTTCCCAGCGACAACCAGCCGCAGATCCAGGCACAGGGAAACGCATATCTCAACAAGGAATTCCCGAGGCTGGACTACATAAAATCCGCCGCCATCATATAAAGGACTGCTTATGAAACGCCGCTTTTTCCGTTTTTTCCGCCGGTTGCTGGCGGGCCTATGCGTTGTGCCCGCCTGCGGTTTCGTCCTGGCGCAGACTCCATCGGGGCCGATCAACCTTGACCAGGCGCTGAGAGAGGAATCACCGCCCGAGCCGGACCAGGCGACCAGTTATTATCACTTCGCCCTGGCTAAATGGCACGAAAACAACGGCGACCCGGCAAGAGCGCTTTTGGAAATGCAGAGGGCGCTTGAAACCAATCCCGCGAGTTCCGCGATTCATTACGAATTTGCCGCTCTGTATGCGCGGCTTGGAAGTATTTCCGACGCGACGCGCTACGCGAATGAATCCATAAAGCTCGATAATGAAAATCCGGATCCGCGCTGGCTCATGGTGAATATAAGCCTGAGTTCGCGGCGGCGCGGCGGCCAGGCGGCGGGGAACGAAGGGCTCAGGCAGGCGGTGCGGGAACTGGAAGTCCTTGAAAAGCTGACGCCCGAGGACGAGCGCGTTTATTACGCGCTCGGCGGCATTTATTTCGAACTCGGCGAAGTTGACAAAGGGATCGCGGCCTACGAAAAATATCAGAAGTCCGACGGTTCAGACAATGGATACAGGGAAATCGCCAGATACTACGTGGGCGTCAGGGACCTTGATATGGCGGTCGAATACCTCAACAGAGGACTGGAACTCCAGCCGGATTCCACTGAAAGCCTCGCGTTGCTTGGAAATATCTATATCACGCAGGGCAAAAACAAGGAGGCCGCGGCGGTTTTTAAAAAGCTTTTCGAAGTTTCCAGCGGCAATGCCCAGATGATGCGCCAGCTTGCCGCCACGCTGGTCGAGGCGAGAGAGTACGCGGAAGCCGCCGGGATGCTGGAAGAATTTGCAAAAAGGGCGCGCCCCGACAGATTGTCACAGCTTCTTCTCGGCCGCAGCTATCTTGGAATGAACCGGCTTTCGGATGCGATCAGGCTTTTTAACGAGGTGCTGACGCGCGTTCCCGACGATACGGAGGCGCGGTTTTACCTTGCCGAAGCCTACACGAGAACAGGGCAGCACGAAAACGCGGCGAAGTTATATGAAGACTTGTTAAACAACAGGGAAAACCCTGAAGCCGCAGGCAACCGCGCGCTCTTCATGGATCGTCTGGCGGGAGTCTGGCTTGAACTTGAAAACTATGAAAAAGCCATAGATTTATACGAGGAAATAGCCGAAGCCAATCCGAAAGAACGTTACAAGCTTCTTGAAGCGTACCGCATAGGCGAACGGTATGATAAGGGACTTGCGCTTGGCAAAGAGTTGCTGGCGGAAAATCCCGACGATATTCTTATCAACATAGTTTATGCCCGGATGCTGACCGACGCGGGCAAAATGAGAGAAGGCGCTGAAGTTCTTTCCGGATTGCTTGAATCCCATCCAGCCGACATTCGGATATATCTGAATTTGAGCGAAATTTATCGCCAGGACAAGCGTTATTCCGACGCCGAAAAAGTTCTTTTGCGCGGCGAGGAACATAATAAAGACCCTGAGTCCATCGAACGGTTGAAGTTCAGCCGGGCTGCCGTCTATGAACGGCAGAAATCTTTTGACCGCGCCGAACAGCTTTTCAAAGAAATTCTTGAAAAAAATCCGGACAACGCAATGGTGCTGAACTACCTGGGTTATATGCTCGCGGACCGCGGCGTGCGCCTGGACGAAGCAATTTACTATGTCGGCAAAGCGCTTGAGATCGATCCCGAAAACGGGGCGTACCTTGATTCGATGGGATGGGCGTATTTCAAGCTGGACGACATGGAAAACGCGGAGAAATACCTGCTGAAAGCGGTTAAAATTGTTCCCAAAGACGCCACGATACAAGAACACCTGGGAGATCTCTATTTCAAACTCGGGCAGCTCGAAAAGGCTCGCGATTACTGGACGGAAGCGGCGCGCGTCGGTAAAGACCCGGAAGAATTGAAGGAAGTGCGGCGCAAACTGAACCAGGTCGAGCAAACCCTGCGCAGAAATAAGCCCCGAAGGTAAAAATGAGGGTTTACTCTTTTGCGAAAATAAATCTGGCGCTGGCCGTGCTGGGACGTCGGCCTGACGGCTACCATGATATTGAAACCGTCTTTCAGGCGATTGATCTTTCCGACGAGTTGCATCTTCGTCCCTCGGCGGAAATCAGCCTGACCTGCGAAGGTCTGCCGGGCGTTTCCGAAAAAGACAATATCGTCTGGAAGGCGGCTTTATTACTGGCGGAGCGTATCGGAGAACGCCGGGGCGTCGCAATTACATTGCTGAAAAATATCCCTTCCGGCGCCGGGCTGGGCGGCGGAAGCGGCAACGCCGCCGCCGCGCTTTTGGGACTCAGGCGCTTCTGGAATACGGATGTTTCAGACGCCGATCTTTACGCCATCGCCGCGGATATTGGTTCGGATGTTCCTTTTTTTCTTATGGGGGGCGCGGCTCTGGGCAAAGGCCGCGGAGAAATTCTCACGGCGCTGCCGGATTTTCAGCCTGAACACCTTGTCGTTCTTTTCCCCGGAGTTGCCGTTTCAACGGCTTCGGCTTACCGCGCGTTGAATTTGGGCTTGACTTCCAGGGACTCCGACCATAAAATTTATCGTTTCCCTGGTCTTGCCAGGAACGGGAGTTCATGCCAGACCGGGATTTTTAACGATTTTGAAGCTGCGATCCTGCCCGCGTATCCTGAAATCGCTGAAGCGAAAAGCTTCCTCGAAAAACAGGGCGCGACGGCGACATTGCTGTCGGGCAGCGGATCATCAGTCTTCGGGTTCTTCCTGTGTGAAGAATCAGCGCGCGCCGCGGTTGCCGCCGTAAACAGGGCGAGCTGGCGCGCGTTTCCGGCGAAGACCCTCACGCGAGCCGAGTATTTCCATCGCATGTTCGGGTAAAAGCCAATGTAGGGGCGCGATTCATCGCGCCCTCAGCGGTCAGTAATCGGTTTTGGCTATATATAAATGTTGACGTGATTTTAATAAATCTGAAAACTGATAACTGAAAACTGGATTACTGGGGCGTCGTCAAGCGGTAAGACACAGGCCTTTGGCACCTGCATTCGGAGGTTCGAATCCTCCCGCCCCAGCCATTTTTTGGAGTACACGGCATTGATACAGGCGACCACTGCTGAAAACGATATGGAAAGCTGCGAATATAGACAATGTGATAAGTATGACAAAGGAATGGCCGTTTTTTCGGGAAGCGCCAATCGTCCTCTGGCGGAAGAGATATGCGCCTACCTCGGCATACCGATGGGCGAGGTAGATCTGACCGGTTTCAGCGACGGTGAAATTTATTGTCAGATTATGGAAAACGTGCGCGGCAAAGATACGTTTATCGTCCAGCCGACATGCAGTCCGGTGAACAAGAACCTGATGGAACTGCTGATTATGATAGACGCTTTCAAGCGTTCCTCTGCAAGGCGCATAACCGCCGTCATGCCTTATTACGGCTACGCGCGGCAGGACCGCAAGGATAAGCCCCGCGTGCCGATTTCTTCAAAGCTGGTGGCCGATCTCCTGACCGCGGCGGGCGCGCACCGCGTTTTATCAATGGACCTGCACGCCGGTCAGATACAGGGTTTTTTCGACATTCCGGTCGACCATTTGTACGCCGCTCCCGTGTTGATAGAATATTTGAAAAATCTTAATATCCCGGATCTTACGGTGGTTTCTCCCGACGCCGGCGGCGTCGAGCGCGCGCGCGCTTTGGCCAAGCGCCTGCAAGTGGGGCTGGCCATCGTGGATAAGCGTCGCGTCGCTCCCAACGTGGCGGAAGTTCTGCACCTGATCGGCAAAGTGGAAGGCAGGAATATCATCATATGCGACGACATGATCGACACCGCCGGAACGCTGGTCAATACGATTAACGCGCTCAAGGAAAAAGGCGCGGATAAAATTTTCGCCTGCGCGACGCACGGTATTTTAAGCGGCCCCGCCATCGACAGGCTGCGCGGAGCGCCGCTGGAAAAACTCATTGTTACGAACACGGTTTCCATTAATGAATCGAAAAAGCTGCCCAATATGGTTGTGTTAAGCGTCGCCGGACTTCTGGGAGAAGCCATAAAGAGCATTCATGAAGAAACCAGCGTCAGCAATTTATTTGTCTAGCCGAGCCGAATGACGGCCGGTTCTCAGGAAGGAGTTGGATTCATGCCAACAGTAATTGAAGCGCAAACGCGAATCCCGGAAGGTAAAAATGCCAACAGGCGGATTCGTAAGTCGGGGAGGATTCCGGCGGTTATTTATGGGTCGGGCAAAGATCCGGCGGTGCTTTCTCTGGTTCCCGGCGACATTAAGGCGATTCTTAGCTCGGAAGCCGGACGGAACACGATCTTTACCGTCAATATCGAAGGTATCGGACAGCGCAGCGCCATGGTGAAAGACTATCAGCTCAATCCCGTGAAAGGGGACCTG
>Ga0099364_10011908_pt1 | contig 11798 bp, 17 predicted proteins | sample TergutTh196P3_FD_73070 | JGI IMG/M metagenome (GOLD analysis project Ga0099364, IMG submission 73070) | Microcerotermes parvus P3 segment gut microbial communities from Pointe-Noire, Republic of the Congo - Th196 P3 | ecosystem: Host-associated > Arthropoda: Insects > Digestive system > Gut ...
AAGCGCGGTTCGTTATCCGGGACACGCCCCCGCTTTTACGATGCTGGATCAGATAGACGCGGAGACAATACAGGTGACAATACCAAAGGGCAGTCGCGCGATAGGAATCAAGCTGAAAGACCTGCCGCTGCCGCCTGGGACGCTCCTGGGATTTGTAGAACGCGAGGACGGAAACAACGGCCTGTTTATCCCAACCGGCGAATCGAGCCTTGAGGCCGGAGACTTTGTAATGGTGTTCGCCGCGTTCGAAGCGGTGAATACCGCGCTTGAAGTACTGGGAGTGAGCGCGTATTGAACTTTCGCCGCCCCGCGCGTTTCGTATCGGTTACAACGGCGGTTCTCTCCGTTTTCATGCTGTTACCGGCGATATGGAGCGCGGCTGCGCAAGACGGCGCTTTCCTGCCGCTCATGTTTTCATTCACGGCAGGCGCGATTATTGCGTCTATTTTGTACCTTTCCGGAGGAAATACCGCGTCGGGCGACATGAGCACGAGGGAAGCGATCGTCTGCGTGGCGGCTACGTGGATCGCCGCGTCCGCCTTTACCGGATTGCCTTACCTGTTTTCCGGCACACTGCCGAACTATCTGGATGCGCTGTTCGAGGGCGTATCGGGATTCACAACTACGGGCGCCACGGTTATCATCCACCTTGACAATGTGCCGCGCGGGATTTTGCTTTGGCGCTCTCTGTCCCAGTGGGTCGGAGGCATAGGGATAGTCGTCCTGGCGCTCGCTTTTTTCCCGATGGCGGGGGCAATTCACCTGTATAAAGAAGAAATTACCGGCCCATTCCAGGAGCGCATCACGCCGAGAATCCAACAAACTGCGGCATTTCTCTGTAAGACATATCTCGTCCTGACGCTGTCACAGTTCCTGCTGCTAACTGCCGGCGGTTTGAATTTATTCGACTCGCTGACACTCTCGTTCAGCACTGTCGCGACGGGAGGCTTCTCACCGTATAGTAACAATGTCGGGCATTTCGCGAGCGATTACGTGATGTGGGTCACCGTTTTTTTTCTCTTTCTCTCCGCAATGAATCTCGCGGTATTTCACTCTGTGATCGTGAAAAGAAACCTCCAGCCTCTGTGGGAAAACCCGGAACTACGATTTTACTCTTTCATATTTCTCTCATTCGGATCAGCCATATCGCTGATTCTTTATCGCTTGGAAATTTACGATTCACTGCTGAAATCCCTGAGGAATGGGTTTTTCCACACTGTCAGCATGTTGTCGACATGCGGATTTTTCACAACCGACTATGACGCGTGGCCTTCATCGGCGCGAATGCTGATGCTTATCATAATGCTCTGCGGGGGTTGCGCGGTATCGACGGCGGGAGGGATGAAATGCGGCCGCGTTATGGTCATCATGCGCCATATCGGGGCGGAGTTTACCAGACGCCTTCACCCAAGGGCAATAGTCCCTACCCGTATAGGCGGAGACGCTGTAGGCGAGGACGTGATCTTGTCATGTTTCTCGTTCCTCGTGGCGTATATCGGAATATTCGCTGCGGGGCTGGCGTTGCTGGGAATTTTTGGTCAGGATCTCACGACCGCAATTTCGGGAGTGGCGGCGGCTCTCGGCAACGTGGGCCCCGGATTCGGAATGGCGCGAACAAGCCAGGGATACGCGGCAATGCCCGACGGGGTAAAGATAGTTTACATAGTCCTGATGCTGTGCGGGCGGCTTGAGATATTTACTCTGCTGATACTTTTCACGCCGGGTTTCTGGCGGGGGTAAAGGGGATAATACGAGGAGGGCAGCAATGCCGCCGACGCGTAGCCCTTGTGCGTTGTTGGAAAAGTTTTTTCGGTGATTAGAGTTTGTCCTTCCCGCGACAGAGCTTTACAAAGTCTATCAGGAACTCAATATCTTCGTCGGAAGCATTTTTAAGCATTGTAAAAAGCGTATCGCATTTATCTGTAGGACTGGGATTTACTTCTCGCCCTTCCATCAACAGAGAATCAGCGGTCACGTCAAGCGCGTCACAAACAGCAATTAAAGTTTCAAGGCTTAGGCTTGACGCGCCACGCTCTACCATGCCTAAAAAAGATTCAGATACACCCGAAAGACCGGAAAGAACTTCAAGAGTTAAATCTTTTTTCTTCCTTGCCGCACGGATGTTTTCTCCTATATGTTTTAGATTATCCTTCATAACAAATCCCCTCTTTATGTAGTCTAAGCAGGAGAGGACCAAAAACTAATGTGTTAGTTGTATTTATAAAAACTATATTGCTTTTGTTTAGGCTTGTACTTATAATAAATGCTGAAAAAGGAACAGGGAAAAAGCATCAAATATTGGGAAAGAGGGCGATCATACACCCCTATTCTTAGGCATCAGGCATAAGAAACTATCTATCTACTACGAGGAGGAAATAGAATGTTCTGTTCAAAATGTGGTACCCAAAACGATGAAACTGCGGCATTTTGCTCAAAATGTGGTGACGGTTTGAAAAAGGAAGCCGCGGCATCTGTCGCTCAACCGCAATCCCCCGCTATTGGAATAAAGAAAAAGAAGTCGAAGAAGTTTTTGCTGATTGGTATCGTAATTGTAGGTGTGATTATCATTGCGTTATCTTTCAGTGGTTCATCTGGGGACGATCAATATGTTCAGATGGTGAAAAACGGCCATTTGAATAACTACCCCAACAAAACAGTCGGCGAGGCTTTTGGTGGCTATTTGAGTAACGCGAAATGGAGTTCCGGGACATCAACAGAGGGCAATAAATTTGTAAATGTGAGAGGGAGAGGCACGTTCATGGGAAATAGAGTGGACACGCTTGTACAGTTTTCGGTTGATTATGACAATGGAACATTTGAGTATCGAGCCTTGGAGGTTAATGGCGTTCCGCAGGCTAATCTTATCGCTATTGGTTTATTTGAAAATATTTTCAAATGAAATAGCGAGTTATCCACCTGCAATCGAAGCATGATGGGCGTTCGTCTCCAGGCGAACAAGAAAATGGGGTTGGTATTTTTGTAATACTAAAAAAAGGAGGAGGTCAATATTATGAAAACGAAGGTAAAATTATATTCAAACAGATGTTTCGTATCTTTAGTGCTATTCACGCTTTTCCCGGCAGTGTTGCTTTTGTTTGTGGTTTATGGGTCGGCGTGGGCAGCGGAATATAGTTTCGTAACCTATGTTAACGATGGTTTTACACTAACTTTACCTTCAAATGCAACTCTTTCTTCCCATGTTGAAAAAAAATCCGTTGATCCGTTCTCAATTAGCGGCGGCTCGGAAGTTCCGACCGAAAAGATATACGAAATAAACCTTGCTACGTACGAACGTCTTACCCTACTCTTGAATATTTTTGAAAATAACGGCTTTCGTGTCAATGAAGATTACAGAGTAACCGTGCGTAACGCGGATAGTGCATATCTGAGAAAATCTGTCAGCGACAGTATCCTTGAACGGTCAACTTATGAATTGTTTGTTCTGCGTGGTAATTTAATCTACGTTCTTGAGACAACGTATCACCCAGATTATGCGCTAATGGGGCAAGCAAGAGGCCAAACTGATTTCAGCTACGAGCGGGAACATATAAGAGAACTGCTAAGCATTTTCGACACAATGATTAACAGCTTCGCCCTCACTGATAACCCGGTTGATTTTGCGACGATTACGAGCGGCGGAACGTTATGGCAAGAGAATGTAATCAATTTAATAATGGATTCAATACAGGGAGATCATGACCCTGGTGAAGATTATGGCCCCATGCGCATTTGGGAAGATTGGAGTGAAGAAGATGAAAAAGAAGCTTTAGCTAGTTATACTGCGAAAGATAGCAATGGAAAAACAATTAACGAAGGTGATACCGTAAGAATCAACTTTATGTTTGATTATGTTGAAGGCGTGGTAGTCGATATAGACGGGAACAGGGTTCAGGTGTACTGGATCAATAGCAGCGTGGTTGGATATTCTTCCGGTCATGCAATATATAGTGGTGTATATCGACTCGGAGCCGATCAATGGCACGATGCGTCTGAACTTATTGTTCAATAATTACAAATTATAGGAGGTAAATGAATTGAAAATCATCGGTATTCTTCTCATTGTTGTAGGAGCAATCGGAATTTTCCTGGGGGGTATGATGTTCGGTGACATTGGTATTGCCGCCTTCATTGGTGCAATCTCAGCGATTCTGAGCGGTATTGGCTTCCTGATATGCGACAAAGCGATGAAAAGCAGATGAAGCAGAAGTCAAAAACAAAAATAAAAACAAGAAAGTAGGTTTTGTCTATGAAAAAGCTTATTATCAGTTTGCTTTGCGGTATCATAATCGCTATTAGTGTCACAGCATTTGCCGCTGATTCCATTCGGTTGATTATTAATGGTATTGATGTCACCGATAATATGGAAGTCAAGCCGCAGCTCATAAACGGTGAAGTCGTCGTACCTGCGAGTGTTATTGGGGAGGCGTTGGGCGCGGTTGTTGAGTATGACGAAGAAACAAATTCGATTACAGTTACTAAGCCGAAGGCGATTGTGCCGGTTGGTGACATAGGTACGAGGCTTAATCCTGTACCCGTTGGAACGACGGTTGTTTTTGACTCTATGGAAAGATCATCTGACGCTTACAAGATAGAAATGACGGCCCTTGAGGTTCTTCGCGGTGATGAAGCTACAGATTTTGTGATGTCAATTAGCGACATGAATAAAAAACCTGCCGAAGATAAGGAATACATTTTTATCCGATTCCGCATTAACGGCTTGGAAAGCAAGAATGATGAAATGATTGACATCAGGAGTTCGCATTTCAGATTCTACAACGAAAAATATGTGTCTTATGGCGGACCACTTACTGATGTCTATGGCTTAGGAGTGAATTTTCCTGATTTTTATCAAGGAACAGAGATTGAAGGTTTTGCTTACTATTTAATTGATAAAGGAGACAATCCTTCAATTTATTACCGTGAATACTTTGATAGTAGTAGTATATGGTTCGGCACAAAGATAGAATGACCAGGTATAAAAAAACTCAGACCTCGCTCAATGAAAAACCCTAACCTGCTTAACTCATGGTTAGGGTTTTTTTGTGTTTCAAACGCTGAACCTCCCGCTTGACCTTAGCTGATATGAAAACAGGCGGTATTGAGGAAATAATGCTGACGCTGCTCGCCTGCCTTCGAACGGAGCACGCACCCGAAGCGTAAAATAAAACCGAAACATAAAAAAATGAGGCCTCGGGCATTATCCCGGGGCCTCGCGGTTTATCCGCGTATTAAATTGTCCATTATGGAAATAACGCGCGAAATTTGCCGCGCTTACTTTTAATAATACGTATTACAAATGTTAAAATGACAATCAGAAAGGAGGTCGCGAAATGACATTCAGGGAAGCTGACAAAATGGTACGCAATGACGGCTGGTTGCTTGAGAGCGTCGAAGGCTCCCACTATCACTATAAGCACAGCACAAAACCAGGAAAAGTAACGATACCTTGTCACGGCGGCGACCTACCTAAAAGGGTGGTAAACTCCATCAAGAAGCAGGCTGGGCTTAAATAAGCCGCCCATAAATTATTTATAAAAGAGGTGACTTAAACGTGAAATACGTTTACCCCGCGTGTTTTTACAAAGAAGATGACGGGCGTTATTCCGTGGAAATCCCCGATTTAGGACTCGCCACTTTTGGCGATGATTTGCCGGACGCTATGTACATGGCCTCTGACGCGGCAGCCGGGCGAATTTTGCTTATACTCAGGGACGGTGAGGCGCTTCCTAAAGCAAGTGATCAAAAGGCTATAGCGCCGGAGGATGAAACCGGCTTTGTATCCCTGATCTGCGTTGACCTGGACGCGATGAAAGACAACCATGACGATACTCCCGTAAAAAAGACGCTTACAATTCCGTCCTGGCTCAATCAGGCAGCGGAGCGTAAAAATATAAATTTCTCGTCAACACTTAAAGACGCGTTAATTGAAAAGCTGGCACAATAAAATATCCTTGACCTTCAATAGTCTGTAGGCCATGCCTTTACAATCAAATAAGAGGGAGATAAGAATCCTGAAATGAGAACATTCGTATCCAGTACAATCTTGGGGTTATGCGGATTTTTCTTCGGCTCTTTTTTCTGCACGCATAGCCTCTATTTCTGCATTTATTTCTTCCAAGGTCATATTGGACGTTCCGTTTCTCACGGAAGCCTCCTGCATTGCTTTTATAATCCTTTGTGCCCGCAAACGCCGCAAGTCCGTTAGCGTATCTTCCAGCGTAGAACCGTCAACGTTAAACATAACCGCCATAGGGTTGTCATTGTTGGTTAAAACAAGTTGTCCGGTACGTTTGAGTTTTTCCGTTATTTTATCGGGCGAAGCGTACAAATCAAAAATCGATACGCACTCCGTTTCTGTTGTCGCAGTGTCTTGCATAACGCTCACCTCTTAGTTGATAATACACTTTCCATTCTTTTTCATCAAGAACAAATATTGCTCCATACCGGGATCACCAACAAAAAAAGACCGTCCCGTTATGAGGCGGTCTTTTGTTTAAATTTAATACAATGTAACTTGGCGCGCGATTAACGCTTGGAGTATTGCCTCTTTCCGCGAGCGCCCTTCTGGCCGAACTTTTTGCGTTCCACCATGCGGGAATCCCTGCGGAGCATTCCGGCTCTTTTTAGGAGGGGCCTTGCATCGGGATTGAGTTTCAGTATCGCTCTCGCTATGCCCATCCTTATTGCGCCGCTCTGACCTGTGAGCCCTCCGCCGTGCGCGTTGATTATAACGTCCACCTTGCCCTCGACGCCCGCCACCGCGAGAGGTTCCACAGCCTGCGACTTCCATATGTGCCTCGGAAGGTAATCGTCTACTTCACGGTCGTTTATCTTTATCTTGCCTGTGCCTGAACGGATAAGCACACGAGCGACCGCGTTCTTGCGCCGTCCGGTACCCCAATAATTTACGACGTCCATATCTATACTCCCCCTACCATTTGAAGCTTTCCACCGACTCCGGACGCTGAGCGGCGTGCGGGTGGGAGGCTCCGGGATAAACTTTGAGTTTCCTGTACATCGAGCGGCCGAGTTTTGTCTTTGGGAGCATTCCCCACACAACTTTCTCGATGAGGTGAGCCGGCCGGCGCTTCAAAATCTCTCCGTATGTGGAACTCTTGAGACCGCCGGGATAGCCGCTGTATTTATACCTTTTCGACTGCTCCGCTTTCTTTCCGGTAAGGCCTACTTTCTCGGCGTTGACCACTATCACGAAATCCCCGGTATCCACATGGGGCGTATATGTCGGACGGTGCTTTCCGGTGAGAATACGGGCAACCTGCACGGCCAGCCGTCCAAGGTGTTTGTCTGTGGCGTCTATGACATACCACTTGCGTTCCACCTCTTCCTTTTTGGCCACATAAGTGCGCGTACCTATCATAAAACTTCCTCCTCCTCTAAAAAAAGCACCGCTCCCGCGGGATCAGTGCATAACCTGCTACAGTCAAGCCGAATGATTATAAATCAAGGGGAACATCAGGTCAAGCATAGCGCCGCCTGAATGAGTCATTTCATTATCCCGAGAGTCAGGGCATCTTTATCATCAATAGCGCCAGCACCATGAAAAGCGCCGTAAGACCGACGGTTATTTTTGTCATGGTGGTCATGCGCTGCCACGAGCCGCCGGATAGATCCATCTGAGTTCCGCCGCCTCCGAAGCTGCCGGTAAAGCCTCCGCTCTTCCTTTGCTGCATCAGGATCACCGCAATGAGCGCAACGCAAAGGACCGCAAATAAAACTGTCACTAAAATTTTCATATAGTAAGCCCCCCATACACCCCATGCGTACTGTGCCGCACGGCGTTGTATTTTACCACAGATTGCATTATATGCGCTACCCCCTGCATGGCAAGAGCGCGATGAGAAATTTTCGATTTTATCGCAGCGCCCATTTCGGCGAACGTAGCGTCGTATCCGTCCGGCACGAACACTGGATCGTAGCCGAAACCGCAATGTCCCTCAGGCGCGCGCGTGATTCGTCCCCTGCAAATACCTTGCGACGAAAAATAACCGCGCCCCGTTTTTTCATTATCCGGGAAAGCGATTACGATGCATGCGACAAAGCGCGCGCGTCTGTCTTCATGGTTCTCCATGCGCGACAGCAGCCATCGAGTCCTGTCGGCGTCACTGCCGGATGACACCCTCGCGGAGTGAATCCCCGGCTCCCAGTCAAGAGCCCTCGCTTCGAGTCCGCTGTCGTCCGCCAAGGCAGGCATACCGGCAAAGTTCGCCCAGGCCACGGCTTTTATCGCCGCGTTCTCCTCATAGCTTAAACCGTTTTCTTCTATTGTGCCAATATCGGGAAAATCTTGAGCGCCAATCAATTCAATTTTATCTTCCGCGAAACTTTCCATGCGGGAGAAAAAATCCACTAATTCGCCGAATTTATGTTTATTGCCGCTCGCAAGTACGATTTTTATTATTCTTCACCCTCGGCGAGATGGTCAAACAGCGACGTTTCGTCGGGAGAGAGGTCGAGCGCCTCCCGTTGGATCTCAAAAAGACGCTTTAATCCGACGTCTGCAAGCTTCATCATGTGACCGAGGACAGTACGTGAAAATGAACGTTTCTCTCCGGTACTCTGGATTTCGATGAACTCTCCCGTACTGGTCATAACGACATTACAGTCGACCTCCGCCGAGGAATCTTCCTCGAATGATAAATCGAGCAGCTTATGACCTCCGACCAACCCGACGCCCACAGCCGCGATCTGCGAAGCAAGCGGTATGTTTGCAAGCCCGTCGGCGCGCGCTATCATCCGCAGCGCGTCAACGAGGCAGATAAAAGCAGCCGTTATGGAGGCTGTACGCGTTCCTCCCGCGGCCTGCAACACGTCGCAGTCAATATGAACGGTCCTCTCGCCGAGGGAACCCAGATAGACAGCGCCTCTCATCGATCTTCCAATCAGGCGTTGAATCTCAAAGCTTCGTCCGCTTGGAATTTCCTTGCGATCTCGCTGGTTTCTTTCCCGCGTGGCCCTCGGGAGCATAGAGTACTCGGCTGTCACCCAACCCATGCCGCCGCCCCTTACGAAGGACGGCACGCAGTTATCCACCGTGGCGGTGCAATATACCACCGTGTCCCCCCACTTTATGAGAGCAGACCCCTCGGCGTACGAGTTCACGCCACGCTCGATGGTGATATTCCTCAACTCGTCGACGCGCCGTCCGTCGGCGCGAACTATGCGGGTATTCAACTTGACCTCGCGCTGATGCCCCATGGGGCAGTCAGGTCGAGAGGATTTTTGTCCTGAACCTCTTTGCCGTCCACATAGAATTTGATCCTGTTAATGGGAGCGAAGTTGTCGGTCATTGTTTTCACCATCCCTGTCAGCATTATCCTCGATTTTTCCGCGCCGAGCGTTTTGATTGATTCCAGAAACGCTCCGTTCATATTCAGATACAACCAGTCGCCGCTTTGAAATATGTTGAGGTCCTGGACGCCCGCGCCCAGCATCTGATTTTCCTTCATAGCGTCCATATACGCGGAGAGAACCTGTTTGATTCTATCCTCCTGCAGGACGTTCGCGCTTCGTATCTGTCTTGTCTGAAAAGTATTGCCGTCAGGTATAGATATGGTGGCGATGATATCGTCATCCCCAATCAAGCTCGGCGATTCGAACGGTATTCCGTCTCTCCCGGCGGCGTCCGGCGTCTGCTGCGGCGTTCTCGTCAGTATGTTCTGAGTTTCCTCGGGACTGCCGGACAGATTGGAGGGAGAGCGCGCCGCGCCCCTGTCGTATGCTCTGCCGTCGAGCCACCTGAAGGCCAGCGAGGTGGCTCCGTACCCAACCGCGAAAAATATTATAACGAGCGAACTCCACGCGAGTATCCTGAACACGAGCGGCGCTCGGTTGGGTACTTCTTCCTCGTCGCTCCATTCCCCGCGTTCCATCATCGCTCTTTTCTCTCTGGGCGATGGTTCGTCGTCGTTCTTCCATCTTCTCCTCTGCGAGGGTCTCATAATCTTCCTCCTTCCCCGGGTCTCTGGGTGAGATATTTCATTATACCAGAGGCTACCGCGTCCATCATTTTTTTGCGTTCGGTCTGGGAGTTAAGTTTCCTTGCGTCGCCAGCATCCGTTATGTACCCCATCTCAAGCAGCAGGGAGGACATTCCCGCGCCGCGAAGCACGTAAAACGGGGCCTGGCGGACCCCGCGTATCGCGATACCGGCGCCGCGTACGCTATCATGGACAAATTCAGCGAGGTTCGTACTCTCGTTCAATTTGTCACTCTGCTGCATATCGCCGAGGATTTGAAGAAGAAGGCGCGTCTTCCTGTCGGCAGCCTCGTTAATCTCAGTGGCATTCTCGGCTCCTCCGCTGATCTCTCTGTTTTCCGATATGGCAAGATTCAGGGCGTCCTGGTCAGAATGTTCCGCCATAAGGTAGATCTCGAAACCTGACGCGCTCCTTCCGCTTGGCAACGCGTTGCAGTGAAGGCTGATGAATACGTCGGCGTCGGCTGCGTTCGCAATATCCGAGCGCTCCGCCAGCTTGAGGTATCTGTCGTCCTGCCGTGTAAGCCTGGTGTCGATGCCCAGAGCCTTGAGGCTGATGCCAAGCTGCAGCGCTGCCAACAGGTTCAGATCCTTCTCCCTCAGGTTGTTTCCAACCGCGCCCGGATCGTGTCCGCCATGGCCAGCGTCAATGATGACGAGAAAATTATTCCTGGCGGGAGTCGCGCCCCGCTGGGGCGTCGTATCTATCCTTCCGGTATTCGGAACCGTTGTCGGCACATATCCCGCGTCAATATTTTCATTTGGCGTGCGTGCCGGCATGATCGGCTCCGGTCCCGCTTCGCTGAAATAGAAATCCACTACATACCGCGGAGGATCGGTAACCCAAAATCCCCTGATCCTGGGGGATGAATGTGAGAATACCAACGTCACGCCGTCGTTTGTTCTTCTTGCCTCTACTGATATCTGCGGCCACGGGCTTCTGCCGGATGAGAACAAAGTGCCTGCGCCTCGGAAAGTTACCTCGGCGCGTCCGGGGGACTCGGTCATCACAGCCTCGACTTGGCCGCCGGATATGTCCACCACCGCCCGATACGCGTCTATTTGCTCGCCCCACCTGACCCGGGAAATGAGAACCTCTCCCGGCGACGTGACCGGAGGAGGAACCGTTTGCGGAACGGTGGAAACGGACGGAACCGGAGCGACCGGCAGTGCCGGGTTCACTGGAATGTTTCCCGTGGAAGCCGCTGTCGCTGCCGCCGGCACAATGCTGATGTCGGACGGGCGGGAAACGCTGGACTGAAACAGTTTGATCGCTTGCAGCGAGGACGCCGCTTCCCCCCACCAGTGGACTCCATCGAAGTTCACAGCTGCCGTCAGGGGACTTACTGAGCCGTTGACTCGCGCAATATTAGTGCCATTCCAAAACTCTATCATCCGGCCGGTGAAGGTCACGACGAACCCGTCTTTTATCGGCGAGGGGGCATAAGCGAGCCGGGTCAACACCTCCCCGAGCGATACAAAAAGCATTCCGTCGCGCTCCATAACCGTGACCGGACCCTTTCGCACGCCGCCTTCGATTAAATCCATCTGTGCCGCGGCGGCGGAACCACAAAGCATACAAGCGAGCAAAAATACGCAGATGGGAATTTTCAAATCAATCGAATTAAATCTATTCACCGGCAAGTGTCACATCCTCCACAACTATGGTTGGCGCTCCCGTAGAGCCGTGGAAAACCAAATCGTTCCCGACCGACGTTATTTTTTGCAGGAAACTTATCAAATTATCCGCTATTGTAACACCACTTACCGGTCCGCAGGGCTCTCCGTTTTCGATTTGCAC
>Ga0099364_10011909_pt1 | contig 11798 bp, 8 predicted proteins | sample TergutTh196P3_FD_73070 | JGI IMG/M metagenome (GOLD analysis project Ga0099364, IMG submission 73070) | Microcerotermes parvus P3 segment gut microbial communities from Pointe-Noire, Republic of the Congo - Th196 P3 | ecosystem: Host-associated > Arthropoda: Insects > Digestive system > Gut ...
TCGACTGCCGGATTTTTTGACTTCGACGATAATCGCCCGAACACGGTCGTTAGGCCGATGATTCTCGCCGGGAATCTTCTCTCCTCGCGGCAAAATCGCCTCGACATTGGGGATGGCAACAACGGTCACACTCCCCTCGTGCTTTTGAACGACACCGCTAATCAGTTGATCGAGTTGGGAATGATAATCGTCATAAATTGCGTCGCGCTCGGCTTCACGAATTTTTTGGATCATCACTTGCTTGGCACTTTGGGCACCAATTCGTTCGGCCATTTCAGCAGGCGTGATTTCTTCCCCATTAAACGTGCCGAAAATTTCGCCGCTTGCTCGATCAATTCGAATAGAGAGGTCCGCCTCTTCTCCATACTGTTTTCGGGCCGCTGTTAAGATCGCGGCTTCCACACCGGAGAAAACGATTTCTTTATCGATTCTTTTGTCGCGATGGATCGCGTCGACGATCCGCAGCACTTCGCTGGGATTCATGGGACCTGCACTTTCGGTACGGTAAAAAATGGACGGTAAAAAACGAATTGTGACATTGACCGGAACTCCAGAGAATCTCATGTGCAAGTTTCATTGGCAAAGACCAGCACCGATTCGCTTCAGGAACTCCTCCCCAAAATAACAAAGAGACTAAGCATACTCTCGAAATGATCTGTCGTCAAGAGGATGGATCGAATGGGCAGAGGAGAAGATTAAGACAGGCAGAAAAGGGAAACTTGACTCTAGCCCCTATTTTACGGATAACCGAAATAATTTGAAAAAAATAAAGTATTTTCCGAAAGAATTCTCATTGAGTCGATCAAAAACGACAGGATTTTGTCTCAAAGAGAAAGAAAGATTCCCTTGGACCTCTACCGTCATTCCCCCGAAATTCATGATAATCCGCAGCTTTGTTCTTGTTTTCGTTGCACTCTCCGCATCACTTGCGTTCGGCAGCACGGTAATCTCCCCGCAAGAAGCCCCCTTGTTTCCAACGCGGGAGAATTTTTTCACGATTCCGTTCGAAATCAAAGTCGATGATTCCAGCGGATTACCGGCAGAGGTCGAATTGACCTATTCCACCGATCAGGGAATGAGTTGGTTTTCTTACGGCCGCGTTCGCCCGGAAAACAAGCATTTTCTCTTCAAGTCTCCTGCGGATGGCGAATACTGGTTTATTTTCAAAACCTACGGACAAGATGGACTTGTCAAAGAAACCCGGCGCCGCGGCCCGATGCTCCGGGTTCTCGTCGATACGATTCCGCCAAAACTGACCCTGACTGCCGAACAAAAAAGCACTGGTGAAATTCTAATCCAGTGGTCCGTCGAAGATGCCAATTTAGCTCGAAAAACGCCGCAACTACAGGTTTCCTACTCGATTCCCGACCAAAGAAATCATCACTTGTCCAACTGGGAACCGATTGCGGTTGATCCCTTGAAAGTTCAATCGGAGGGGAACAAGAATCAAGGCGAACTGGTAATTTGGCCGGAACGAAATGCGGTTGCTTTCGAAATTCAAGCAGAAATTATCGACATGGCCGGAAATCGGGAAATGCAAAGCCGTACGGTTTCGCTTACCGCAGTTGACAAAGAAGAAGATTCCAATGCCCTTGTGGAATCCATGCAATCCGCTTTCAAACAATCCGGGAAGTTGCCGTTGAAATCCGTTTCCGAGGCGGCTTCTTTTACTGTTCCAGAACCAATGGTGGCGAAACCGCTGACTCCGCCGAGGCCTCCTGTTCAATCCGGGGTAGTACGGCCGTTGCCGCCGCCCAAGCCGATGAACAGTCAGATTGCCGGTCTTTCTGAGATCAACCAATCGCTTAAGTCCTTCAATTCAGCACAATCCGCTCACACGGCAGCGCTTGATTTCAATCGTATGACGTTCGGACCAAAGAGTGCAGAACCGGAAACCGAGTTGCCGCTTGCCGAGACTTCCGGTCACGATTTTGTCGTTGTCGGACCACTCCTTTTTTTGGAAGACGCTACAGAGGGTGGTTCATTTGCAGTCGGTACGCCTCAGACCCCAATTTTCACTGATTCAAACATCAACAAAGAAACCTTCAGATTTTCGTTGGAAAACGAACCAGAAATGGAAGACGAAATGGATGACGGGCCGAAATTTTTCATACCGAATCCCAAATATGCGCCTCCCGACCTCCATTTCGACGATTCCTTGCCGGCTTCCTACGACGAAAGTGAGGAAGAGGAAGAAACAACCGAAATGGCCCCTGAGATACGGGAAGAATTGACTCCGCCAGCGATGACCGCGTTGGAAACGGCGGAAAACTTGAATGCCTTTATCCGAATCACTAAAATTTCCCATCTGCGCGGCCTGAAATTGAGTCAAATTTTGGTGAAATGGGAAACGGACGAAAGTTGTTGGACCGGCTCCGAAGATGCCAGGATTCATATTTTCCGAGGTCCCTCACAGGAAGGCCCGTGGACGCCGATTGCTGTGGACCAGAAAAATACTGGTTCCTACACTTGGACGGTGTCGCAGGATGATCGCCTTCCTTTCTATCTCCTCCTGCAATGCGAAGGAGAAATAACAGAAAACCGCATGGAGTTGGTCTCCGATTTAACCATGCAACCCATCCAACTTCCAATGGCACTATTTAAGTGAGAAATGGAAAATGGGAAATGAGGAATCGTAGGTGAACCGAGAAGAAAAAATTTCGCAATTTGTAATTCGTCATTCAATCTCCTGTCTTTTTGAACTTTGCCGGGTTCTTGAGCTTCCTGAAGTGATTGCTCAAGAGGGGCTTGCCGCGCATGCAAGGTATCCGCTTTTCGTGCCGAAGTCTTTTGCCGCAAAAATAGAAAAAGGGAATCCACGTGACCCGCTTTTGCTTCAAGTCCTGCCGCGTCCGGAAGAGTTAAGCAAGGTGGACGGTTTTAGCGATGATCCTCTCCAAGAACAAGCCGACGAAAAAAACTGCCCCCTGCTTCGAAAATACGAAGGCCGCGTTCTCCTACTTACGACAAACCAATGTGCGGTTCACTGCCGCTATTGTTTCCGGCGCAACAGGAAAGAAAGCAAGTCCCAATTGCAAGTTGGAAGTCTGCGGACACGAGATTTCCCGGCAGAAGTGATTCTCAGCGGCGGCGACCCGCTCACGCTTTCCGACGACGAACTTTTGGAATTGCTGACGGCGATTCGGGTACAACCGATGGTGAGGCGAATTCGGATTCATACCCGGTTTCCGGTTGTTGCCCCGAACCGACTGACTCCGCAATTGTTATCCATGCTCCATTCAGACCGAAAAATGGTCTTTTCAATGGTACTCCATATCAATCATCCCCGTGAAATCGACGATGATTTTGCCGATGCAATGACCGAGACGGTTAACCGGGGCATCCCGGTTTTCGTTCAATCGGTGCTCTTGAAGGAAATCAACGATGATTTCCCGACGCTTTTTGAGCTTTATGAAAAATTGATTTCACTGAGGATGTCCCCGTATTACCTTCATCAGCTTGACCGAATCGTCGGAACAGCACATTTCGAGGCGGAACCCTCTCGCGGTCTGGAACTCATGGATCGCTTGCACCGGGCTCTTCCCGGTTACGCCGTTCCCCGTTATGTACGGGAAATGCCGGGTAAGCCGGGCAAAATTGCAATCGCCTCAGAACCTCGCCCAAAGTAAACGGCTTTTCCTTGGAGCACGGAATTACGGCTGCCGTCGTCTCCCCCCCTGTCTGGTCGGCAAGTCAAACTCTCGCGTAACTCCTTGCAGGGCACTAGGGTAAATCCCGTCCGCCCCCGGTTTGGGGCCGGGATCGGCGTCCCAGGCGAGACTTGGCGGGAAAAGATCGACATTCGAGTTGAACGCCTGCTCCCAGGTTACACGTTGTCCGCTGTACGACGCCATGCGTCCGAGAATCGCAGTCATCGTCGCAATCGCCCCCATCTCACCAAGATTCATTTCCTTGCCGTTGGCAATTGCGTCGAACATGACATCCATTTCCGTTTGATGTCCGTCAATCGGGCGTCCCCATTGGGCAACCGGGGTATCGTTCCCTTTTTTGTACATTCTTACCGCTCCGTGGCCGTCCATATCGACATGTCCATCGGTACAATACGCATGCTCGCTGAACGAGTTCCAGCAGTTTGGAATATGCCGGCAATTACTAAAACCTTTCACGTCATCAGCAAATGTGTACTCAACGCTGTGATGGTCGAAGATTTCGCCGTAATTCGGTCCGATTCGTACCGCCCGGCCACCCATGCCGTTGGCTTCGGTTGGATGGGTGTCGCCGCAAATCCAGTTCATCACGTCAATATCGTGAACGTGTTGCTCAACGATATGATCGCCGCTAAGCCAGTTGAAGTAGTACCAGTTTGTAACCTGATGCTGCATTTCCGTTTGCGATTCGCTTCGCGGACGGACCCAAACGCCCTGATCATTAAAGAAAATCCGGGTATAAAGTAACCGCCCCAGCTCGCCCGCATGGATTCGCTTGATTGATTCAATATGCTTTTCTTCAAACCGCAGGTGATGTCCGACGCAAATCACTTTTCCTTTTTCTTTCGCTTTTTGGCTTGCTTCCAAAAACATTCGTGTCCCCGGTGCGTCGGTTGCAACCGGTTTTTCAGCGAAAACATGTTTTCCGGCGTCGATGGCTTTGATGAAATGTCGCGGCCTGAATCCCGGCGGTTCGCAGAGAAGGATGACGTCGATGTCCGTTCCCAAAACCCGGTCGCAACAGTCGAGCCCGGCAAACCGGCGTTCTTCCGGGATGTCGACTTTTTGGGGGAATTCATCAGACAAAAGCTGAGCGGTCCCGTCGATCATGTTTTTGAAGGCGTCCCCCAGAGCGGTGATTTTGATATTCATCGTCCCTTTGTTACTGGCGAGGGCATTCAAAGCGGCACCGCGTCCGCGTCCGCCGCAACCAACCAACCCAACTTTGATAAGATCATCTCCGGCGGCGTAGGCACTTCGTGCGAGTGAAAGTCCGGCAGTGATTGCTGTTGCGGCAGTCGCAAGGGTTCTTTTTTGTGTTTTCATTTTGATGGGTTCCTTAAATAAAGAAATTGAGCCCCGGAATAAAGGGCGGACAGGGGAAATATAACAAAATTGCCAGAGAAATACAAGACCAGGGGCTAGTCCCCCATTTGAATAAATGGTTTACAATTTGGGTCTCACATTCATATGGAATGGTTTCCCCAATCGTTTCAATCCCAGGAGCCGGGTTTCATTGTCGAACCGTATTTGTCGAAGCGGCGTTGCCATCTATCTCGTCGTGATTGTAATCGCGATTTTGAGCTTGGGAGCGTTCGCGCTCTTTTCGATCATCACGACGGAACGACATGCGACGACAATTCGCGGCGATGAGATTCAAGTTCGTGCGGCGGCAGAATCCGGCGTCGAATTTGTGCGTATGGTTAGTGCAATGAACGAGCTTGAACGTGCCCGGCTTGACGGAATCGAAAACAACCCGAACATTTTCGCGGGAGTCGAGGTCCAATCGGTTGTAAGAAATCAGCGAAGAAGCACTTTTCGTTTTACCATTGTTTCCCCAAACATTGTCGATGGAAGACTGCTTGGCGTCCGATACGGCTTGCAGAACGAATCCGCCAAGCTCCATTTGGAAACCGTGCTCCAATGGGAACTCGAAAGTCCGGGTCAAGGAAGACAAGCCTTGTTGGCCTTGCCCCGAATGAACCCTGGGACCGCCGAGTCAATTCTTGATTGGATCGATGCCGATGACACGCCGCGGTCTTCCGGGGCGGAACTCGACTATTACCGCAGAATCGGAGTCCCCTACGGTCCGAAAAACGCGATTCCTGTTTCGTTGGACGAACTTTTACTCGTCCGGGACGTGAATCGCTCGCTTTTGTTCGGAACCGATGCCGATTTCAGTTTTGGTTTTTCACTGGCATCGTCAAACAAGCCGGATTCGAATTCGCAGTCCGAAGCCTTGAACTTCAGGCCGGCTATCCCTGTCCCGGAAATTCCGACTGCGGATTTAGAGGCACTGGATACGACCTTTCCTGCCCCGGAAATTCCATTGCAACCGGACGATGAGTTTCCGTTGACCGATACGCTTGTTCCTTCTTTGTCGGAAATTTCAGCCGAACCGGTTACAGCTTCTCCTCGTTTTCCCGCGCAGAGCGAAGCTGGCGGGTTGCCTTGGGTGCATTACTTAACGACGCTTTCGGCGGAAAAAGAGGTAAATCCGCAGGGAATCGCGAAATACGATCTCAATGACTCGAATCTGGAGTTTTTGCAAACGCAAATCGGGCGAACAGTAGACGAGCAAGCGGCGGAGTTTGTGATTCAATTACGGCAGGGCGGTCTTTTGGAAACGCCGATCGATTTATTGACTGCCGAAATTCCGGCGATGGCGAATCCGTTCGATTTGAAATCCCCTGAAGGGAAAACACGGTTTTATAAGTTGCTCGATTACGGTACAACCAGCCGCGATGTTGTGATTACAGGGCGAATTAACATCAACGAGGCCCCCGGCGAAGTGCTCCGGGCGGTCCCGGAGTTGACGGACGAGGTTGTATCACAAATCGTATCCCGGCGGCGGACCCTTTCCAGGGACGATTTACGGCATCCGGTTTGGCTGTTTGCCGAAGAATTGGTTGACGCGACACAAATGCAATCGCTTTGGAAACGAATCACGACCGGTGGTTCGGTTTACCGTTTTCAGGTGATCGGATTCGCTGACAATCAGGGAACGGCAAGCCGGTTCGAAGTTGTCATTGACGCTACCGTTCGACCGCCGCGTCAGGTGTTTTTCAAAGACCTGACCATGTACGGAGGTGGGTTTCCGAGAGTGGTCCTTCGACCGAATCAAGAATGAGAGAGGGAAACGTCAGTCCGTCGACGAGTTTCATTTTTTGCATCCGGTTTTTTTGCCGTAGGAAGCGGGTTTGTCAAACACCGTTCTCGCACCCCTCGCAACGTTCGCTCGCACCGTTTGAATATCCGAAGAAAACTATTACAAGTAATTTCATAACCCGTTTTTTACATTTTTGAGTCTGGAAAACCCGGTGCCAAAATGGGTAAAATTGTGGTTACGAAACCAGCTTTAGTGCCAGAACTCACAATCAACAAGAAGGCAGTCTTACAATTGCGACTCTGTTATCGCGTCAGCCGCTCATAAAACTCTTGATACTCGGCTTTTTCCGCCGCATTCGCAAATCGGACGTAATGGTATTTCGGATGCCGTTTCTTGAGTACCTCCATTCCCCGGCAGGGATCGGTTCGGCAGAGAACAAAGGTCGGAGCATCGGCACTCAATTTGCGCCCCAAATCCGCCAGTTTCTTGATGTCATGACCGTCGATACTGTACACTCTGGCACCGAATGCTTTCAGTCGCTTGTCAAAAGGTTCGAGATTCATCACCGTCGAAACCGGTCCATCGCATTGATAACCATTGACATCGACGTAAATCAACATATTGCCGAGTCGGTGAAAACTCATCGCTTGCACCGCTTCCCAAAACTCGCCGGACTGACATTCGCCGTCGGACATGAGCATTACGACGCGTCCGGTTTCCCCTTTGATTTTCTTCGCCCAGGCGATTCCTGCCGCCTGACTGATTCCCTGTCCCAGCGAACCCGTCGTAACCTCCATACCGGGCGAGTGTTCGGCACCGATCATTTCCACGGTGCTGCCGTCGCGATTGTACTCCGCCATACCGGTTTCGTCCATCCGTCCGGCTTCAATCAGAGCGGCGTAGAGTACCAAAGCATACTGAGCCGGGGAAAGAATGAAGCGATCACAATCCGGTCGGTCGCCGCCGTTGTAGTCGATTCCCGTCTTGGCAGATACTCCGCTTTTCGGTGTTTCACCAAACCGCTCCGGGACAATCGGTTTGTCCAAAGGTTGCAGTTTCAGCACCCGCCCATACAAAACGGCGAAAATCTCAGCGGAGGAACATGCTTGACTGAGATACCCACCGTTCCACGCCAAGGTGTGTGCGAGAACCCGCCGCCGAATTCCGTCGGCGATTTTCCGGATCGATATTTGCCAATGTTCGTGATTCATGGGAATAATGTCGGAGCCGCAATTGTAAGATTGCGGTCGTTAGATCATATAGAACCAGTCTTCCGGCGGAGGCGGTGCGTTCCGTGCGGGTGAGGAACCGTTTTTGTACCGTAATTCCGGGGTTTTGATACTGACTTTCGTATTTTCCGGTACGGATGCAATGACAAAGGCGTTGCCGCCGACCACGGCGTTTTCGCCAATCACGGTTTCGCCGCCCAAAATCGACGCACCGGAATAAATCGTTACGTGGTCGCAGATCGTCGGATGCCGCTTGACGTTCTTCAATTTTTGGCCGCCGCTCGTCGATAACGCACCGAGCGTTACTCCTTGATAAATCTTGACGTGATCGCCAATGATCGTCGTTCCGCCGATGACGACGCCCGTTCCGTGGTCGATGAAAAAATATTTGCCGATCACCGCTCCCGGATGAATATCAATCCCTGTAACGCTTTTTGCATGTTCTGTCATAATCCGTGGAATGAGCGGCACCGACAACAGATGAAGTTCGTGAGCGAGTCGGTAGACCATCACGGCATAGATTCCGGGATAGGAAATGATGATCTCCGATTTATTGAACGCCGCCGGATCGCCGGAATACGCCGCTTCGACGTCGGTTTCCAGATACTCCTTGACGACGGGCAGCCGCGATAAAAATTGCAACGATATTTCATGGGAAGCGTGTTTGACCGTTTCCGGCTCACAGGATTGATATTGCGGACTGAATTGCAACGCCAGATAAACCTGTTCGGCAAGTTCGGAGGAAATTTCGTCCAAGAGCGAATGCAGCCGGTATTTCATCGTCCGATTTTGCAGACAACCGGTTTCGAAATATCCCGGAAACAGCGTCTGCTGCAACTGTTTAATGAGTTGCAGGATCATCGACTTAACGGGATATTTGGGCGCAATTGTCTCATCGTTACGATTATTGACCATCAATTGGTCGGCAATGTTTTCAATGTCCGTGTTCATTGGAATCATGGTGTTCGTTGGTCTTTGGCGGGACGATGCAATGCCGTTACACCTTGAAGAGATCGGTGCTTAGGTATTTTTCTCCACGGTCCGGAAACACAACAACGACGAATCCCTCCCGCAGGTTTTGACCGACGGCAAGGGCGGCAATCATCGCTGCTCCACTGCTCATTCCGACGAAGATTCCCTCTTCGTGAACGATCCGCCGGGACATGGCAAAGGCTTCCTCGGACTCAATCGGAATGCTGTGATCGATGCGAGTCGGATCGTAAATTTCCGGGACAATTGCTTCCTGCATGTTTTTCAAGCCTTGAATGTAGTGCCCTAGGACGGGCTGTGCCTCGATAATCTTGATGTCCGGATTTTGTTCCTTGAGTCCTCTGCCGACGCCCATCAGCGTTCCCGACGTTCCCAACGACGAAACAAAATGCGTGATTTTGCCGCCGGTCTGTTGCCAGATTTCCACCGCCGTTGATCGGTAATGAGCCAATTTGTTATAAACGTTCGAAAACTGGTCCGGATTGAAATACTTGTCCGGAAACTCGGCGACGAGTTCGCGGCATTTTCGGATGGCGCCGTCGGTTCCTTCGTTCTTCGGCGTGAGCACGATCGTGCCGCCGAAGGCCGTAATCATTTTCTGTCGTTCAATGGACACCGCTTCGCTCATCACGATTTCGACGCCGTATCCAAGAACGGTGCCGATCATGGCCAAGCCGATACCGGTGTTGCCCGACGTCGCCTCGATAATCGTTTTGCCGGGAAACAATTTGCCCTCTCCCTCGGCTTGACGGATCATCTCAAGGGCGATGCGATCCTTGATGCTGCCGGTCGGATTGAATCCTTCCAGTTTGGCGTAGATTTGAACGTTCGGGTTCGGATTCATCTTGCGAATCCGAACCAGCGGCGTGTTGCCGATGCAACCGAGAATGTCGTCGAACATAGGGGGTGGGAGTTGAGTTGTTCGTTTCCACGCATTGACCGGGAATTCGGTGCGACAATGGACGATGGCAGACGGCTTCGGGCAAAACCTCAGTATACGTCGATGGGGGAAAGTTGCAAGGAGGTTTCGCCCACGGGCCTTGGTAGGCAAGGATTAGGAACCTGCCGCCACGGAAACCGGTGGTCCCGGTTTTTTCCTCTAATTTTTTGCCCGCCCTCTGTTTTTTCTTGACGTCGCCCTGCCATAATGATAGAATGCCGCAGGTCTGCGGTTTCCGGGGAATGGTATGGTTCCCGGAACGCGGGGAAATTCAGTCGCAACTTTTTCAAGGAGAAATGCTATGAAACGCTTTACAAATGTTAAATTAGGCCAAAGGGGGGGGGCGGGCAGTCTTGGGTTCACGTTGGTTGAACTGTTGGTCGTGATTGCCATTATCGGCGTTTTGATCGCGCTCTTGCTGCCAGCCATCCAGGCGGCACGGGAAGCGGCGAGAAGAATGTCGTGTACGAACAATTTGAAACAACTCGGTATCGGCGTTCACAACTTTCACGATACCCGACGGGGCTTGCCGCCCCTTGCGATCGGACAAAACAGTTTGACAATTTTTCCCGTCCTCTATCCCCTTATGGAACAGGCCCAATTGTACGAAAGGATCGTGAGTGTCAACAAAGACACTTTGCCGACCGGACCAGGCGATTTCTGGTTTCACTCCAGTATGACGGATGCGGACCGAAACTCTTTCGGGTCGGTCCCTTATATGCGCTGTCCCAGTCGTCGAGGAGGGGGATCACTTACCACGGGCCATACCGTCGCGGCAGGATACAATGCCGCCAGACCTGGACCCCGTGGGGATTATGCCGCCGTTACGACGTGGCCGCTCTGGATTACCGGCAGTACCGGCAACCCTTGGGGGAACGACACGAATCTCAGTGACGCCTATTTTAATGCCACCCTGCATTTTAATCCGTTACTGGACTATCACTACATTTATCATCGCGGCCCTTTCCGTGTTTGCGAGCGACTGCCGAACCCCAGCCGGGCGGCGTATGTGAGTGAGTGGGAACCACGTGATACGATGGCGTGGTGGGCCGACGGTGCCTCCAATCAGATCATTTTTGGTGAGAAGCACATCCCAATCTATGCTCTCGAGCAGTGCGTTTATGACAATACAATTGCAAATCTTCATCCGGCGGATACTACGGACCGCGTTCAAGCATTCTTTTCGTCGGACTGTTCCTACATCACTGCGACCAGTGCCTATCCCGGCGGGTCCTATCTGAGAAACGTTACCATGCGTCCTACCTCAGCGACGGATTTGACGCCTTGGAGATCACAGCCGGTGATTTGTCGACCGATCGACCATGATGCCAACAACAGTCCGCAGAATGCCATGAATTTGGGTTTTGGCAGTCTACATCCCGGCGTTTGCAATTTCGCAATGGGCGACGGCTCGGTCTTTCCGCTGGCCATTACGACGCCGCTCTGGATTGTGGCACGGCTGGCTGATGTCCAGGACGGCGAAACCGTTACCATTCCTTCAATTTGACGACCTGCGACCTGTGGTCGCAGGTCGCAGCCCCCCAGCGGTCGCAGCCCCGCTTAACCGCAGTTTTTAGGAGAAACACAATGTTTACTCGTTTTGCCCTCTGCGTCGCTTTTTGTTGCACTCTTCCGGTGTATGCCGAAGAGGTGCTTTTCCAAATCGGGTGGCCCGACGGGTTCAGTTCGGAGTTCCGACAGGGAATCAATTGGGAAAAAGTCGCCGACCAGGAAGGATCGGTCCACAAATTCATTGTCGGCAAAAACCGGACAATGAATTGGATACCGATGCACATCAGCACTCGTGATATGAGGAACGCCGGAAAATCGTTCCAAGTCAAAATCGAATTCGAGGCGGTCAA
>Ga0099364_10011910_pt1 | contig 11797 bp, 6 predicted proteins | sample TergutTh196P3_FD_73070 | JGI IMG/M metagenome (GOLD analysis project Ga0099364, IMG submission 73070) | Microcerotermes parvus P3 segment gut microbial communities from Pointe-Noire, Republic of the Congo - Th196 P3 | ecosystem: Host-associated > Arthropoda: Insects > Digestive system > Gut ...
TTAGGTCTGGTAGTTCAAGCCACTCGAATCGGTTTGTGGGAAATGGAAATCGTGAACGATGACCTGACTAATCCGGCAAACGCTTTTCTATGGTCGGACGAATTCAGAAACATGTTGGGATTCACGGGCGAGTCCGATTTTCCCAATCTGCTCGGCAGTTGGAGTGAGCGTCTGCATCCAGACGACAAAGAGGAAACTCTGGCGCATGCGGTACGGCATATACAGGACAAAACCGGCAACATTCCTTATGACAGAGAATACCGGTTGATGAAGAAAAACGGGGAATATGGATTTTTTCGCGCCTACGGCGGAACTTCCCGCGACGAACAGGGCAACGCCCTCCGCATCGCCGGTGCGCTGATGGACATCACGGAAACGAAAAATATCCTACTCAATAACGAACTTCAGTTAGCGAAATTAGGGCTGGTGGTTCAAGCCACTCGAATCGGTTTGTGGGAAATGGAGGTAGAAAACAGTGATCCGATCAATCCGAGGAACTTGTTTGCGTGGTCGAAAGAATTCAGAAATTTGCTGGGATTTACGGACGAGACCGATTTCCCCAATGTACTCGGCAGTTGGATCAACCAACTCCATCCCGAAGACAAAGAAGAAATCCTGAACCATTTAGAGCGATACTTACAAAACAAAACCGAGAGTACCATATACGACAAAGAATACCGGTTGCTGAAGAAAAACGGCGAATACGGATACTTTCGCGCCTACGGCGGCTCCTTCCGTGACGAACATGGAAACGTCACCCGCATCGCCGGAGCATTGATGGACATCACGGAAACGAAAAATACCATTATCAATAATGAATTCCAATTAACAAAAATGAACCTGATGGTTCGTGCCACGAAAATCGGTCTATGGGAAATGGTGGACATCTGCGATGATGTCTTTAACCTGCAAAACGTTTTTCAGTGGTCTGACGATTTTCGGCACCTGCTGGGCTTCACCGACGAAACGGATTTTCCCAACGTATGCAAAAGTTGGTGGGAGCGTCTGCACCCGGAAGATCAGGGGAAAACCCATGAGGCATTCAGCAAACATCTGTTCGATAAAACGGGCAAAACTCCTTTCGACATAGAATACCGCCTGTTAAAGAAAGATGGGGAGTATGCCTACTACCGGGCGACGGGCGAAACCATCCGTGATGAAAACGGCAATCCCGTCCGCGTCGCCGGCGCATTGATGGACATCACCGAAACGAAAAAGATGACGGAATCCTTGAACGAGGCGGTGAAAGAGTCGCGAAGAACCATCGAAGTCATGTCAAACGTACTCAACAATTCCGACGGTATGATTTACGTCTCCGATAAGGATACCGATGAGATACTGTTTATCAACGATTCGCTGAGGCAACATTTCAGTATCACAGAAGACGTGATTGGACAACCCTGTTACAAGGTTTTTCAGACGGGCAAAGAAGCGAGATGCGAATGGTGTCCTTGTCGCCAACTGGACAAAGAACCGAACAGCGAGGTGATTTGGGAAGAACGCAACGCATTAACCCAACGCTACTATCGTCATGCCGACCGGTACATCGACTGGTACGATGGTACAAAAGTTCACATTCAACACAGTGTGGATTTAACGGATATGAAGGAGATGTCCGCTCAATTAGAATCGGCACTTGAACAAGCCCAGGTAGCAAGTAATGAGCTTATGTTGCAAAAGACCACGCTACAAACGATCATTGACTCTATTCCCGACATTATCTTTTGCAAAGATTTGGACTTGAAGTACACATTGGTCAATACCGCCTGTATAGACTACGTCAGGGTCGATGCAAGCAATATGGTTGGGAAAAATGATTACGAACTCGGCTTTCCCGATGAAATCGCGACAAGACTGCGTAGTTTGGACAAAAAAATCTTCAGCGGTGAACACAGGAGGATTGTCGACAACGATTGGATCCCGTGTTTTGAAGGCGAATCGCGGTATCTTGAAACGACCAAAGCACCGCTGTTGCAAGACAGCACGATAGTCGGGCTTGTAGGAGTTTCACGCGACATCACCGAAAAAATGCAAATGGAAAAAGCACTGGAAACTGCCCTCAAACAAGCGGAAGCAGCCAGTAAAGCGAAAACCGAATTCCTCAGTACAATGAGTCACGAAATTCGGACTCCGATGAATGCGATACTGGGAATTGCAGAAATTCAACTACTGAATAAATCCCTTTCATTAGAAACACAAGAAGCGTTGGAAAAAATTCATAGTGCAGGCGACCTGTTGCTGGGGATTATCAATGACATACTCGACTTGTCAAAAATCGAGGCGGGGAAATTAGAGTTAACTCCTGCTAACTATGATGTGGCGAGTCTGATCAACGACGTCGTAACACTCAACATGATGCGCATCGGCAGCAAGCCGCTGGAATTCAACCTTTCCGTGGACGAACACACATTGGCAACCCTTTTCGGCGATGAACTGCGTATTAAACAGATTCTAAACAACCTCCTCTCCAACGCATTCAAATACACGGTAAAAGGTACGGTAGAACTGGTCATTTTCACGGAGACAACATCAGAAAGCAATGTGGTGCTGAACGTCAAAGTCAAAGACACCGGCTTGGGAATGACCGAAGAACAGATTGATAAATTGTTTGATGAGTATTCCCGCTTTAATACGAAGGTAAATCGTGCAACCGAAGGCACCGGCTTGGGCATGAACATCACACGCAATCTGGTGCGGATGATGAGCGGCGAAATTTTGGTCGAGAGTGTGCCTAACGAAGGGTCGATATTTGTCGTGCGGCTGCCTCAAAAGCGGGTCGATTCGGATGTGCTAGGCAAGGAGTTGGTCAAAAATCTGAAAAATTTCCGGTCAAGCAGTGTTAAGCACATAAAGAGATCGCAGGTCATTTTCGAGCCGATGCCCTACGGTAAAGTGCTGGTCGTGGATGATGTGGAATCGAATATCTACGTCGCCAAGGGATTGTTGACCCCTTACGATTTGACTATCGACACCGCCGAGAGCGGTTATGAAACGATTGATAAAATTAAAGAAGGTAATGTCTATGACGTTATCTTTATGGATCACATGATGCCCGGAATGGACGGCTTCGAAACGACGCAAGTCTTGCGTACACTGGGTTATGATCATCCTATCGTTGCGCTGACCGCCAACGCATTGGTAGGGCAAGCGGATAATTTTCTAGCCAATGGTTTCGACGCTTTTGTTTCCAAACCTATTGATATGCGGCAACTCCATGCGGTGCTGAAAAAGTTTATTAGAGATAAACAATCGGACAGTACCATTTTGACGGCTCATCAAGAGAAGGCAAGTCAAGTGCGGGAGCAAGCACAGGAAGAAGCGGTACGTTCTTCGATGAATCAGCAACTGATCGAAGCCTTTTTAGGTGATGCTCATAAAGGGATTGCTGAACTGCAAGTGGTTCTTGAAAAGGGTCTTTCTTCTACTGACGAGCAAAGTATTCGGTCGTACACTATCAATGTTCATGGGATGAAGAGTGCGTTGGCGAATGTGGGCGAGTTGGAGCTTTCTGCTGTTGCCGGCAAATTGGAGCAGGCGGGCAGAGATAAGGACATTACCGTTATGGTCACCGAAACGTTGCCTTTTATTGCCGGATTAAAGGCTGTGGTCGAAAAACTCGCTCCGCAAAAGAGGGAAGAGACGAACGAATCGTCGCCGGAAGACCTTTCATTTTTACGTGAAAAATTGCTTTCTATTAAGGAGGCGTGTGTGACATTTGACAAGAAGACTGCCAAGTCGGCGTTGGCGGAGTTACGTGGGAGAGTGTGGCGTTCTTCTATTGGTGAGCGGTTGGCGACGATATCGGAGCATTTGTTGGGCGGCGATTTCGAGGAGGTTGCTCGAACAGTGGATAGTATTTTTGCATCGTTGATAGAGTCCACGGAGTCTGGAACGTAATCCAGTGTGTCGTTCCCGCGAAAACGGGAATCTAGAAGAGGGTTTTGGGGCGTTTCGTCTAGATTCCCGCCTACGCAGGAATGACGCACTGGGCTACGGAACAAGCCTATACTGTAAAATGCCAATGATTGTACTTTTTTCTTTGTGAATCTTTGTGAATCTTTGTGTTCTTTGTGCCTTTGTGGTTAAAAAAGAATCAACCACAAAGGGCACAAAGGAAACACGGAGGAAAAGGTAAATTGTTGCCGTGTCGCAGTATAAGATGAGAACCTCTAAAAATCAAATTTTATATTGATTTGTGCCGAAAACGCAACGAATCAAAACTTTGCGTACTTTGCGTAACTCTTTACGTACTTTGCGGTTAAGCCTTTTTTTTAACGCAAAGTACGCAAAGGATACGCAAGGAACGCAAAGGGGGTTTTGTATTATTAGAGGTTCCCATAAGGTACTAATGCACTTGAAAACTAAACTCCGTAGGTAGAACCTCAAGCACCCAAGGGTGTCCGAGGACGTCGTTAATAACCATCATCACCCGCGACCCGATTGACGTGAGCTCGACCTCTTGCCATTCTTCCACACTGGACGCCCTCAACTCAGACTCAACCCTAGTAATAATCTGCTGTACACACTGGTCATAGCGTGTCTGAAAACGCCTCTCCTCCTTTTTACGGATAAGAACGTGAATGACCAAAGAATAGGTCGTCGTCAAATCATTTTCCAAGTCACGAACCGTTATCCTAAAAGGACCCTCCTTGATAGACTTTTCGGCTGTATCGTCCCTCGGCACAACATTTCGCGGTTCAGTATCCACTCTTTCGTAGCCTTCAATTCCATCGACAGGATTGATACCGCCTATGATAGGCTTGACCCTAGGCGGCATCAGAAACCACAGCACTGTCAACTGAAACAGAATCAGTGTAGCGACGGCGCAAGCAATCTGCAAGCGGTAAGACTTCGGCGGACCAACCTCTTCGGTAGTTTCCAAGACGGGAATTGACTCCGGTTGTTTCTGCTCCTTTGCCATTGTTTTAACTTTGAAATCCTTACAATCCGAACCAGCCGGCGACCGTCGACATGACCATACTATTGAGGGAGGAAGGCTGTCCCCAACTCCATATGTTGAGCATCGAATCGACCAGCATCATCGTCGGAAGCAGCATCACCACAACGGCGAGTACCAATGTTACCAAGATTCCGGTCGAATACTCTTCCTCCTGCTTCACCGTCGCCGTTTTCGCCGGTGTTATCAACGGCGTTATCATCGGTTCATCATTCGATGACGAAAAGGAATCCGTCGATGAAGCATCGCCAAAGGCACCGGAGAAAGACGGCGAATCGAAGCCAGGATCAAAAGGAGCCGCCTGTGCTGAATCAGCAGGAGAGACAACACCGCTGTCGAAGCCCATAAAGTCAAAGTCATCGCTGCCGAAAGCACCGCCCTCCTGTGCTGCCGGCTCTCCCATATCGGCGGGAATGTCTATCGGCATCACTTGGGACAAACTTTCCGAGTCGTCATCGTCCATCATAACGGGCGAAGGTTCCAAGTCGAATGATGCCGCATCGACGGACACCGCTTCGGTACTTGCTTCATCGAGTGCCAATATGTTATCACTATCACCGGCAAGGAGTACGTCGAATGCGCTGTCGCCTGCAAGCCCTAATTGCGGTGAAGAACCCTCTGCTTCCAAAATGGACTCTTCAAGTTCAAAGTCCACTTCGTGGACTTCCGGGTCAGGCGCAAGGTGCAGTGCGGACGAGTCTTCTTTGTCTAATGAAACACCAGTTACCGGCTTGTCCGGCGCTTTAGGCTTTTGAGGCATCACCATCGGCGCGACTTGCGTCTCTTCAGCCAATGCGAGATCGCTTTCTTCTTGATCGAGAGCCGCCAAGTCTAAATCCGACTTCGGATTTGCAGGAGCGATTGAAACGAGGTCGGAGTCATCCGGCAGCGCGGCTTCTTCCATCAAAAGGTCGAATGATACAGCGTCTTCATCACCGGCGAGATCGAAATCGCTGTCGCTCGCGCCGAGTCCGCTGGAACCGCTCCGTGCTTTGATCGATTCGGCAAGATAGGAATGAACGTCCTCTTTACGGAATTTCCAGTTACTGCCGTCTCGGAATCCCCGCAGTTTGTTTTGTTCCCGTAGGCGGTTGACTTCCGCCGTCGGTACATTAAGCACTTCGGCAACCTTTTCCAAGTTGTAGTATTCGTCACTTGCCTTGACCATCATTGCTGGTTTCCTCCGTTGTCGATTGTTATCGCACAATTATTTTCCGTCGTTGAGCCGCTGTATTTCACGGGTGATTTCACTCGGCAGCGGCGATGTTGCATTGAATTGGTCTAACATCAAGTCTGGTTGAATATCTCTAACGCTGAGTAACTTTAATGCTCCGGTGGACAAGTCCAAATGATATACGGCAATCTTTTTCGCCTCGGTATCGACGACTGTAATTACCTGGAGTCTTGGCAAACTTTCACCGTTCAGCGGCGGCAGGGTGATGATGTTTACGAAGCACTTTGGCAATTCATGTTGCTGTTGCACAACGACCTGCGGGGCGGGCTGCGTCGGTACCAAAGGGGCATTTCCTATGGCGCTGACGGATTGCCCGAAAACTTGCTCTCGTATTTGGGAGAAGAGCAGTCCGGCGATCATTGATACACTTACCAAAACGACCATGCTAATCCAATTTTTTTGCATCGGTTCCTTCCTTCCTCTATTGTACCTTGTATTCTGTAAAAAACAAGGAAATTTTATCTATTTTGTCTAAATTAACGCCGTAGAAGTTGGGAGAAAGGAAAATCCCTTTCTCTTTTTCGGAATTCTGTGCGGACAGATTTCAGTGTTTTAGCCGACGGTGCCGGATAAACGCCCAGCAGACGGCGTATTTTCGGTACAACCGTTATAAGTAGTATCGTTTAATCAGTATAAGAATTATTCCCATCGAAAGCAATATCAGTATAAGGCTTCCGCTGGAAAGTGATATATCCATTAGACGGTCCCTCCGTCATTGGGGTGTGTCAAAGTTTATGTGGACTCACAACATAAGCGAGCAACATAAGCGAACGGGGGGCATTAGCCCTCCGATGGAAAACCAACACACTTCTCAACCCAACGGAGGGCTAACGCCCCCCGCTCGCTGGAAAAAAGACTCCACAAAACCTTTGACACTCCTCCGTCATTGCGCTGCGTTCCATTCCGGCTTTTGTTCGATGCCGCACAAGTGCGGCGGCTAACTAATACTTCCCGAAATCTTTCGCATCGAGGTCGATTTTTATATCACCTCCGCCGCCCCAGTCATGTCCCGCTACCGGCTCCGAAGGATGGGCAGAAGAAACAGGCTTATGAGCAACCGGCGGTTTCACCACTGGCTTCGGAGGAGAAACCGCCGGCGCAGGTCTTGGCGAAGTATAATCCGTTGACGACGATCTCTTACTACCCGACTGCCCCCGAAGTCTAAACCGAGCGACCAACTGTTGCAGAGTCGTCGCCATGCCCGACATCTCATTCGCCGCACTCGCCGACTCCTCCGCCGCCGCCGTATTTTGCTGCGTAACCGCATCAATCTGCTGCAAACCAATCGTGACCTGCTCCACACCATGCGCCTGCTCATTACTCGCCACCGCAATGCCCGCCACAAGGTCAGTCGTCTGTTTGACCTGATCGACAATCGTGTTAAGCACCTCCGCAGTGTGAGAAGCAACCTCGCCTCCTTTCTCGATTTCCTGACCGCTCTTCGCAATCAAGTCCGAAGTTTCCTTCGCCGCCTTCGCACTTCGAGAAGCCAAGTTACGCACCTCTTCGGCAACCACTGCAAAGCCCTTACCATGCTGACCCGCCCTTGCGGCTTCGACCGCGGCATTCAATGCCAAGAGATTCGTTTGGAACGCAATGTCGTCGATAACCTTGATGACCCGCTGAATCTCATTGGAGTTCTGCGTGATTTGTCCCATCGCCGTCGTCATTTGCTTCATCGCTTCCTGACCGTTTTCGGCAGCCTTGCTTGCACTTTGAGCCAAATCTCGTGCTTTACCGGCACTCTCGGCATTGGTCTTCGTCTGACTGCTGATTTCGCTCATCGAGGCGGTAATCTGCTCCAAACTAGCGGCAGACTCCTGTGCTCCGCTCGACAAAGACTGCGACGCACTCGACACCTCGCCGGAGCCGGTCGCAACCTGCTTGACACTCTCGTTGATCTCGCTCATCGCTTGATTGACTTGATCGAGCATCTTGTTAAGGTTGATGTTCGTCGTGTCCAAATCGCCGCGAACCCTCATTTCGACATTGTAGTTCCCCTCTGCAAGGTCATTTGCCAACTTCTCTATATTTTGGAATTGCGTCAAAATGGATTGGACCGCCTGGGCTAAATTTCCTATTTCGTCGCCGCGCCGCAACTCTGTTTCAGGGATTTCAAACGCCACATTTCCTTCATCCGCAATCACTTTCATTCCAGCGACAGCAGTCTTGATACCGGTCGCCACAGAGGATGACAGTAACCAACCCATCAGCACGGAACCGAGAAAAGCAAAAACGGCAATACCGATGCCGATCTTTTGGAAAAGAGCAATGAGTTCCTGTTGCTCTGTCCCTGTTTTGTGGGCTAATTCGTCCACTCGTGTCTGTATTCCGCCTACTCCACCCTTTCCGTCGGCTCCCCTCATGACAAGCCGAATATCTGCCAAAAGCGGATCCACCATCGCACGTTGATCTTGGACTGCCTTAACGAGACTATTAACGATGGGTTCCCAGTTATTGCGTCCCTGCACAATTTCTGCGACTCTTTTCACGTAGTCGTCTCCCAGTTCCGCCAGTCCGGGATCATTCTGAATTTTTTCGAGTTCCGCTTTCAACTCCTCCATTCTTTCGGGCAACAGTTCCAGGAAGTAGTCTTGTATCTTTTCATCCGATGATCGGACAAAGTTGTCCCGACATCGAAGTACCAAATAGACGAAGCCCTGCGCATTGTAGATGGCGACTTCCAGTTTTAACATTTTAGCCGCATCGATGTCGCTATTTTTTTCGACTTCGGCTGTGATGGCTTCTCCCAATTCTTCGAGGTCTTTCCGTACTTTGTCAGAAACTTGTGTACAATTCTCCAGAATGGAATCCACTTTGGCACCCGCTTGAAGATAGTTCTCTTTTGCAGTCTCGACTTTCTTCAAGGTTTCCATAATTCCTTTTGCATCAGCCACGTTTTCGTCGATGCTGGAGTTGTCTACGATCTCCTGAACGGAGTCTGCGGTTTCCTTCAATACGGCATCGAATTCCTTGCTGATATCGTCGGTGGGCCAGAGCAGATAGCGGAAGAAACTGCGTCGGGCTTCGTTGGCAAAGTTAACGCTTCCGCCTGCCCGGGTAGAAGCCTCAAGCAGGGCGAGTACCTGCCCTGTTGAGTTGTTGACGCTTGTAAAACTGTACAGCATCACTCCCGCCAGTCCGAGCAACAGGAAGATGACGATTCCGAAGGAGAGAAAAAGTTTAGTACCGATTTTGAGATTGTTCATGATAGGTTTCCTTATTTATGAAGGGGAAAAAGTGCCATACGTACACCGATTGTAACACATGTTTTTCGATTGTGAAAGACAAAGAGAAGAAAAAACGGAATTTTTCCCGTACTTTTGACGGTTATACCGGTGCGCACGACAAGGAGCCGGTAGTTGTACTACCGGACGTACGACAGCACAGCCGCCGGCTCTTGGAAAAATTTGACAAAAGAGAAGAGATTTTTGTCGACGTAAGTCCTTATGGTGTAAAGACTTACGCCCCCCCTTGTATTGTTTTGTTGGCGAGGGTTAAAAAAGGCGTTTTGCGTCATTTGTTTCTTCTCTTTTACGAGGAGCGTCTTCAATATCCTCTGCAATTGTATCACATATTTTTCGGTTCCGATAGGGTAGGTTGCGGTTTGGGCGAAAAGGAATGGAGATTTGTTGTGAATTACATCGATATTGACGTTTGTAGCGGTTTTGCTTGCAAAACGGAGTCCGCCGATTTTTCTCACTAATTTTCTTCGGCGATGTCAACGGTCTGAGTTCCACCCGTACCGGACGCAATCTCTACCGAAAACGGAGTGGAACCCGCACTCGTAAACTTCGACGGAATGATCCGCGCCTTGTCCATCGCTTCCCTACGCTCCCGATTGTATTTTTCCGATTCTTCGGAACTCAAATCGGAAATCTGATCAGGAGTAAGACTCTCCGGCGGCATCGCAAACTCCTTGTCCAACGTTATTTTACAGGTACCGACCGGCGCACCGCTAGTAGTGTAGTCTCCCAGACTCGTCCTGATGGTTGCATTGCCGGAACTATCCGTCGTGCCGCGAGCGACCAACGAAGGATTGCCGCCGTCGAGAAACAGCGTTACCACAACGCCCGACATGGGACTGCCGTTTTGCAAAACGGTAATCGTACAAGGTGCCGTCTCCGGCATATCCGCCGGTCGAGACGCTCCGCAACCGGTTAAAAAAGGAACCAATGCAATGAATGAAAGGAACGTTAATGTTCTCATAAGTAAATAAGGTAAAAGGTTAAAGACTCCTCTAAAAATTCAGTCAGAGCCGCAACCGGAAGGTTGCGAACCGAACCGTTTGATTCGCAACCTTCCGGTTGCGGCTCTGATGTTAATAATTAGGACAGGTTTTGCAAGCAAAACCGCTAAAATACTTACAGTGACGCACTTTCTCCGCCGTTGACGGAACCGAGTGCTCCCCAAACGCCGAAGTTACTTGCTCCGCTTCCCTTCTCCGCCGCATTCGCCGCCGTTACTCCCGAAGTCAGGTTACTGATAGAGTCCGTAATAAAACGTCCCGAACCGTCCGCCAAAGCAGCGTTCACACCGCCAGGATGGTTGCTCGATGCAGACCAAACGCCATGCCTGTCGTCGCCGTCACCGTTACCATCAACACACGAGGGACCATTCGGCGGGTTAATCGTATTGAAAATGCCCATATAGCACCGGGCATCGGCAAAGCGTTGCTGACGCGGTTGAGTCGAAAGCGTCCCCGAGTGCACATTTCGATCAGTCGTACTAACCGCATTGGCAATGCTGCATTCCACTAGGGGTTGCGACCGCAATAATGCACCATCACGCACAGAAAGCGTTCCGCCCTTTACAGCACCGCCGTTTCCACCGCCAACGACCTCGGAAAATGCAATCGTATTACTTGTGCCGTCCTGGATCGACCCCATTGTCTTTTCGACACGATACCCAAACATCCCTCGCTGGTTCCATTCACCACTTCCGCTGGTGTTACGCGAAGCGACATCGCCTCGGCACATCCCATAAGAAGTTCTTCCGTTTGTGGTCGTGCTGTTGACCTTCGCTTGACTGTTCGAAGGGCATAAAAATGCACTGATGTCCCCTGCCACTGGACACTGATCTACGGAAGACCAGTCACCCGTATTCCACGGTCTGGCTTGTCCATCTGTTGTCGGAATCCTGAACCCGGTAAAGGTGTCCCAGCGGGCATTCAGCTCAATGAAAGGAAAGAGTTTAATCAGTCCGCTGTAATGGGCGGCAGTCCAGGTTGTGCCGCCTTCGCGTTGGAACGTTTGCTCGAACGATCCTTCTGGAAACTTGAGGTGTGTATCGTGATGGTTGTGCGTTGCTAGTACGAGTTGTTTGAGGTGGTTCATGCATTGCATTCTTCTTGCTGCTTCTCTTGCTGCTTGTACTGCGGGCAGGAGCAGTGCGATGAGCATACCGATGATGGCGATGACGACGAGGAGTTCGACGAGGGTGAAGGCTCGTTTGTTTACAGAGCCCGTATCGGAAGACGCGGCACAAACAGAGCCCGTATCGTAAGATACGGCATCCGGAGCTAACGCTCCGGGCTCTGTTAGCGTTGCGGCTAAACTGCCTAAATTACCCCCCCCCCCCCCCATCACACTGCCTTTGCGGTAGCA
>Ga0099364_10011911_pt1 | contig 11797 bp, 13 predicted proteins | sample TergutTh196P3_FD_73070 | JGI IMG/M metagenome (GOLD analysis project Ga0099364, IMG submission 73070) | Microcerotermes parvus P3 segment gut microbial communities from Pointe-Noire, Republic of the Congo - Th196 P3 | ecosystem: Host-associated > Arthropoda: Insects > Digestive system > Gut ...
TTTGGGAAACAAATCGGTTTTTTTATTTAGGGGTTAGGCGTGTCATTCTGAGCACAGCGAAGAATCCTTATCTCTGCAGGGAAACTCCTAACTCCTCATTCCTCATTCCTAATTGATTATCCACCCCCGCACTAACCCCTGTAATGCCACAACTAAAAGTACCGAGGCTAATGGCATTATAACGACAAACCAACAAAGACAGTAGATGAGTTTACCCCTAGCATTTTATGTAAACCCTTGCATATTTATACAAAATAATAACAAGATATAATGTTTTGTTACTATTTTGTATTATTTTTACTTTTTTTTGATATTTTTTGTTGACTTATACAAATTAGTATACTATAATGCTAATAATCGCTTTTATTCGCTCGTCGGAGGTTGTTTTTGATGCCTGAAGTGTATCTACGCTCAAAGGACTTGGAGCAGAAATTCCAAGTCAGCAGGGCGACCGTTGATAATTGGAAAAAATCCGGAATGCCGTGTCTCAAGATAGGGCGCTCTGTGAGGTTTGACGAAAGAGAAGTTGAGAAATGGATTCGTGAGTTTTTCAACAGTTGAGGATGGGGTATGAGAAATCGTTTTTGTCCGATTTGCAATGCAGAGACATATTTTCCCGAAGATTGCACACATTCAGACTATATCAATCTCTCTCTTGAGCTTGATTTCCTCGGCATCCCTTTTGATCTGGAACCATATGCCCCCGCCCGCGAGCCTGACCCTCCCCCACCGCCATATATCCCCGACCGCATTTCTACACGCAACATTATCCTCACACCACCGCTCCCCACAAAATCAGTGCCTATGTTCCTGCGTTTGTAAATAACCCACCCCGTCACCTATCGGTGAATCCCCTCCCCGGAGGGGAATTTTTCTATGCCGTCATTGCGAGGAGCGCAGCGACGCGGCAATCCAGACGTAACCAAGCACCTAATTCCGTTCCCCCGTCTCCTAACCCCTAAATCCTAAAAAACCATAAGCTCAAAACTTGACTTTATAATTGACAAATACCGGTTGGTGGAGTAGAATTACGCAATAAAACGAAAGGAATGACCGTTATTATGCTCAGAACCCATGTGCTTAATCAAATTACCAAAACCAATATCGGGGAAAACGTCCGTCTTTCCGGTTGGGTCGATACGATCCGCGACCACGGCGGCGTCATGTTTCTTGATCTCCGCGACCATACAGGGATAATGCAGGTCGTCCTCCATGACGATGCGCTGCTTGACGGAGTCAATCGCGAAGCTGTCGTTTCTGTTTGCGGAAAAATCAGAGCCCGCGCAGAGGAAACTATCAATCCGAACCTCGAAAGCGGATACATCGAGCTTTTTGCGGACAGCCTTGAGGTTTTGGGTTCATGTAATAGTGTGCTGCCCTTTGAAATCAGCGCGTCCAAAGCTACGCGTGAGGATTTGCGCCTTACATATCGTTATCTTGACTTGCGTAATCCCGCTATCCGCGACAACATCATTCTCCGCTCGAAGATTATCAAATACATTCGCCATCGCATGGAAGAACTTGGTTTCACGGAGATTCAAACCCCTATCCTGACCGCATCTTCTCCCGAAGGCGCCCGGGATTACCTTGTCCCGAGCCGCAAACATAAAGGCAAATTTTATGCCCTGCCCCAAGCTCCGCAGGTATTTAAGCAGTTGCTCATGGTCTCCGGTTTTGACAAGTATTTCCAGATCGCCCCCTGTTTTCGCGATGAGGACGCGCGTCAAGACCGTTCGCCCGGTGAGTTTTACCAGCTTGATTTTGAGATGGCGTTTGCCGAACAGGAAGACGTGCTTTCTGTAGCCGAGACGGTTCTTTTTGACACATTCAAAGCATTTACAGACAAAAAAATATCACCGCCCCCATTCCGCAGGTTTACATACGATGAGACGATGATGAAATATGGCACGGATAAGCCGGATTTGAGAAACCCGCTCATCATTTGTGATTTGACTGATTTTTTCAAAAAAGTAGATTTCCCTTTATTCAAAAACAAACCCGTCAGGGGCATCGTCACGAATTGCGCCGGCAGGCCCAGAAGCTTTTTTGAAAACTCGCTCAATTTCGCTTTGAGCATCGGCATGAAAGGGCTTGGTTATATCACACTCAATGACGGCGAGTTTAAAGGCCCGATAGAGAAATTCATAAGCGCCGAGCAGAAACAGGAACTCATTTCCTCACTCGGATTAAAGGACTGTGATACGCTGTTTTTCATCTGTGATTCCGCCGCAACCGTTAACAGATACGCGTGTGAGATCAGAAATTGGCTCGGAAAAACCTTAGAACTTTTAACCACGGATTCTTTTGAATTCTGTTTCATCACAGATTACCCGATGTATGAATACAACCCCGAGACCAAGGGCATCGACTTCACGCATAACCCGTTTTCCATGCCGCAGGGTGGCCTCAATGCTTTGGAAACAAAAGAACCGCTGGATATCTTCGCGCATCAGTACGATGTCGTCTGCAACGGTGTCGAGCTATCATCAGGCGCGGTGCGTAACCACTCGCCTGAGATTATGAAAAAGGCATTTGCTATCGCCGGATATTCGGAAGACGACCTAAAAAAACAGTTCGGCGCTCTCTATACGGCATTTCAGTACGGTGCGCCGCCCCATGCCGGCATGGCGCCCGGCCTTGACAGGATAGTCATGCTTCTTGCGGGTGAAGATACGATACGCGATGTCGTCGCATTTCCGCTCAACGGCAACGCGCAAGACCTCATGCTGGGCGCCCCCGGCGAAGTGACGGAGATACAGCTCAGAGAGGCGAATGTTCGGGTTAGGGTTTAGGATTTAGGGGTTAGGATTTAGGGCGAGGGGTGTCATTCTGAGCCGATGAAAGATTCTTCGCTTCGCTCAGAAAGACATCGGCGAAGAATCTTGCTTTAGGATTTAGCGCTTGGCGCTCAAACCTTAAACCTACTATAATGATTTTGGGTGCGAAAATGCTCAAAAATCACATATTTATACTGTTGTTTATATCGAAATCCTCATAAAGAAGTAGATTTGAAGTAATAACTTCAAAATCCGAAACGAAAAAACACTGTTGTTTCAGCATTTCAATGACATTTGCTGTAACAATGGTGATTTTTCACATTAAAATCGAAAATTTTTTGCAAAAACCTATTGACCTTAAAGATACTTTAACACTTAAACTCTACTTATCAAAACAACTACCGCACTTGCGGCCTCATGGGGCGTAGCCTCACGTTAAAGAAAGGAGAGAGTGTTATGAGTTTAGGTGGAACATTAAGAACTTTGCGGCTGAAATCGAAGAAAACATTACGGGAGCAAAGTAAATTATTTGGAGTGTCGATGAACACAGTTTACAGATGGGAGCACGACTTGGCAGTTCCCAGAAAATCAGTCCTCAAAGATATGGCGGAGTATTATTCCGTATCGCTGGATTGGCTTCTTTCGGAAGAAGCATCACCTTCGCTGATAAGCGACATTGAACAGCAACTGCTTGTTTTATTCAGAAAAATGTCGGACACAAATAAATACAGAGTTCTTGGATATATGGAACGTATGTGTACCGAGCTGTTAAATTATCACGAAAACGGTAATGGGAACGGTAATGGTAATGGGAACGGTAATGGAAACGGGAATGGAAACGGAAACGGAAACGGGAATGGGAAATGAATTAAATGTTCTCGTTGGTTGCATAAAGCCGAGACCCCGGTAAACACCCGGTTTCTCGGCTTTGTTCGTAACTATGCATAGCGGCCGCCCCGGATTGGAATTATCCTAAACCCTAATTTATTTTTTGCTTTTTCCTATTTGATATGATACAATCCTTTTTGTTATTGAGAAGCTACTGCATAGGGGGTGTCGTTTTGGGAGAAAACAAAGGTTACATCAGAACTTCTGACGAAAAAGGCAGCGTGAATATTGCCGAGGAGGTCATCGCTGTTATCGCCGCTACGACCGCTATTGATGTTGATGGCGTTCATGGGCTTTACATTTCACACAGCAAAGAATTGACGAGCCTTAATGGCAAAAAAGGTCTGTCAAAAGGGGTAAAACTCTCCATTGATGAAGACAACATTGTTATAGACGTGCATATCATCGCCGAGATGGGATATTCTGTGAGCGAAGTTGGCGCGGAAGTGCAAAAAGCCGTGATATCCGCGATTTCATCCGCTGTTGGTGTCACTGTTGCCACGGTTAATGTTCATGTTTGCGGAATCGCGCACGAAAAAGGCAAAAAGCCTGACGCCTCCGCACCCGCACAAAAGAAGGCAAAATAAGTGAATCGTACAGTTGCGAGAGAAATTGCAGTGAGGCTTGTTTTCGCTATTTCCGAAAACCCTTCAGACCCGCAGGCACTCCTGACCGATATGTTCAGTGAGGATTATTACGCCTCGCTCAAAGATGAAGACAGGCTGTATAATCAATTTCCCGATGATATACAGCTTGACTATATCACCCGGCTCGTTTCGGGTGTTTCCGAGCATTTAGCGGAGCTTGACGGGTATATTGAGAAGTATTCCGTTGGTTGGAAATTTGGCAGAATATCAAGAACAGCCGCATCGATCATTAAGACGGCAATGTTTGAGGTTTTGTATATGCCTGATGTTCCCGACCGAGCCGCTATCAACGAAGCTATTGAGCTTGCCAAACACTATGAGACACCACAAACGGTCTCATTCATTAATGGTGTTTTGGGAAGCTTTATTAAAGCGGAAATTGATGAGGGAGATTAGGGTTTAGGATAATGTCCGATAGTGTTTTTTCAGTCACATCAGTTAATAACTACATCAAGGAATTGATGGATAAAAACGACCGGCTTGCGGCTTTATCAGTCCGTGGCGAGTTGTCAAATTATAAGATGTATCCCTCCGGGCATCATTATTTTACATTAAAAGATGCCGAAAGTTCTCTGCGCTCTGTGATGTTTAAGGGTCATGCCTCAAAATTGCGGTTTGCGCCGCAAAACGGCATGAGTGTTGTCGCTTTTGGCAGTATCGCTGTTTATCCGAGAGACGGCGCGTATCAATTATACGTCAAGGACTTGATTCCCGATGGGGTGGGTGCCCTTGCCCTCGCTTTTGAGCAGCTAAAAGACAAGCTCTTCAAAGAGGGGCTTTTTGACGAACGGCATAAAAAACCGCTCCCGAACATTCCCAACACTATCGCTGTGATAACCTCATCCGCAGGCGCGGCTGTGCGCGACATTATCCGCGTATTACGCGAGCGTTGGCCTATGGCAAAAGTAATCGTTATGCCCGTCCGTGTGCAGGGCGTAGAAGCTCCGCCTGAAATAACCGCCGCGATACGATATGCCAACATCAACTCTATTGCCGACCTCATCATTACGGGACGAGGCGGCGGCTCGCTCGAAGACCTTTGGGCATTTAACGATGAGCGTGTCGCAAGGGCGATATTTGAGTCTGATATCCCCATTATATCGGCGGTCGGGCACGAACCTGATGTCACTATTGCCGATTTTGTCGCTGATGTCCGCGCCGCGACACCTTCAAACGCCGCTGAGATCGCCGTGCCGGACAAAAACGAGATGCGCGACACGCTATTCGCGGCAGAGGTTCGAGTGAGACAAGCTATCAGCCGCGAGTTGAATACGCGTCGGCGTTGGTTGAGCGAGCTAACGGGCAGGCGTGTCCTACAAGACCCGAAAAACTATCTTGACGACAAGCGTCTGCACCTTGACCGTTTGCAGGACAGGCTGGCCGCCGCACTGCATAAGAAAACTGCCGCTGCCAAGCAGCGATATGCAGGGCTCGCCGCCTCACTCGATGCTATGAGCCCGCTGAAAGTTTTAGGGAGAGGTTACGCTATCGCCCGCGATGAAAACGGGAAAGTTATTAAGAAGGCTTCCGACGTAAAACCCGGCGATCGTATTAACGTGCGTTTGAAGACGGATGAAATACGATGTGTGGTTTCTGAATTAGGAATTAGGAGTTAGGAATTAGGAATTAGGAGTTAGGGGTTGGGGGTTGGGGTTAGATTCTTCGCGGAGTTTATCCTGAGCCGATGTAAGATTCTTCACTTCGTTCAGAATGACATCGGCGAAGAACCTAGAATGACATTTTATTAGCTAGGAGACGGGCTATGTGATTCCGGAAAGCGGAGCATGGATGCGGAGCGAGCTTTTTATCGCATGGATGACGATAATGAGCGGTGGAGGAACACATAGCTCGGCGACGGCTAGTTAGGGGTTATGAATTATGAACAAAAAATTGACGTTTGAGGAATCTGCTGCTCGGGTTGATGAGATTGTTAAGCTGTTGGAGAGGGGCGATGCGCCTTTGGACGAATCGCTGTCGCTTTTTGAAGAAGGCGCGAAGCTTATCAAAAACTGCGGCAAAATGCTTGATGACGCGGAGCAAAAAGTTGTTCGCCTGCAAAAAGGCGAAGATGATGTACCTATGGAGTCGTTATTTGATGACTGCTAACGCTCCGTCTACCAAATAACTACAGAGCTCCTTCGCCGATGTTATTCTGAGCACCCGTTTGCCGACAAACACGTAACGAAGAATCTTAAATACGGATGAAAGTATATGAATTATAAAACTATTGAAGCTGAATTTGAGCGTTGCCGTTTGCTTGTCGAAGAAAAACTCGCGACTTTCTTTACCGACTCAAACGACATCGCGCCGCTGACAGAGTCTATGCGTTACAGCCTGCTCGCCGGCGGCAAGCGTATCCGACCTATAATATGCCTCAAATTTTGTGAGGCCGCCGGCGGCGGCATTGACCATGCCCTTTACGCCGCTTGTGCCGTCGAAATGCTGCATACATACTCACTTATCCATGACGATTTGCCGTGCATGGACAATGACGCTATGCGTCGCGGCAAACCTTCAAATCACGTTAAATTTGGCGAGTTTACGGCGACACTTGCCGGCGACGCATTGCAGGCCGCCGCGTTTGAGACCTTGCTTTATTCGGATCTGCCCGCTGAACGAATCGTCTATATGGCAAAGCTGTTCGCAAATGCCGCAGGCCCGAACGGTATTTGCGGCGGTCAGTATCTCGATATGATTCCGGTATCGGGAGAGTCGGAAAATCTCATAAAAACCTATCAAAAGAAAACAGGCTCGCTCATAGCCGCCGCCGCCGGGATGGGTGTCATTGCGGGGGGCGGCAGCGAACGGCAGGTCACAGCCGCAGGCGCATACGGGCATTTCCTCGGTCTCGCGTTTCAAATCCGCGACGACATTTTGGATATCACAGCAACAGAAAAAGAACTGGGCAAACCCATCGGCTCAGACAAGAGTAATAACAAAACAACATTCGCTACAGCGCTTAACACTGATATCTCCAAAATGATGATCAGCACAATGACCGAAAGCGCGATTGGCGCATTGGAAGGGAATTTCGAAAACAAGGACTTTCTCATATGGCTCGCAAAAAACCTAGCTGACAGGAAATTTTAATGCAGAAATTTAGATTAAATAATGCAAAATGCAGAAATGCGGTAGTCAATTAACTAATTCTGAAAAATCCCACACAACTCCTAACTCCTAACTCCTCATTCCTAATTGAAAAAACCCTCTTGATTATTCTTTGAAATCTGCTAATATAATTATATATTACAGTGGCGCAGTATCCTAGTCAGATATTGTCGTCTACCAGGAAGGGCCTAAAAATCCTTTGAAGGGCATATCTATGAAACCCCTTGTGCTTGCTTTGAACGCCCAGTTTGGGGTGGGTGCTGGGGGGAACCGCTCCGGTGGGCTCCCGCAATGGTGCCCGCATCCGAGTGGTTGCGTATCCAGGGCGTTCCACAATGGCATGAGGAGTCCGACCCTGTTTGCGTGGAGACCTGTTCTTGTGCGGAACATCGCGGTTTATGATCTGAGTTTTGCTCACGGTCATGCTCTGTGAGGATTCCGTACGAAACAGGCTTGAACCTGCATTGCGGTGCGTTAGGGCGGCAAAAGATGAACTATGGTATCGGTTTCGTTATCATATTTTGCCCCCGGGCGAAAGCCTAAGACCAAGTTGAAAGACTACGGTTCATGGTGCTGTGTGCAGTGTAGCCTGCCTTGAGTGGTAAATGCGGATAGAGGAACCACGTGCCGTTGCTTTGGCCAAAGCAATGACACGATCGCCTTTTGAAATATTTATTGCAAAAGAGGCTAAGAGACGGTAATTTTGTCGTGGAAATCACCTAGGCTGTTCAGCGGGAGAAATCCCCCTGTAGCAGGCGGAGGATTACAGTGCGGACTAAGTGGCAATCGGGTTGCGGAAAAGGGGTCTCCTCTTGGCAGCTTATTGGCTGTTTGCGGCGACGCGCCGAACGTGTTCTTAAAGGGAAACCGCCTCATCGGCGACGAAAGGTGAACGCGGGGGAAAGCCTACCCGACCTAAGCCGTAAGATTTACTCCGTCTGCTGCCACTGAAAGTTGAAATGAAAAAGAAAACTAACATTAAATGGTTGATTAATATTGTATTGATCAGTGTTGCGGCATCCGTCCTGTTTACACTTGCGTCAACCGAAATCCTTGGGCGAGCCGGATACTTTATCGCGTTTTTGATCCTGTTCATTTTTATCGTCATCGGCATAATTTTTGACATCATCGGGATAGCCGTCACAACCGCAACCCCCGCCCCGTTTAACTCAATGGCGGCGCATAAGGAATTTGGCGCCGCGCAGGCTCTGTGGCTTACAAAAAACGCGGACAAAGTCAGCAATTTCTGTTGTGATGTCGTTGGGGATGTCGCCGGAATCGTCAGCGGCTCGACGGCTGCCCTTGTTGCCGCCCGTCTTATGCAAAGCCTCTCTCTCGAAAACATTCTGCTCCAGTTGCTCATTTCGGGGGTTGTCACAGGCCTGACTATTGGCGGAAAAGCGTTTGGAAAAACCTTCGCTTTCAACAACAGCACCAAAATCGTCCTCCGTACCGGAAAAATCATCAGTTTCTTCACTGCCGGAAAATAGCGTATCATCTTGTCAAAACCTTGAAAGGTCAACATCTCATTGGATATTTTAAGCAAAATCAACTCGCCGGCTGATGTCAAGGCACTGCCGCCCGAGCTGCTGAATGAACTCTGTTCGCAAATACGCGAATTTATGATAAACTCCGTCTCGAAAACAGGCGGCCATTTGGCGTCCAGCCTTGGATTGGTAGAAATAACCGTCGCGCTCCACAGGGTTTTTGACACCTCGAAGGACAGGCTTATCTTTGATGTCGGTCATCAAAGTTACGCTCATAAAATCCTTACGGGCAGAAAAGACAGGTTCCACACCCTGCGGCAGTTTGGCGGTATTTCAGCGTTTTCCAAACCCTCAGAAAGCCCGCATGATGCCTTTATCGCCGGTCATGCCTCGACATCTATCTCTGCCGCGCTTGGTATCGCCCGCGCAAGGACGCTCTCCCGAGGTGATTATTCGGTGATCGCTTTGCTCGGCGACGGCGCACTTACCGGCGGTTTAGCTTACGAAGGCCTGTCTGATGCGGGTGAGTCCGAGGAGCCGATGATCATCATACTCAACGATAACGGAATGTCGATAAACGGCAATGTTGGCGGCGTGGCGCGTTATCTCTCACGCCAAAGACTGAAACCGTCGTATTCGGCATTAAAAAAACGTGTCAAAAAAATCCTGAATCTACTCCCGGGCGGAAATGCGATATACAGATTCGTGCACAACATCAAAACAACCCTAAAAGAAGTCGTCCTGCACTGTAGTATGTTTGAAGAACTGGGGTTACAGTATTCGGGTCCCGTAGACGGTCACGACATTAACAGGATCATTGAAACTCTCCTTTGGGCAAAAAGGCTCAACGAACCTGCCGTCGTTCATTTTTTGACAAAAAAAGGCAAGGGTTATGAGCCTGCCGAGGAAAACCCCGAGCAGTACCACGGCGTCTCCCCATTTGACCATGTGATTGGCATAAAAAACGGAGAGGGCGAAACCTTTTCCTCTGTTTTCGGTCAAGAACTCGAAAGGCTTGCCTCCGCAGACCCTAAGATTTGCGCGATCACCGCCTCTATGATGAGCGGGACAGGGCTGTCTGGATTTGCCTCGCGTTACCAAACACGCTTTTTTGACGTAGGGATCGCGGAAGGCCACGCCGTTGTAATGGCGGCGGGTTTAGCCTCATGCGGCGCGATACCGGTCGTTGCCGTCTACTCCACTTTCCTGCAGCGTTCTTATGATATGCTGATACATGATGTTGCGCTAAACAAACAACACGTTGTTTTTGCTGTTGACCGCGCGGGTCTTGTCCCGGGCGACGGTGAAACCCATCAGGGGCTTTACGATGCCGCTTTCCTCTGCGGTATTCCCGATATGACGGTGTTATGCCCCGCCAGTTTTGCGGAACTGCGCGATATGCTCCGTTTTGCTGTACTAAACGCCGATGGCCCTGTAGCGATACGATATCCCCGCGGCGCGGAGGGCGCGTTTACCGATGGCGGCGTTTCCGATGCTAAGGTTCTGCGCGAAGGCTCCGATTTTACATTGGTAACATATGGCATCAACATCAATACCGCTCTGGCGGCAGCGAAATCACTCGAAAAAGACAATATTTCCGTCGAAGTCATCAAGCTCGGTTCCATTAACCCCATCAGCTATGACCTGATCACCAAATCCGCGAAAAAAACAAAACGTTTGCTGGTGCTTGAGGAATGTGTGGAGCGCGGTTCCGTCGGAGAATCCATCGGTTCGCGGCTCGCGATGAAAAAGGTCAACCTAAAGAGTTTTATTCACAAAAATGTCGGCGGCGCTGTCATCACGGGCGGCGAGATAAACGAACTCCGCAGATTCTGTGGGATTGATACCAAAAGCGTCTGCTCCGCAATAAGAAATGTTATGTTATGAGCAAAGAACGCCTTGACTCCCTGCTTTTTCAGTTGGGATATTTTGACAGCCGCGAGCGGGCAAAAGCCGTTATAATGAGCGGCAATGTCTACATTGATGGAAAAAAAGCCGCAAAACCCGGTATGCAGGTATCACCCGATGTCTCTGTCGAGATTCGGGATTTCCCAAAATATGTCAGCCGGGGCGGCCTAAAACTCGAAAAAGCCCTCACCCACTTCGGCCTCTCACCGCAAAACAAAACCTGCATTGACTGTGGCGGCGGTTCCGGCGGTTTCACCGACTGCCTGCTGCAACACGGCGCCCGGTTTGTATATGTGGTTGACGTTGGTTATGGCCAGCTCGCGTGGAGCATCAGAAACGATCCACGGGTAGTCACGATGGAGCGCACGAATATCCGTAATGTGAAACCGCAGCATCTCGAAACACGTCCGGAACTTGCTGTAATTGACCTCTCTTTTATATCGCTTGCTCTTGTGCTGCCCGTAGTCCGCGCTTTGCTAACGGATAACTCCGAGGCGATTTGCCTGATCAAACCACAGTTTGAAGCCGGACGCGAGAAAGTCGGCAAGAAAGGCGTTGTGCGCCAAACCGAAACCCATATCGAAGTATTAGACGCATTTTTGCATAACGCGGCGCAAGCAGATTTCAGCGTCATCGGCATCACACACTCCCCTATCAAAGGGCCTGAAGGGAACATAGAATTTTTGGCCTATCTACGCAGCGGCATTTCTCATACTCCCTACGACAAAATCAACACAAATACGGTTACGCAAGAGGCACACGCTGATTTAGGAATTAGGAATTAGGAGTTAGTTGTTTCAATTAGGAGTTAGGAATGAGGAGTTAGGAGTTTGGGGGCTAGATTCTTCACTGCGTTCAGAATGACATCTTATTCGTTAGTAGTTAGGAGACGGGCTATGTGATTCCGGAAAGCGGAGCATGGATGCGGAGCGAGCTTTTTATCGCATGGATGACGATAATGAGCGGTGGAGGAACACATAGC
>Ga0099364_10011912_pt1 | contig 11797 bp, 14 predicted proteins | sample TergutTh196P3_FD_73070 | JGI IMG/M metagenome (GOLD analysis project Ga0099364, IMG submission 73070) | Microcerotermes parvus P3 segment gut microbial communities from Pointe-Noire, Republic of the Congo - Th196 P3 | ecosystem: Host-associated > Arthropoda: Insects > Digestive system > Gut ...
GCTGTCCACAATTTGATAACCCTGATAATCTTTCGGCACAAGCCCAAAGTTAATATCTTTTTTACGTATAATGCGGCCGTAACTTAACGACAATACATTACTTTCGACATTGCCTGTATTCTTTATCTCCTGTGAATGGCAAATCTGTGACAGAAACAGCCAATTCCAGTGCGTGGGGATGTCGCCAAGCCATTCATATTCGGTTTGTTTATAAGAGGGATAGGTGTTAATATCAACCCTCCCAGAATCTTCTCAAGTAAACCGTCCGTTTCGCCTTCAAGGTCACGGAGTTCAGCGGCGATGTCGACGGCTTTACGTAACTGAGCGGGTTTATAAAAATATTTCGTAAAGCTGATTTCATACCCGATTTTTACATCACATTCCTCATACCATGCGTCCTCGGCATAAGGCTTCACCTCGTTTTCCACAAACGCCGATACGCCTCCCGGATAGGTCAGCGGAACAATCTCAGTGTCAGATAAGCCTTTGTCGATCGCGGCTTTGCCTTTGTTTTTACCTTTCGTTTCAATAAGCGGCTTACCATCTTCACCATAGAGCGGGCGCAAAATCGGGACGGAGTAATAGCCCAAGTCAGCATTATCCAAAACAATGCTGTATTCCGGGTCGGCTTTGTAAAAAGCTGCATAAATCTCCATAATCCGCTTGCGGAGCGGCTCGGTTATTTCACAATTTTTTTCACCGATGTTTTTACGCAGCGCGGACTTCAGCGAAGTTGCGTTAATCAGTTGGACTTTGCCCTTTCGCCTCTTGTCTGTCTTTTTGCAGGTCAGTACCCAAAGGTAAGTGCCGATTCCCGTATTGTAAAACATCTTTTCCGGCAATGCTATGATTGCCTCAAGCATATCCTTTTCAATGATGTAGCGACGCAGGTTCGTGGAGCCTTGTCCCGCCTTGCCGGTAAACAGCGAAGAACCATTATGCACCTCGACAATACGGCTAATATGTCCGTTAGCCTTTTTCATTTTACTTACATTGTTGGCGAGGAACAACATCTGCGGGTCGTCCACATCTGGTACCATACGGAATTCTCCGCCATCGTAGTCGATAACAAATCTCGTGTCGGAGATTTCGTCTTTCTTGATACCGCCCCATTCGTCGCTGTCCAGTTCTTTTTTCCAAGAAGTACCGAAAGGCGGATTGGACAGCATGAAATTATATGTCTTACCTCGAAACCTGTCATTTGAAATAGTCGATCCGAACTTGATGTTGTCTGCCTGCTCCGCCGCTTGGTCAGCAGAGCCTTTGAGCAGCATGTCGGAACGGGCTATGGCATAGGTTTCCTCGGCGTTCTCCTGTCCGAATATATGTATACTCGCCTTTTTGCCTCCCGCTTTGGCGATTTCGAGTATGCGCTCCTCGCCCACGGTTAGCATACCGCCTGTGCCGCAAGCACCGTCGTATATGGTGTATGTGTCGTTCTTTGCCTTGATTATGTCCTGGACGGGGATAAACGCCAAGTCCGCCATTAACTGAACTATATCGCGCGGCGTGAAGTGACGCCCGGCGTCGGTCACGTTTGTTTCCTCGTTGAAACGATAAATAACCTCTTCAAAGACCATTCCCATAGTATGGTTATCAAGGGCAGGCAATTTGACACTTCCGTCATCGCCCGGAACGGGACGATTTGAAAGGTTAATCCGTTGGTCTGTGAACTTTTGAATCAAGATGCCAAGCGTGTTTGAGTTCGAGAGCTTGTCTATTTGCCCTCGAAATCCGAACTTATCGATTATGTCCTGCACGTTTTTTGAAAATCCGTCTAAATAGGCAATAAACGCCTTTTTCAACTCGGCGCGGTTCGTTATGGCGGTCAACTGTTTCAGGGTATAATCGGAGTAGTTGCAAAATGCTTCGCCCGCTACAACGCACAGACGGCTGTCCATGTCTTTCCATTTTTCGGCAATAAGGCGGTCGCGTTCTGCAATGACAACATCCTTAGTATGTATAAGCACTGCGTCAAAGCGGCGAATAACCATCATAGGCAGAATAACCTTGCGATAGTCACCCACATCGTAGGTATCGACAAGACAGTCGTTGGCAATGCCCCATATAAACGAAACAAGTTGATTATATAATTGTGGATTCATAAAAGGCGTGCTCCCTGCTTACGAAACTATGGCATATTATAGCACCGACTGATTATTTTAGCCATCTTTTTTCATTTGCCCTATTGACAAACATATCCGCAACGAGTATTATGTTAGATATTAGCGAACACGCTTACGAGTTACAGGAGGTTGCGTACATGGAGAACCGTTTCGGGAAATACATTGAAGCCAAGCGCAAAGAGAAAGGCATTAACCTGCGTAGGTTTGCCGTACTGATAGATAATATGGCTCCGGCATATCTCAGCGACATAGAGAAGGGCAACCGCTACCCGCCGGACAAAGACAAAATAGCAAAAATGGTTGAAATTTTAGAACTCACACCAAAAGAAACAGCCGACTTATATGACCTCGCTGCTTTCGACCGTGCATCAGTGGACAAGGAAAAAAGCAGCGCGATCTCTCCCGACTTGCCTGAGTATATTATGAGCAGTGAACCGCTCCGAGTCGCGCTTCGAAAGGCTCGAGATATTGATGTAGGCGATGACGACTGGATAAAAATAATCGAAATGCTAGAAGCAATAGAAAAAAAGCCGTCGGAGGAATAGGGGGCACGAATATTGTACTATCTCGACCTAAGTCTTACGCAAATTATTAAATACGCAGATGATTCGCTCCGTGAATTCGATGAGGAGCGTTTGAAGATTCCCAAGCAGCTTGACGCTTTTGACTTTACAGAACTGCATTTAGGCTTAACTGCCGACCCACAACGCCTTACACCGAATCTACAAATCTATGGGCTTATGGCATTTAACGAAGGATATTGGTGGGTCTGGCCTAATGAAGAAGAGCAAAAATCCGGCATTTGCTTACCTCGCAAGCACAGAGTTAAGAAAGGGACGTTTCTTATTGACGACCGTATTGCCGCTCCAGATGCCAGTGTTGGTTGGCGTAATTTTTCCGTGCTACATGAGGGCTTCCACTGGATTATACATCCAAAGGTCTTTGTACGCCAAGAGGTGGTTTATCAACTACACTGCAACAAAAAGAACATGAGGATATCTGATAGGAAATCCAATATGACCGGAATAGAATTAACGGAATGGCAAGCTAATGTTGCGGCATCATATTTTCTCATGCCGCCTGAAGCCGTAAAACTCGGCTTTCGCGAGGTTTTCGAAATCGAGAGCAATCGGGTATTACCGATACAGTATACACCACTCGATGAAAATAGACTGAAAAGACTCGCGGACTCGTTTAGCGCGTCAAAAATAGCAATATCAATACGATTAGAGGAACTTGGGTTAATAATCGGGTTTCCACATCATTCAAACACAGATTTAACTTAGCGTCTGTTGGCAGCTTCAAAACGTGCAAAAGGCTTTTTTTATAACTGCAATGTTAGAAATATGCTAACACGCGAATATGTAACACTATAACGCTTGAAAGGTATACCATGATACTAAATGAACCTTCAATGACTTGTTACCGTTATCCAAGTAAAGATGATTATGCTTTTTTTGAAAAGTATCTGCCAATATGTAAATGCACAGATGACGGTATATTGCTTCGGAATCCGGGACAGGGGGAAGTCTTCCCCAAAATGCCGCTTATCAAAAAACAGAGTATTGATCTTTCGCAATTTGAATATCTTGGGTTTCAGAACACGCGTAAGAACGACTCCCGCGATTTCGCGAATAAGACAGTTGGTTTCTTCAAAACTGATGGTAAGTTTGAGCATGTCTGTGACAGACCGTGGAAATACACCGAATGGCTTCGGCAATATAGGCATGTATTGTCGCCCGACCTTAGCTGCTACACGGATATGCCTATAATCGATCAATGGCACAGTATCTATTGGAATATGTTGATTGGTGCATATTGGCAGCATTGTGGGCTTATTGTAATCCCGACAGCATCATGGACTGATGAACGAAGCTATGATTTTTGCTTCTCAGGTATGGAAAGTGGCTCAGTAATTGCGGTCTCGACCATGAGTACAAGAACAGCACCACAGAATTTTCTAACTGGATTTCGAGAGCTGTGTCACCGAGTTAAGCCTGAGTTAGTGATTTGTTACTGTAATCCATATTCGGAAATGTATAACTATGCAAAAATCCATGCAATTGAGCATGAGGGAACGAAAGCAAGAAAAATCGCGCGACGGCGACAGATTGCCGGGCAAATGGTATTTGATAACTGGTAATTGAAAAACATTTTAAGGAGGTCTATAATATGGGCAGCAGAGGTTCTAGGAGCGGTGTCTCAGACAAGGGCATCACATATGGCAAAGAGTATAAAACTCTGTTCACAGTGGACAACATCAAGTTTGTCCAGCCAACAAAACCAGGATCGACACCCGTTCCGCTTGAAACAATGTCGGCAGGGAAAAACAGAGTTTATGCGCTTGTCAACAACAGAGGCGTTCTCAAATCTATCGTGTTCTATGACAAACAGGGTAAGAAAAGGCGGCAAATAGATTTAACCCATGACCACGATCGCGGCAACCCCCATGTGCATATCGGCTACGATATCCAGCATGATAGGAAACATATTCCCTTAACAACGAGCGACAAGGCATATGTTGCAAAAGTCACAAGAATTTGGAGGGAAGAAAATGGCAAAAAATGATTGGGATTTTTACGATGAAGTAGATCGTGATATCATACATGAAATGATGACAATCGCTTGGCAACCCCTGTTTTTCCGATACAATGATAACGATTATTGGGTCGAGTATCAAAGTGACGGTTTTGCAATCGTCGAACCTACGCTATTTGAAAAAGACGGCGAGTCTATAGCAACTGAAGGAACAGCCTATCCTAGCCATTTGCAAGCAAAAACACCGGATGAATTTTTTGCACTACGATTTTTAGACGGCAAAACCTTTTCCGAGCGATTTGATGAGTTGATGTTTTTTGATGTATAAAGTGTCTTCAAAAAGGTCTCCATTATCGCATACTGGCATTTCGCAATACTGAGGATACCTCTGGCATTCAATTTTACCGATTTCAAGTCGAAAACATTTATAATGCTCTTGACAACGTCGCTCATATAAGCGGCAGGGAATAGACAAGATACCGTCCATCAAATTAGGCGCCGCCGCCCATCAGATGGAAAAACGCGGCATAAGAACGGATCGCGGCAACATAAACCGCGAAATCGAAATAACAAACCAAAAACTCCGCCAATTAAAAGCGCGAATCGTCAAACTGCAAAAATGGCTGAAAGAGGAAACCGCCAACACCGAAACGCCCACCCTCGCCGACTACATACAATCCATCCTATCAAGACAGGCGCCATACGGCAGATCACATATATCCCAATCCATATACAACATCAAAGACGCGGCTAACATGCTCAACTTCCTGACAGCCAACAAAATCACGGACACTGCGAGCCTTGACAATCATTTCAAGAATATGATCGGCAGGCAGATGGACATACGCGATGAACTGAAACCCATCGACAGGCGGCTAAAAACTCTGGAGGAACACATACGGCAAGCCGGAAATTATCAGGAATATAAAGCCATCTACAAAAAATACACGGAACAGAAACCAAAAACCCAAGAATCCTACCGAGAAACCCACCACAGGGAAATCGCATTATTTGAAGCAGCAAAACACTACCTCGACAGCGCGATGAACGGCAAAACAGGCATCCCAATAAAATCATGGAAAACAGAACACGCCAAGCTGACCGCCGACAAAAACATCCTAAACGAAAAATACACCGCCCTAAAAGCCGAGGTGAAAGAAGCCGAACAAATCAGGCGAAGCATCCACAGCATAATAAGAGCCGAACAGAGGTCACAGCAACCGCACCCGCGCAAAGCAAGGGGCATTGACTGGTAAAGAGCCAAAACACAAAAGAGCCAAAACACGCTTGACCTTAAAGCCGCTTTAAGGTGTATAATACTTTATGGACAAACGGAGCAAATAGAAACAAGAAAATCATATCCGTCTGCGGAGCAGACACAACATTTGTACATTGTACATTGTAATTTGTAATTTGCGGTCGAGACCGCGTTGGTATAAGCTACAAGCGGACAAAAATATGCTATGATATTCAATGGACACAGAAGCGCCCTGCGAACGTTAGAAATGGACGTGCAAAATGCGTAAAATAATATCATTTGCGATTATTCTGGCAGCCTTGCTGCTCCTATGCTCATGCGGCCTGATACCGGACAGCCATACAATCGAACCATCGGACGAAGCAGAAAAGGGTTTTGTGGTGTATTTCATCGACGTAGGCCAAGCCAGCGCCGCCCTCGTAGTATGCGACGGCAAAACCATGTTGATAGACGGCGGCAACGCTGCGGACTCAAACTTGATTTACACATTCCTGAAAGACCGCAGCATCAATCACCTTGACTACATCGTCGCCACCCATGCGCACGAAGATCACGTCGGGGGGCTGAGCGGCGCCCTCAATTACGCAAGCATAGGCACTGCGCTATCCCCTGTGGCGGAATACGACAGCAGGGCATTCGGGAACTTTGCAAAATACCTTAACGAGCAAGACAAATCAATCACAGTGCCAAACCACGGCGACACATTCAAACTCGGCAGCGCGGACGTTGTCATAGTCGGCCCCGTGAAAGAATACGGCAATACAAACGACACATCAATAGTCCTAAAAATAACGTATGGCAGCACAAGCTTCCTGTTCACCGGCGACGCCGAACGCACATCCGAAGCGGACATTCTCGAAGCCGGGTACGATATATCAAGCACAGTGCTGAGCGTGGCACACCACGGCAGCGACACATCGACAACATACCCGTTTCTGCGCGAGGTAATGCCCCAATACGCCATAATCTCATGCGGGGCAAACAACGCCTACGGACACCCGAACGACGATGTATTGTCCCGCCTGCGCGACGCCGAAGCAATACTGTACCGAACCGACATGCAAGGCGACATCACATGCGTAAGCAACGGCCAAACAGTGACATTCACCGTAGACCGCAACGCCGCCGCCGAAACCAACCCGACAAAACCCTCCGCTGACGAACCGTATTACATCGGAAACACCAACACCCGCAAATTCCACCGCCCAACATGCTCCGGCCTCCCCGCAGAGCAAAACCGCATAACACTGAACACACTGGACGAAGCAATCAGCAAAGGCTACGACCCATGCTCCCGCTGCAACCCGTAGGCAACAAAATGGGCGCTGATTTGAAAATTCATTGTTTTTCTCATCTGCATCTGATATAATCTTGATATTCCGATGTCAGCAACAGCGGCATCGTGACGGTTAGGTTGTGATCATTTGAACATCTTATTCTGGAACACCCATAACAACGCAAACAAGTACAACATTGACCACTGCATGTTGGAGCTGATCACCGACAAAAAGTGCGATTTGATTGTTTTAGCCGAATACAGCGATGACCTGTCCTACCTTTGCCAAATGCTAAACTCAGCACCCGGAGAGGAATACCGCCCGATCCCGAACAACGGCGGGTGCGATAAAATCAAGGGCCTGATAAAAAAGGGCATAGCAATTGACACTATATGCGAACAGTCGCGCTACCAGATAGCGAAGATAGAAACGCCGGAATACAAGCTGATAGTCGCCATGATCCACAACATCAGCAAACTCCACGCTTCGGAAGACACACAGGAAGAAAACCTAAGATGCCTCCATAACGATATCCGCGCTGAAGAAACAAAATACAACACAACCAACACTTTGATACTTGGAGATTTGAACGTAAACCCATTTGAGCGGTCGTGCATATCTGCAAACACGCTTCATGCCATACCATTTTTACAGGAAGTCAGGAAACCGACCCGGACCGTCCAAAAAAGGGAATACCACAAATTCTACAACCCCACATGGAAATTCTACGGCAGCCGCGCCGTACCATATACGACGTATTATTATGACAACGGCGATATGGTGAATTATTACTGGAACATATTTGACCAAGTTATAATAAGGCCGCATCTAGCGGACGCTTTCGATGACGGCTCACTTGAAATCATATCCGGAACAAAAAACCACAACCTGATAAGAAACAACAGGCCGGACAAGGCCAACTACAGCGACCATCTGCCGTTATTTTTCGCCTTGAAGGAGGGAAACATAAAATGAAAAGCCTTTGGAAAAACAATTTCAAGCCGATGGCGACCAATACGCCTAAAGACATTGTTCAATACCAGTGTTCCAGCTTGAACGAGCTAACGAAAGGGATAATAATTGCCAGAATCACAGAGTATTCAGAGCCTATCCCATCCTACGCAAAAAGGGATCAAGGCCCCACCGCGCAAGGCAGTTTAGGCGAAGTACCCGGCGGCGGATTTACGTTCGAGTTCTATATTTCTTCCATCGCCACGCCAAATTACAAATACCGAGTAATGTACCTACAGTACGGTGTTTCGCTGTATCCCCTGACTATTGTAATGGATGAAACGATAGCGCAGGAGTTGCAGTCAAATCAGGAAGTCGCCTGCCCCGATCAGGAAAGCTTTGAAGCCGTACTAGCAAAAATCCTAAACTCAAAGAAAGTCAGCACCGTAATATCCGCGCTGCTCGGAAACGCCGCGAAAGAGACACGCGCTGCAGTTTAACCGATCAGATACCGCATAAGCGCCAATATAACTGAACCCAAAACCAGAGGGCATTAAGGCCATACAAAGCCTTGACACCCTCTTTTTTTTGCGCAAAAACACACCGAAACAATCCAACCCCCGTTCCCGCAGCCCGTGCCGTTGCCAAGGCGCATGGTACGATCTGCACGAGAAGCGGCTGGTGCGAAACGAATTCGGCAATCGGTTCTATATCAATACCTATGGCACAAAATGGCTGGCTTTTGAGGATTGCTTGAAGCTGTGAGAGCCATGTGAATGACAATGCTATACCGTTTGAGGTAACGCAAAGAGGCAAGAATATAGGAAAAGGAGTATTTAGAATGAACAGCACAACAATGGACATCATCAAATCCCGGCGCAGTATCCGTCGCTTCGACCCAACAAAACCAATCACGCGGGAACAGCTCGATGTTCTCTTGGAAGCCGCCATGTTTGCGCCTTCCGCCTGCAACTCACGTCCGTGGGAGTTCATCGCCGTTACCAAACGGGAGACGCTGGAAGAGATAGCGAAGGTGCATCCATACGCCAAGATGTGCGCCACGGCGACGGCGGCGATTATCGTCATTGCCATACCCCAGGACGGGATGCCGGAAGGTTATTTCTCGCAGGATTGCGGCGCGGCGACGCAGAACATTCTGCTCCAAGCGACTTCAATGGGACTCGGAACCTGCTGGTGCGGCGTTTATCCCCGGGAGGAGCGAATTGCTTCATTCAGGGAACTCTTCGATATTCAGCTTCCCAAGTTTCCTTTCTGCGTCATAGCGGTAGGCTATCCCGACGAGGCTCCCGACGCCAGAGGCTTCTTTGAAGCGGCAAAGGTTTCGTATATCGAATGATTTGAAAGAAACCCTTGACATTATATCACCGTGGTGATATAATGATTGCAGGAGGATTTTCTTATGTCTGAAATCTTATTATACCACGGCTCTACTAAAATCATAAAACGCCCGGAGTTCGGCAAGGGAAACAGCCGCAACGACTATGGGTTGGGGTTCTATTGCACATTGGAAATCGAGCTTGCCAAGGAATGGGCTTGCGCTGCGAAAAGCGGCGGGTTTGCGAATGTGTATTCACTTGCGTTGACCGATTTGAAGGTTATGCGCCTCGACGCCCCGGAATACGGATTGCTGGATTGGCTTGCCCTCTTGGTGAACAACCGTGTTTTCTCCATTGACGCACCCATTGCAGCCGAGAGCAAAGAATATCTGTCGGCTCATTTTCTGCCCGATACAACCGGCGTTGACGCCATAAAGGGCTATCGCGCCGATGATTCCTATTTTACGTTCGCAATGGATTTTTTAAGCAATACCATTTCACTTCGTCAACTCAGCCGTGCAATGCGCCTGGGTTCTCTTGGCGAGCAGTTTGTTTTGAAAAGCCAAAAAGCCTTTGATACGCTTAATTTTATCCGCGGCGAACCTGCTGACGGAGAAGTTTATTTCGTCAAAAGGAACGAGCGCGACAAAACCGCCCGTGAACAGTATTTGACACGGGAGCGTAAATCCTCACGGCAGAGAGACGATATCTTTATGCTGGATATTTTAAGAGAGGAGATGAAACGCGGCGATGCGCGCTTACAAAGAAACCTATCTTAACCGCGCTGCCAAAAACTTAGGCAGTATGCTTGATTATGCGGTAAACGACGGCGGCATCTTCCTGCATATGTTTATTACATCAGGGCTTGCCGGGCAATTTGAACGCGGCAATCCAAAAGTAATCGCGGGAATGAGCGGCGTGGAAATCGCCGCCGAGGCGATTGAAACTGCAACCGGCGAAAAACCGACCGCCGTGCCGTCCGAGCGTGACTTTCGCACGCCTGAATATTGGGCGGGTTGGGCGCTCTGCCATTACCAATGGTATACCGCTATGGGGTTTTCCGCTATTTTACGCTTTCTGCCTTTTGATGATATTACTAAAATGTATCCGACCCTGCACGAAGCGGATATCACAAAGTTTTACGCGGCCGCGGAGGAGATACGCGTTCGTGAACTCCCGCATACCAACCTCAAACGTGTCCGCGAAGCCGCCGGGCTTTCTCAGTCCCAGCTTGCGGAGGGTTCCGGTGTTTCTCTGCGTTCAATCCAGATGTATGAACAGCGTAACAAGGATGTGAATAAGGCGCAAGCTATAACCCTTGCTAAAATTGCGCGGTTTGTGGGTTGCGATGTAGAGGATTTACTGGAAAATGAAAACTGATAAGATGAGCATCGTCACCCGCGCCATATCCTCGCCACTACCTGCCCGCGCCCTACAAATGGCTCATCCCACACCCGTGAGTCAATCGAATCCTCCGCATTATCCCCTAGCATGAAATAATAGCCGCTCGGAACCGATAAAATACGCTCGGTGTCCGGCGGCTCTTTGTTTACCGAAGCATTTCCGGAGCCGTCAATATAAACGGTATCACCCGGCATGGCCGCCACCCGCTTTACAAGGGTCTGGCCACCGTGATGGAATACCAGTATGTCTCCGTGCCGGATCTCACCGACGACGCGGTATCCGAAAACAAATGAGCCGGCTCTTATCGTAGGTTCCATGGACGGCGACGGCACATATCCGATAAAAAACACTGTCCTGAACAGCAAAAAAATAAAGAGGCCGCACAACGCAGGCGCGGCCCATTTCCTTATTATCTTCTTCATGTTGTCTCTCTCAGCGCCAGTATATCCGGGTCGGTTTTGAGAAACGCACGGGCTTTGGATACCCATGCTGTGATGTTGTTTGCGGAGACGCCGCCCATCAGCTCGCCGATCTCCCGGCAGGTGTATCCGTCAGCCATCATCAGAAGGGCGTCGATGCCCTTGGCGATAACGCCGGTCGCCCGCTCACGCGCTGATTTTAATTGACCGTACCCACAAGGCCCATGTTATCTTCCGCGAGTTTTTGCTGTTCTTTATTGAGCGGCACAGTAAACACCTCCTATCGCCGGTTCCGGCGGCGGTTTGTCGGCAAGCTTCCATTTGAGGCTGTCAAGGAGCTTGCCGCTCTCCTCGATGATCAGGTTGCAGTAATACTCGTTCAAGTATCCGATATGCGCTTGGGACAGTGGACTCTGGAGCATGAACGCGAGCCATCCATAAGCCTCTTTCTTAGACATAAGACCGGATTCATGAACGAGAATTACTG
>Ga0099364_10011913_pt1 | contig 11797 bp, 10 predicted proteins | sample TergutTh196P3_FD_73070 | JGI IMG/M metagenome (GOLD analysis project Ga0099364, IMG submission 73070) | Microcerotermes parvus P3 segment gut microbial communities from Pointe-Noire, Republic of the Congo - Th196 P3 | ecosystem: Host-associated > Arthropoda: Insects > Digestive system > Gut ...
AAATACCTGGCGGAGGTTCCCGGCGATCCATGCACCGAGACTCGCGAGCCGTTTCGCTACCGTCTGGAGGAACGGGACGTGGACGAGACCGGGCAGGTCCGCTACGGTTATTTGATGTACGGTTTGGGACATGGCGGCGAAGATTACGGTGGCAAAACCAACCTCAAAATCCCCGGCACTGAGGAATTGCACATACCTGACACAAAAACGGGATGCAATCTCCCGATTCGGAAGTAGAAGTACCGCCTCATTGCCTCCGCCGGGCCAGTTCCGAGGTGTAGCGTTGGCCGACGGTTTCCCGATGCTCTTGGAGCCAGTCGGTCAATCGCGTTGTTCCGGCATGTGGAGCGCAAACCCGGAGTAAATTCGCCTTGAGACCGGCGATTTCTTCTTTTGTAATCACCACATCGCCCGTCAACAGTCCAATCACCTTGCCGACCCAAAGGCCGAACCAGTCCGGGATGGAAACAATTGTTCGTTTTTTTTCGAGAACGATCTGCGACATGGTTTCGACCAAATTTTTGTACGTGAACGTTTCCGGGCCGATGGCGTTGATGATTTCGTTGTCCGTCGTTCTCCCTTTTTCGACGGCAAGGGCTGCAAAATCATCAACAAAAATCGGTTGTAATTCATATTCGCCGTCACCGAACACTCCAAAAACCGGGAATCGCCGCAACATCCACGCGATATTATTGATAAGGATGTCCTCGCTGCCGAACAAAACCGCCGGACGGAGAATGGCGTAAGAAATCCCACCCCCCATTGATGCGGTAATCAACGCCTGTTCGAGTGCCGCCTTGCCGGAAAAGTATTCAAGCGGAGAGCCTGCCGAGGGATTCGTGATACTCGTATGCACAATTCGGCGAACGCCCGCCTTCGTCGCCGCTTCAAACAGTTTCAGGGTGTTTTCAACCGCGACGGAGTGCTTGAATTGCCGATGATTGAACCGAACCCAATAGGTGTTATAGAGAACATTAACACCGTGAAGCGATTCCGCCAGCTGCTCCGGGTTTTCAAACGTGAATGGCCGAACCTCAATTCGCCCCTGGAATTCTCCTGTTTGGTCCGGTGAATTGGTCAATGTTCGCACGGTCTTGCCAGCTTGCAGTAATCGCCGGGTAATGTACCGACCGGAATACCCAAACGCTCCGGTAACGGCGTTAATTTCGGATGTTGACATCAATGCACCTCAAAGTCAGTCTTTGTCTTTGCAGACTTGGCAAAAATGTAATTCTAGCATTTTCGTATTTGAGTTCAAGCAGATTTTTGGCTATTTTTGCATGATTGCCAGTCCGGTAACAAGCTTCCTAATTTTGCGAAAAGGCAACTACCGACCTCCGGGCGGCAGTGTCGGCTCCCTTCGTAAACCACCTTATTGACCTTATTTTTTCCCGAATAAATGAGGTAATGAGGTTGAGGTTTAAAAAACTCTTTGGCTACTGAGGTGGTTTTGTCAGAAAAATAAGGTGAAAATAAGGTTTTTTTCCTGCTTTCAACCGGAATTCACATCTACCTCAAATTGCGGTTACACTTGTTCTTTGTTTTGTCTTATCCGACCCGAACGACTTGGACACCGCCGCGAATCAGGATTTTGCCGACGATTCCTTCCTTATCGCAGGACGGGCTTCCGCTTGTCGTTGACTTTGGACCGTACCACTTTTTGTACCAATCGATCGATTCCGGCCATATTTTCGGCTCAGGGACTGCGCTGCAATCCGTCCCCGGCACCTTTTTTCTCATTTCTCATTTGTTTTCACCCTTCTTCTTCAAGTTCGACATAATCGCCGGGGATCGCCCGAAGGACTTCGTCGGCACTGGTGATTCCCTCGTCAAGTTTTTGCTGGGCGTCGCTTCGCAAGTCGATCATTCCCTGTTGAACCGCCGCCTTGTGGATCGCGTAAGCCGATGCCCCCTGTCGAATCAGACGTTTGACCTCCAGCGTCCCGCGAAGGACTTCACCAACGGCAAGTCGTCCGACATAGCCGGAATTCATGCAGTTCTCACAACCAACGGGAACGTGAATTTTTCGCAAGATACCATCTCCTTCCGCACTGATGGAATTGCCGTTGGCATCTTTGCCGTTGCCGTTTTCGTCCGGTTCGAACGACTCCAACGGCATTTTGCATTCCGGGCACAACCTTCGTACAAGCCGTTGCGTTATGATTCCCAAAAGACTGGAGGCGAGAAATTGCGGTTTGACACCGAGCACGATCATTGCCTCGACCGCACCGGCGGTCGTTCCGGCGTGGGAGGTTGCAAATACGAGGTGCCCGCTGTTGGCCGCCCGAACCACAATGTCGGCGGTCATCGGGTCACGGATTTCGCCGACCATAATCACGTCCGGCGATTGCCGCAAGACACCGCGAAGCAGGTCCGGGAAATCGACACCGCGACGCAGGTTCACCTGCGATTGATGTGTTCCCTCAAGCGTGTATTCAATCGGGTCCTCAAGCGTATGGATTTTCCGAGTCCCGTCGTTGAGAAAATTCAAACAGGCGTAAAGGGTCGTCGTTTTTCCCATCCCGGTCGGACCGGTGACCAAAATCAATCCGCCGGGCCGATTGGTGAGCGACATGAGCCGCATGTAATTTGTCGGGTGAAAACCAATGTCTTCGATTTTGAGCAGATTTTTTTCACGGTCGAGAATACGAATCGCCAAATCCTCGCCGAAAAGCGTTGGGAGCGTTGATAAACGCAAATCAATATGCCTTCCTGTGCTAAGCGGAACCGAAACGCGGCCATCCTGCGGAAGGGGAGACTTGGAGATGTCCATATCTGCCGTCGCCTTGATGTGGCTGATAAGACGCAAACCATCTTCCCGAACCAGAGAACCCCAGGAACAAATGGAGCCCATGTATCGAACGGCAACATCCACCCGGTCTTCACGGCAGGTGAGAAACAGGTCGCTTGCGACGATTCGCAAAACCTCGTTGAGAATGTTACTGAAAAAATCATCGACTTCCCCTTCAAAACTTTCAGAGAAGGTCACATCAGTCAATTGCGAACTGGAAATAATGGGGCGTGGAGCTGGTCTCATGGTCAATTAGAAATGGGAAAAGCCTGAAATCACGATTTTTGAAAAAAACACTCCACCGATTATACCTTCCTGGAAAAATAAAATACACCCCTCGGGAAAAATATTTTCGCGGTCCAGGGAGAGGATTGCAAAGTCAAACCAATGGTCGGTTGCCTACCTTGAAAATCAGGCTTTTGCTGTTCTCCTGCGTTTATGGTATACCTTTCTATGGATTAGAGAAAAAAGTCCCACTATCCCTATTTTTGCTGTTTTCACTATTTTTTCTATTTTCTCCATTTTTCTATCCTTCCTATCTTGACTGTTTTTTTTTTTTTCTATAATCCACACAAGTTTGCCAGAATACCAAGCTGGTTATACCAAAATGGTCAGAACATTACAGTTCGGTCAACAGTGTTCTACAGCAGGGAAAAAGCAGTACAGATGCATCGCATTGTATTACCGACAAAATTCAGGCCAATAAACCGCAGAGTGTGTGTTTTCACAGTGGGACATGTGTTCCTGCCGGCCCATACTCCTTTTTTCTCCCCTACATATTTGGAGGAATAACTATGAAAAAAGCAACACTGATTGCTGCCGCGCTCGTCTGTGCGCATCTTCTTGCAACCGGAATTGCCACAGCACAGCAAAGAACACCCGTTGCCGGGTTTAGCCCCAATTTAGCCGCCCCACAACCTGCCACAGCGGCAACGTTGACAACGGATGCCAACCGGCTTATCCGCTGGCAGGGCTGGCTGGATGTTGACGCTTTCTCGGTTTCCATTCTCAGTCAGATACAGAAACAACTCGGAAGCGGTATTGAACTCGGCAAGTTTACGCTTGCTGAACCTTCAATCGCCGATGCCGTTCGGAAAGCCGCCAACAGCGACCCGACTTTCGTGATGAACGATGCTCTTGAGGTCGGTGAAGACCTCAAAGACGTTAAACTTTACGTCTGGACCTATCGTCACAACTATGCAGATACGGGTTTGTACCAACTGTACGTCTCTGCAAAAGGTAAAATGCTGATCGGCACAGGACACGGTACCATCACCGAGCGGGTACCGCATCGGGATATTCAATCACTCGGTTATGAATTCGGCAATGACTTTTCAAAAATAGACGACTTCCGCACTCCTGTTTATGCCGACGTTACCATTTGGCGCGGTGCAGTTGTCCGTGTCGATACGAGAGGCGTGTTAGAGTTTGTCGGCAATGAAGCCGGTGTCGTTGTCGGTCCCCAAGTGGATGAATTCGTCGCAAGTGCCCCGATTTCCGATTGGGAAAGAGCACCTTCCCTTGAGAAGAATCCCAATTACAATCCAAGATGCGCAACCGGGGCGGCGTATGTTGCACCGTTGGACCGCAAGATACCAATCACCGAAAACAGTGTTCAAAAGGCATCCGGTGATGTTCCGACAGGGACAGTAAGGACACGTCCGGCGATTCGGCTTGGTCCAGTGGTTTTCTTCAGACACCACTAATTTTGACCATCACAAAGGCGGGGCACAAGAGTGTCCCGCTCTTTGGATGACACAAGGGGGGCTTTTTCGACCTTGCGATTGCGGCGTTTCAGGCGATTGACGACACCCGTCTGCACGCCGCTCTTGCCCACCTCCCGATCCTCATTTCGGGCGACTTGAATTTCGCTTGCAAATATGTTACTCTGTTCGGAGTGGATCCTCTCATCGCTCATTGTTTCACTTCAAACGGAAAGGAAAATTTATGAAAACCCTTAATGTCGGTATGCTCGGTTGCGGTTTCATGGGACGTGCTCATTCCAACGCCTATGGCCAGGTCGCTCACTTTTTTGAAGTCCCCTACAAGCCGGTACTTAAAGTCTGCTACGGTCGGGAAGAAGACCGACCCGCTCTGGAAAAATTCCAGAAAATGTGGGGCTACGAAGAAATCGAGACCGATTGGAAAAAACTCATCGAGCGGAAAGACATTGATCTTGTCGATATTTGCGCTCCGAACTTTCTTCACAAAGACATGGTGATCGCCGCCGCCAAAGCCGGCAAGATGATTATCTGCGAAAAACCGCTCGCCATGAACCTTGCCGAGGCGGAAGAAATGTGCGAAGCGGTTGATAAAGCCGGTGTCGCCAATATGGTGATGTTTAACTACCGCCGCGTTCCCGCCATTGCCCTGTTTAAACAAATCATCGACGAGGGACGCGTCGGGCGGCCGTTCCATTACCGGGCAATGTACAACCAGGATTACACGATCAGCGACAAGGTGCCTTCGGGTGGTGCCGCCCTTTGGCGGTTGTCCGCGAAAGTCGCCGGGAGCGGCGTTACGGGAGACCTGCTTGCACACTCCATTGACACGGCGGAATGGGTCAATGGTCCGATCAAAAAAGTAACCGCGTACACCGAAATCTTCATTAAAGAACGCAAAAACGCGGAAACCGGCGCAATGGAAAAAATCACCATCGACGACGCCTGTATGTTTCTCGCGGTGTTCGAAAACGGTTCCATTGGAACATTCGAGTCAACCCGGTATGCACGGGGACGCAAGAATTACAGTTCTATGGAGATCAACGGCGAACACGGGGCGATTTTCTTCAATCTCGAAGAACCGGACTATCTGGAGTTTTTCCGGTACGCCGATCCCGGCACCGGTGCGAAAATCGAGGATCACCTGACTGGCTGGCAGCGGATTCTCGTGACCGACGGCGAGCATCCGTACATGAAAAACTACTGGGTTCCCGGCACGACGATTGGGTATGAACATACGTTCATTAACAGTCTGGCCGACTTCCTGTTGAGCCTCAATGGCGGCCCGAAATTTGAACCGTCGATGCGTACTGCAATGCGAACACAAAAGGTCTGCGACGCTGTTCTCCAAAGTGCCAAGGAAGGACGCTGGGTTGACATTTAAAAGTTCGGGCGTTTGTTACCCACGACAGCGCGGGATAAACCCTGCCGCTAACGAATCAGGCCTGTCTCGACGCCAGCCGGGTTTAACCCGCCGAACTTTCGGTCCCGGTTGGCGTAATCGTTGATTGCTTCTTGAAGCAATTCCGCCGAAAAATCGGGCCAACAGGTTTCCGTGACCCAAATTTCCGCGTAACTCAATTGCCAAAGAAGGTAATTGCTCAACCGCATTTCGCCCGCCGTTCGGATCAAAAGGTCCGGGTCAGGCATCCCCTTCGTGTAAAGATGTTCAGAAATCACCGCCTCGTCGATTTCCGCCGGGCGGATTCCTTCGGCGACGATTGATTTGACGGCGTCAACAATTTCGCCCCGGCTTCCGTAGTTAATCGCCAAACAGAGGCATAAGCCGTTGTTTGGCGAACAAAGCCGAACGCTTTCGTCTATTTCCGCGAGAACGGATTCCGGGATTCCCTGGCGGCTCCCGATGATCGCAAGCCGGATGTTATTTTTGAGCATCGTCGGACGTTCCCCGACGATGTACGCCGACAGGAGTTGCATGAGCAGCTCCAGTTCTTCTTGGGGGCGTTTCCAATTTTCACTGGACAGGCAGTAAAGCGTGAGTTGTTCGATTCCGATTGCGCAACAGTATTCGGTCACTTTCCGGACGACCTCTGCGCCGACTTTATGCCCTTCGAATCGCGGCAATCCGCGACCGTTGGCCCAGCGGCCATTGCCGTCCATAATGATTGCGATATGTCTGGGAAATTTTTCGGACATCAAAGGTTAATGAGGTGATTGGCTCTTTTCAAAGTCAAATTGCTGATCGTTGCCTTGATTTTTGTACCGTTTGGCCGATTTCACAACAGCCTCGGCCAGCGGCAGATTCATTCTTGCTCCGTCGAGCATCTCTTGAATTGTAACGATTTGTAATTTTTGTATCTTTTTCGGCAATCGCAAGCCGGGAGGATCGACAAGCGTTCCGAAAACGGACGCTTCCTGTAACATTGCCTTTGTCGGTTCGTGGAGTGTCAAGAAGATTCCCGCCGACGCTTGTTCACGTTCGATAACCGTGCGAAAATCCCGAATGTCCTTGACGGTAACGTTTCCCGACTTGACCGAAAACAATGCCGTGCCGCCGACGATGTACGCAACGCCGTCGATTGCTCCCTTCTTTTCGTTGATCTTCGCCTGATTGTCCGTGTACGTAAAAATCGCCCATTTTTCGAACTCCTTCCGCAATCGGCCGTCTTTTTTGTGCGCTAATACCGTTGCCGATTCAAGGTCTTTCGGCATACCGGATAGTTGGATTTTTTGTTCAATGTCGTTACCATAACGGTCTTTCAAACGTTTCAGTATTAACGAAACCGCGTTGTAGGTAATATCAATGCCGATCCACCTTCGGTTGAGCGAATGAGCGGCATCGAGCGTCGTTCCGCAACCGCAGAAAGCGTCCAAGACGACATCGCCTTTATTGGACGACAATTTAATAATCCGTTCCAGAAGAGCCAGCGGCTTTTGGGTGGGATAGCCGAGTCGCTCCTTGTCGTGAGAAGATAAACCGTAAAAATCCGTCCAAGTATCCTGAACAGGAACACCCTGCATTTCGTCAAGAAATTGCTTATATCGCGGAACGCCTTTGGAAGTAAAAAAGATTTTTCCTTCTTCGAAGGCTTCGTTAATTCGGTCTTGCGTCCATATCCAATGGCGACCTTCTGGCGGAGCGAGTAATTGTTCGCCAAAATATCTCGGTCCACCTTGTCCTGCTCCATTCATCGAAACAGAGCGGAACCGCCGACCGTTTTCGTCCGTTTGGTTATAGTGCGTCGCAATGTAATCAGCGTCGTACTCAAAGTGTTGCCGATTATAAATGTAATTTTTAGACTTTGTGTAATAAAAAATGGTGTCGTGGATACAACCGAGTTTTCTGCCGTCATTGTGGCTATAATGTCTCCGCCAAATAATTTCGTTGTTAAATTTTCCTCCTCTATCGCAAAAAATTGCATCGAGAATGATTTTGAGATAATGCGATGCTGTCGGGTCACAATGGAGATAGAAACTGCCAGTCGGTTTCAAGACACGTCGAATTTCCGCAAAGCGGGTTGCCATGTTGATGAGATACGCAAGCATCGCTCCTTTGCCGAGTATTTTCTCGAGACCGATAATCGTATCAACAAGCCGTTGTGTGTATTGCGGCTCTTTACGGAGCAGTTCGAGTTGCAGTTCCGCCGAGTGGCCCCATTCCCATGTATCGACAAAAGCCTGTGATTGCGCAATGTCGTCCTTGCCGATGTTATTATAAATTTGATTGTAATTCCGATTGCTGTTGAACGGCGGATCGACGTAACACAAATCGACCGTTTCGTCGCCGATGTGTTTCTGTAACACTTCCAAGTTGTCGCCGTAGAACAGTTGGTTCATCGCAGGGGCAGCGACCACAGGTCGCAGTTCGCAGGGGCAGCGACCACAGGTCGCAGTTCGCAGGGGCAGCGACCACAGGTCGCAGTTCATTACCACTTCAGTCCGAATTTTTCGCCGCCGCTGGAGTCGCCGGTGCCACCTTTCAACGGACCCTTCGTCGGCTTGAACTTCACCGGAGCCGCCACCGGTTCCGTGTCTTTCTTGCCTTTGCCCTTTTTAGCAGATTCCGGCGGCTCTTCCGCAACCGGTTCCGGTGGAAGTTCCGGGACCAACTCCTTCATTGACAGCGACATCCGCTTTGCCTCCGCGTCAATCGACAGGACATAAACGTCGACCCATTCACCTTCTTTGACGACCTCGTGGACGCTGCCGACACGCCGCCGCGAAAGTTCGCTGATATGTACCAAGCCTTCGACGCCCGGCATCAATTCAATGAACGCACCGAACTCCATAATCTTCGACACCCTGCCCCGCGCAGCGGTTTTTTCCTGGAAACGCTCAAAAATGTTCATCCACGGGTTCGTCGAGTCGTCCCGATAAGCCAGCGAAACCCGATCCGCCTCCCGGTCGATCTTCGTGATCCGAACGCTGACCCGAGTTCCTTCCGTCAGCACTTCGCTCGGATGCTTGATCCGGCCCCACGAAATCGCCCCAATCGGAATGAAACCGTCCACGCCGCCGAGATCAACGAAGGCACCGGCATTGATGATCTTTCGGAGCAAGCCCTCGCGGACTTGGCCGACTTCGAGTTCTTCCCAGAGTTTACCCTTCAGTTCGTCGCGTTCCCGCTGGAGCATTGCACGGCGGCTAAGCACGAGGTTCCGCCGCTCGATATTGACCTCTTCGACGACGCAAGTCAGTTTCTGGCCGACGTAAGGTTCGATGTTTTCGACGCGGAAGAGTTCGATCTGACTGATCGGAATGAAGCCGCGCAGTCGGTTGACTTCGCATTCGAGTCCGCCGCTGTTCGTTTTCGTGATTTTGGCTTCGACGATCATTCCTTCGTGGACCTGCGACCAGTCTCGGACATCGGCGGCGGCGAGCGGTACGGAAACGTCATACAGTCCTTCGTCAGCGATAAACCGAACGACGGTCACGTCGAGTACCTGCCCGGCGACCGGCTCGGCGTCGATGGGAAACATTTTGAACGAGACGACCCCCTGTTCGCGGGCACCGAGGTCAAGGAAAACGCTGTCGCCCTGGACCGAAATAACGGTTGCCTTCTGTTTGGTATCCGGTTCGATGACGGCTTTATCGGCGACGACGTCAACGTTGGCGATGAGGCCGTCGACGGACTGTCCCGCAAAAACGGCGTTGAATTCGTCTTCGAGATCGTCGGAAAGCTTGCCGTTGCGGAGCCGTGGAACGGCAACACGCCCCGGAGCCGGGTTGCTCAGAGCCGGCATCTGCGATCCCGGCGGGACCACAGGTCCCGGCTCTGACGGGGCAGCCTCGATTTCCGGCGGCGGCGTTTTTTGCTCCGGATCAACGACTTCGACAGTCGGTTTGGGCTTGAAGGCGTCGGGATTGCGCTGGGAACCGATGAGACGTTTGAGAGGAGGTTGTTCGGACATATCGGAATAGGGGATTAGGAGACGTCAAGTAACCGATTCGCCGTCTGTTGAGAAGGAATTCTAGCACGAATCTCCGTCACTGGGAAGGGCTCAGGGGGCCGTGTCATACTGAGCCCTAGTCCGCTAACAAGTTTTGTTTTTGAGTCCGATTCTCTTGGCGACGAGCCGGGGGTCGGCCAAACATTTTTCATGCACTTCCCGCAGCGTCCGCTCGCCCTGCCAGAGCAACCGCGCCAGCGACAACACAATGTTCGGCAGCACCGTCCACGTGACGCCCCAACCGCGAACAACATGCTTGGCCTCCGCAAAATAACTGGCCTGCGCCAAATGAAGGCAGTTCTCCACCTCCCAATGACGCAAAATATAATCCTGGAACTCCAAAAGAAGTTACGAATGACGAGTGACTAATGACAACTTCGTAACTTCTACCACTACAGCGCAATGAATTGGCATTGCCCCGGCGTATCTACTCCAGCAACGGCGTTGTTGTCGGGGAGCGAGATCGTGGTAGAATCCTTGTGGGGCATTGTCGGCCTTCGATTTTAAGCCTCACGCGGCTTCCAACGGTCAGGAAGCAAATCCCCAATCGCCGACTCACTGCCCAAATCCGACAACCGAGACAAAATATCGCACAAGTATTCAAACTCGTTAAGGCCATGACGATGAGCACTACTCATGATCGTCATCAGAATACTCGCCGTCTTGCCGCCGCCCGCATTGCCAAAGAATAACCAATTCTTGCGGCCCACAACCCATTGACGTAACATCCGCTCACAAGCATTATTGTCTATCGCCAACCTCCCATCTGTAACATAAACTCGTAACGCCAACTCATTATTGAGTAAATACTCCATCGCCGTTCGCATTGGCTCCTTTCTCTAGATTCCTGCCTACGCAGGAGTGACGGCAAAAGAACAATACGTTGGTAAAATTTTACCGCCAGCCCAGTAAAATGCATCAAAAGGCCGCGAGTCGTCGCCGCGCGCACTATAAACATACGTTTGACGGCAACGTCCGCGAATGTTTTCGTTGCGACATTTCACAAACGTCGCGTCGATCTGCATCACACGTCATGCAAGGTATGATACCATCATTTTTATATGTTGCAACAGTAATTCTGAAAAATCAGGCAGATTTTTTGAAAAATCGTAACATTTCAGCCGAGTGTGTTTTTTTGTTTGTTTTTTTGACACGAACCACGCTCAATTTTGCGAAACAATGCGAAAAGACGAATTTTAGCGTTGTTTCGCGAAGGTTCGTGTGGTTCGCGTCAAAAATCGATGGCTACATACGGCTGAAGTATTACGAATTTTTTTTACGTTCTGAAAATTGATTCCTTCGAGGAGCATGGCGAGTTGGGCACGAGTGGGCGTGACGACATCCTGAAGGGAGGGCAGTTGAAAGCGCAACGTTAATCCATTGGGGATGAGGATGTCTATTGCAATGGTTGTCGGCGGAGCGGCGGCATGTTTGTCGTCGAGAAGAATGGGAACGAAGGGGGCCTCGGCATTGGTGGAAGGCTTCTCAGTGGGAGGCGGTTCTGAACTAGTGGGAGAGTGGTCGAGATGATGCTGAACGCATTGTTGCACGACGGGAATACTGCAACCGAGGATGCGTGCGGCTTGGCTGAGGGTTTTATCGTAGTGCAGGACGAGTTCGGCGGCGCGTCGAACCAGCGTGACGTGGGGGGTAATCATGATACTGTCGATGAAAGGCATTGCCTCCAAAGTGGAGCAACTCACACGACAGAATACGACAACCTAAAGAAGCAACAACAACGCCCTTGCTGGAGTAGATACATTGGTCTGGAGTTTTTATCGTCACCCCGCGCAGGCGGGGGCCTAGATAGTCGACGTCATTGAGTTTGTTTCATCGCCATAAGCTTTTGCAATTAAAGAAGATGTGAACATCTG
>Ga0099364_10011914_pt1 | contig 11796 bp, 8 predicted proteins | sample TergutTh196P3_FD_73070 | JGI IMG/M metagenome (GOLD analysis project Ga0099364, IMG submission 73070) | Microcerotermes parvus P3 segment gut microbial communities from Pointe-Noire, Republic of the Congo - Th196 P3 | ecosystem: Host-associated > Arthropoda: Insects > Digestive system > Gut ...
GGCGCTTCACACAAGAATGCCCTAAAACTCGTCATCCTTTCCAGCCGGAGACGGAACCGAGGCGCTCCAGTCATCGTCACGGATGATCTGAAAACTGAACGTTGCGGAGGTAAAGTCCCCCGGAGCCGCCCCCAGACCGATCATGCCCTGTCCATGCAACACACAGTTATCGCGTTTCAGAATCACCAACTCTGCCTCGCGGCCAAACTTTACCCAAGTGCCGTTAGTGCTGAAATCGGTCAGCGTGCACTGCCCGCCAACCCATTCGATACGGGCATGCCGCCGCGATACACGCTTGTCGTCGACCACCAGCCCACAAATCTCGCTGCGCCCGATGATAAGCGCGCCATTCGCAGGCAAAAGCTGCACATGGCGACCATTCAAGTCGATGTCGGCTCTTTGCGTCGTCGCCACGTTCAGGCGTTCATTGAGCAGATCGAGCGGGCCGGTAATCGTGGTCTCGGCACTGTGCCGCCAATCGAATCGCCACACCCTGAAGAGCCCCGCCTTGCCCCTGATGGCGATACGGTCGATGCCCGTGCAAAGCTGACGCTTCGATTCGGGCAGGCTGACGTACAAGGATTCACCAAGAAGAATCTCGTTGGATTCGGCGCGATCACCAAGACGCGCCGCAACGTTGACCGCGTCGCCGTAACAATCTCCGCGCTGCTCGATGACTGAACCGAATTCGATCCCAATCTTGAGTCCCAAGGGTATATTCGTGCTGTCGATATGCTCCATATTGCATTCGTAGAGCACGTCTTGGGTACGGGACGCAGCCTCGACGGCTTCGTCGCACTGATCGAACAACACCAGCAGACCATCGCCAAGAAATTTGACGACGCGCCCGCCCGCCTGGGTAAAATGCTTACCAAGCATTTGAGTACAGCGGGTCACCACCTGGGTCGCTATGGTATTGCCCTGGGACTCAAACAACTTTGTGCTGCCGGTCAAATCAGCAAACACAACGGCCTTACCCTTCTGCTCAGGGTTTTTCTGCGCGCTGTCCCTGTTCCCATCCGCTGCCATTTCCATTGAACCGCCAAACACCAAAGTTGAACCAAAGTAGGTAGTTTAGCACCCCGATTCCCATTCTTTTCCTTGTTGAAAAGAAAAAACTTCTTATTGAGTCGCCACACCATAAATGACGAAAATTGCGTTCGACCCGCGTTCAGTCCAGAGAAGGTAATTCAATCCGACCGTCGACACTATACCGGTAATCACGAAATACATGCTCGGCGCTCAGCAGACGGTAATTGCCGTCCGGCTCCTGCAAACTGGTCTCCTTGAGACGCCATGTATAGTGACCACACGTCCAGCAATGAAAATTACGCATGTGCGTACACAGACAGGTTTTATCCCATATCCTGATTTTTTGCCCTTCCGGCAACTTCGCCTTTTCGCGCTCCCAGGCTTCCACGTACTGGCAGTGCCCTGAAGCGTCGAGCAAGTAGCCAAATGCTTCGCAATTGGGACGTACACCACTGCCACGCGCCGGACACTCCTTGAGCATACGCATCGGATAGCCGGTCGGCGAGATATTGTTGACTTCGATCTGCTCTTCGGTTGCCTGGAAATAAACCTGCTTCACGTCGTCCGGCAAACCGCATTCCCGCGTGACGGTAAACCGCGTGGCGACCTGCACGGCGGCGGCTCCCTGCTCCAGGAATGCCACGGCATCGCTGCCCGTGAAGACCCCTCCGGCGGGGATTAGGGGAATATCGAGTTTTTCGGCGCGCAGCCAATCCCGGACTTCCGCCAGGATGGTCTCGAGGTTGTATTGCGCCCAGTCTTCCCCGAAACCTAGATGCCCTCCGGCCAGAGGCCCTTCGACCACGATGTAATCGGGCAACCTGCCGCTGCCGCGCGCGTTTTTCTTCAGGAACAGTTGAAGCGCGCGCAAGGACGAGACGATGATGCCGAGTTTGACATCGTGGAACCTCGGATGATCCTGGATCAGCGCGAACGAACCCAGGTGCAGACCGGCGGCCAGCGTGATGCCGTCAATGCCCGCATCCATCGCCGCACGCAGCCTGACCCGCAGGGTTTCGCGCGGATTGTTCATGGTCAGCTTTTCCATGCAGTTCATGAACACCAGGCCGGGGCCGCGCTTGGCTTGCATCGTGCTGCCGATGTGCAACATCGTGGCCTCGGCGAGCAGGCCGAGATCGAACTGCACCGCCGACTTGTCGGGATTGCCGACGTTGAACTTGTACTGCTTGAGCCGATCCTTGACGTAGTGCGTGCGAAAACGCCGGTCGGTCACGGTATGCACCATCGCGTCCGAAATATGGCCGATGCCGCCCAGGCGCGCCACTTCGAGGGCCAGTGCGGAAGTCGAGATGTCGACCCCCATGCCGCCCACCACGATCGGTATCAGTTCGCTTGAACCCAGCCGCAGGCGGAAATCATCAACACGCTTCATTTAGCCCTATCCGTTCTGACGCAGTTCTCCATTATCGCCCACTGCCGCGTTCAACGCACTACGGCATCGCTTGTTGTTCGCGCATCACTCAACCGTGACGCTCTTGGCGAGATTGCGCGGCTTGTCGACATCCGTGCCTCGCACCAAGGCCACATGGTAGGCAAGTAATTGCATCGGGACAACGTGCAGCACCGGGGATAACATGCCGTAATGCTCAGGCATGCGCATAATGTGTAGACATTCGGAGGCGGCAATTCCGCAATCGTCGTCGGCGAAAACGTAAAGCTCCCCCCCCCTGGCACGCACTTCCTGCAAATTGGATTTGAGTTTTTCGAGCAGATCGTCGGCGGGCGACACCGCAATGACCGGCATCCGTTCATCGACGAGCGCAAGCGGTCCATGCTTGAGTTCACCGGCGGCATAGGCTTCCGCGTGAATATAGGAAATCTCCTTGAGCTTGAGCGCGCCTTCCATCGCAATCGGCCAATGCTGGCCACGCCCCAGGAAAAGCGCGTGTTCCTTGCCCGCAAAGCGTTGCGCCCAACGTCCGATTTCCGGTTCGAGTTCGAGCACTTTTTGCACCGCCACCGGCAAATGACACAAGGCGGTCATGTGCTTTTTTTCCTCGCTCCCGGAAAGACGCCCGTTGCGCTTGGCCAGCACCAGCGTCAACAACGCGAAAACCACGAGTTGCGTCGTGAATGCCTTGGTCGAAGCCACGCCGATTTCAGGGCCCGCGCGGGTAATGAACCGCAGGGCCGCCTCACGCACGATGGCCGATTCCGGCACATTGCAGATGGCCAGTGTGCGTTTCATGCCCAGCTCGCGCGCGTACTTGAGCGCAGCCAGTGTATCGGCCGTCTCACCCGACTGGGACACCGCCACCACCAGCGTGGCGGGATCGGCCACCGACTTGCGATAGCGGTATTCGCTGGCTATCTCCACCGAAACGGGCAGCCCCGCGACCGCTTCCAGCCAGTAACGCGCCACCAGGCCAGCGTGATAACTGGTTCCGCAGGCCAGAACCAGTACCTGACGCACCCCGTCGAAGAGATCGAAGGCCTGCGCGCCGAAAAGCCCCTCCTGAACCGAGTGGCTGCCCAGGATCAACCCCAATGTGTTCGAGATTGCCTGCGGCTGCTCGAAGATTTCCTTCTGCATGAAATGGCGGTAGGGCCCCAGTTCCATCGCATCAGGCATGAGGCTGGAAAGATGCGCCTGACGTTCCACGGGCTCGCCTCCCGCGCGCACGATGCGAATGGCCTCGCGGGAGAGTTCGGCAATGTCGCCGTCTTCCAGGTAGATCACCTTGCGCGTCACCTGGAGCAGCGCAGCCGTGTCGGAGGCCGCGTACATGCCCTCTTCGCCAATGCCCAACAGCAGGGGCGCGCCGTGACGCGCCACCACCGCCCGCGCAGGATCGGAGTCCGCAATGACTCCGATGGCGTATGCGCCTTCCAGTTCACCGACCGCCAGACGCACGGCTTCAAACAGATCGGGCGTGGTTTGCCGTTTGTGGTGGATCAGATGCGCAATGGCCTCGGTATCGGTGTCGGAGACGAACACGTAACCACGTGCCTGCAACCCGGCCCGGAGCGTCTCGAAATTTTCGATGATGCCGTTATGCACCACGGCCACGCCTTCCGACACATGCGGATGCGCATTGATCTCCGACGGCGCGCCATGCGTTGCCCAGCGCGTATGGGCAATGCCGAGCGAAGCCGACAGGCGACTCATCTCGACCAGGGCCGCCAGTTCGGCGACACGGCCACAGGCCCGCAACCGGACGAGTTTGTCGGAATTTTCGCCGCCGACCACGGCCAGTCCGGCGGAATCGTAACCGCGATATTCGAGCCTGCTCAAACCCTCGATGAGCACGGGGACGATATTACGGGTAGCGATGGCAACGACGATGCCGCACATACGGTTTCTCCAATGTCACTCGCCCTTCCTGGCGGGTCGAATCCAGTTCGCGTAGCTTTGCTGACGGGCGCGCGACACCGTGAGTTGATCGGGCGGCGCGTCGCGCGTAAGCGTCGTGCCCGCCCCGAGCGTCGCGCCCCGGCCAACCCGCACGGGCGCAACCAGTTGCGTGTCGGAGCCGATGAACGCATCGTCGCCAATTTCGGTGCGATACTTGTTGGCCCCATCGTAATTGCATGTGATGGTTCCCGCGCCGATATTGACCCGCGCCCCAACGTCGGTATCGCCAATATATGATAAATGGTTTGCCTTGGAATCGTCGGCGATACGGCTGTTCTTGATCTCGACGAAATTGCCGATATGCACACCATCGGCCAGCACGGTTCCGGGCCGGGTACGGGCAAACGGTCCGAGCACGCACACCTCGCCCGCTGCCGTGCCGTCGAGATGCGAAAACGGCGCCACGCGCGTTCCGTTGCCGAGCTTGACATTGCGGAGCACGCAATGCGCGCCGACGACGACGCCGTCGCCCAATTCGACCCGGCCCTCGAAGACGCAATTGATGTCGATCTCGACATCGCGTCCGCAAAGAAGCTCACCGCGCACGTCGAGCCGCGCCGGATCGACGAGCGTCACCCCGGCATCCATGAGTCTGTTCGCCACCGATGCCTGAAACATCCGTTCGAGGGCGGCCAGTTGCGCCTTGCTGTTCACCCCCAGCGTCTCGGAGACGTCATCGGGCGCCACGGTAACGACTTCCACGCCTTCGTCGACCGCGAGACCGACGATGTCCGTCAGGTAATACTCGCCCTGAGCGTTGTCGTTGCCGATGCGCCCGAGCCAGTCACGCAACCTGGCCGCAGGCGCGACGAGGATGCCGGTATTGATTTCGCGCACGCAGCGCTCATCGGACGTGGCATCCTTCTCTTCGACGATGCGCCTCACGCATCCCGCATCATCGCGCAGGATGCGCCCGTACCCCGTAGGATCAGCGAGTTCGACCGTAAGCAGGGCCAGCCGATCCCGCTCTGCCGCGTCCATCAGGCGCGCAAGTGTGTGCGCGCCGATCAGGGGCACATCGCCATAGAGCACCAACACCCTTGAATCGGCGGACAAATGCGGCACGGCCTGTATCACTGCATGCCCCGTCCCGAGTTGAGGGTTTTGCTCCACCCAGACGAGATCGGGCGCATCGAGCCGCGCGCGCACCGCCTCACCGCCATGACCGTGAACGACGCAAATCCGCCGCGCCCCAAGCGCACGGGCGCTCGCCAGCACATGGGCAAGCAAGGGACGGCCCGCGAGCGGATGCAACACCTTGGGCAATGCCGAACGCATGCGTTTGCCCTGCCCGGCAGCGAGAATCACAACTTCCATGAGTTTTCCAAGGAAAAGACTCGGTCATTCTAGCATCTGGCGAACCCGCATTACCGCCGACGCACATGTCCCCATCACCCGAAGAAGCCGGTATCATCCAATGCAATCGAACTCTCCGGGCCATTGGACGTCAACGAAGCTGAAGTCGCGCTCCTCGCTGCGATCGATGCGGTCAGTCGAAATTACCCACTCGCAGTACCTTTCCCTCACATCATTCACCAAGCAATCCGAACATCTTTCCGGTATGCTCAAAGGCAGTATCATACCGGGAACCAAAGCATCCACCGGGTACATGGACACCGTATAAACACGTATGGGAGCACCATGCATTCCATGCATTGTTACCTGGTTGATTCATCATCATAAAAAACAGGAGGCACTCTCACATGAAATCCATTCTCGTCCTCAACGCAGGTTCATCGAGCCTGAAGTTCGCCATTTTCCCGCTGGAACCCACGCTGGCTGAACACCCGGCGCTCTCGGGCCAGATCGAAGGCATCGGCGCCACGCCAAAACTCTCCGCCAAAACATCCGACGGCAAACGCTTCAAGGAAGATGTCCATCTCACGGGCGACCAGACCGAGCAACACAAGGCGTCTCTGTCCTATCTGTTCAAGTGGATCGACGCCAACGCGCCGGAACTGAAAATCTCTGCCGCAGGCCACCGCGTGGTACATGGCGGAGAAGGCTACAGCGCCCCGGTCAAGCTCGATGCTGCCGTTCTGGCCCAACTCGAAACCCTCATCCCCCTCGCGCCGCTGCACCAGCCGCATAACCTGCGCGCGGTCAGCGAAATTTTCGAGCTACTGCCCAACGTGCCGCAAGTCGCCTGCTTCGACACCGCCTTTCACCGGCACAACCCGGAAGTCGCGCAAATCTACGGTCTGCCGCGCGATCTCACGAAGGGCGGCATCAAGAGCTACGGCTTCCACGGCCTGTCCTACGACTACATCACCCACACCCTGCCCCAGGTCATCGGGGACAAGGCCAAGGGCGCGGTCGTCATCGCTCACCTGGGCAACGGTTCCTCGATGGCCGCCGTGCGCGACGGCGTAGGCGTAGCCACGACGATGGGCTTTTCCACCATCAACGGACTGCTCATGGGAACCCGTAGCGGCTCCATCGACCCCGGCGTCCTGCTCTACCTGATCGACCAGAAAGGCATGGACTACAAGGCGCTCACCCAGTTGTTGTACAAGGATTCCGGCCTGCTGGGCGTCTCCGGCATCAGCCAGGACATGCGCGAACTGTTGTCCTCGGATGCGCCCGAAGCCCGCGAAGCGGTCGATCTTTTCTGCTACCGGATTGCACGCGAACTGGGTTCGCTCGCGGCGGCGGCAGGCGGCCTTGACGTGCTGGTCTTCACCGGCGGCATCGGCGAGAACGCCACCGTCATTCGCGAGCGTGTCTGCGCCCTCTCGGCCTGGCTCGGTATCGACATCGACCTGGCCGCCAACAGCGAAGGCAAACTGCGCATCGACAGCCCGAAGAGCCGGGTCATCGTCGCCGTCGTGCCCACCAACGAAGAAGGCATGATCGCCCGCTATACCGCCGAACTGCTGAACATGTAATTAAAAACCTTTCACGGAGAAAATCATGGGCTACAAAGTACCCGTTGGCATCTCGAACAAGCACCTGCATCTGTCCGAGCAGGCGCTGGCAACCCTGTTCGGCGAGGGACACAAGCTCACGCCGTACAAGGAGCTCGTGCAACCCGGTCAGTATGCTGCGCACGAACAGGTTGACATCGTCGGTCCCAAGGGTTCGTTCAAAAACATCCGCATCATCGGGCCGACCCGCCCGCAGACGCAGGTCGAAATTTCCATGACGGACGCGCGCGCGCTCGGCATCGAGGCTCCTGTACGCGAATCCGGCAAGCTGGAAGGCTCTCCCGGTATCAGGCTCGTCGGGCCCAAGGGCGAAGTCGAACTGGAATCCGGGGCAATCGTCGCTTTGCGCCACATCCATCTCTCGCCCGAACAGGCCAGGGAAGCGGGGCTTCAGGACAAGGATCTCGTCGACGTCAAGGTCTACGGCAAAAGGCCGCTGATCTTCGAGGACGTGCTCATTCGTTCAGGCGAAGGCCACTTCCGCGAGTTTCACATCGACACCGATGAAGCCAACGCAGCGGGCGTGTCCAACAACGACGAAGCGGAAATTCTCAGGAAGAAAAACCAGGAGAGGGAGGCCTGACAAGGGAGGAATCGGGGAGGACGTTCACAACGGCACTCGGAGCGGTCGCGCTTCCTGCCGATTGTCCTTCCTTCCCGCTTCCTCTCCATGTGAGATCGAAACCGCTCTATATTGCGCGTCACAATGCGCGTGAATTATCCGCATTCTGACGGGCCGTGAAACGGAGTATTGCGTCAAGCCCGAGACGCATAACTGGCCGTTTGAAGCGGTCGTCCCCGATATGGCTCATTGATCCGGTCCGGAAACTTTCTGTTTCCCTTCACCTCCACCCTCATGTACAGGCATGGGAGGCGCAGCGCCAACTTTTTCGGCCACCGGATCTTCCCAACTGCCCGTGATCGTGTAATCGTAGGCAAACAGTTTCTCGATCGGGTCGCCGAGCGTCTTCTGCACCAGATAAGTCACCGCGCCCGCCACCGGATTGACGATGGCCGCCCCGACGGCAACCGACTCGGACAGGGTCGGTTGTACCCTCACCTGCAAATCCTGCGTTTCGACCGCAATGTTGGTCTCTCCTCGCATCCGTACCCGCGCCGCCGGGCCAACGATTGCAATGCCATCACCATCACTGCGCATCACCCCCTTGGAAACCGTGGCCTTGCCTTCGATACGGTCGAAAACGAATCCATCCGAAAACACATCTCGAAAATCGAGCGTCACCCGACGCGGCAATGCCTGAAGGCTGAGAACGCCGAGCAAGCGCCCGACACCGGGCTGGATACGCTCAAAACGCCCGCTCTTGGCGCTGAGCTCGATCTGGCCGGAGAGCGTCGGATAGTCGATACGGGTCGGCGAACTGTTCCATTCGAGTTTTCCGGCAAGCTTCGCCTGTCCGCCCTTCACGATGTTGCTGTATCCCATCGCCGAGGCGACGCGACCGACATCTGTTACATCCAGCGTGAAATCGAGCGTGCTGTGTTGCATGGCGGGTTGCCAGAGACCGTTACCGGAAAACTGTCCGTCAGAATGACGGATGGAAAAATTGTCGAGCCGCCAGGCGCCTCCCTGATTGGTGGCTCGCACTTCGAGTTGCCCCATCTCGCGTGCGCCGATGGCAAATTCCTCCGCCCGTACATCAAGCCCCGGCAATCCACGGGGAGGGGGCGAACTGAGCGAATCGTTCTTGCCCTGATCGCCATTGCCGCCTCCGTCCCCTGACAGCGCCAGCCGACTCAGACGCGCAGACAAGATGCCGTCCCCTCCGCGTTTCCAGGAGATGACGCCCTGCGCCTCGGTGCTGTTCAGATGCGCCGTCCAGCTTTCGGCATTGTTTGCCGCGCGCAGTTGCATCGCATTGAAGGTATAGCCGAAAGCACGCACCTGGCGCGCATCGAGCATGACACTCGTCCACAGCGCCACCTCGTCGCTGCCGACATCGCTTTTGCCCTCTCCTTCTCCTGCGGACAGGGACCATTGCCACGCATCAATATCCAGCATGTCGAGCGTAGCCGCAACCTGCACCCCGTTATTGGAAGACAGCGGCGTCGGGCGGTACAGCCCTACCCCGCCACGCACAGCGCCCGATACATCACGTTCGAGCACGGCATTGAGCCTGTCACCCAGTTTTGCCGTGATCTGCAGGGGCTTGTCTCCTCCTGGAGAAACCGCCACGACTTCCAGGGGCCAGGTTTCGTCAGCTTCCTTGGCGAACGGCACGGGCAAGCGCGAATACACCCCTTTGAGTCCGGAGCGCACGATGACCTTGCCGCTCCCCTGGCCGAAAGACATCTCGGCGCTCCAGGGCGTGTTTCCACTGATCCACCCCAGTAACGGCCAACCGAACGACTCGCGCACCGCCCCCGCCTCCACTTTCCCGCGCACACTCAGATCGATTCCGTGTCCGTTCTCGCTCATCTTGCCATTGATCGTGCACTCCCCGCCAAGCAGACGCCCCCGGATGGCAAGCGTCTTCAAAGCCTCCCTGGAAAAGCTCAGACTACCTTCGGCAGCTTCCAGCGCAGGCCCGTTGGCGACCGCATTCAGGCGAACACGATTGCCGTTGAAACGGTACTCCCCTTCGACCTCGGTTCCGGAAACATCCTGCAGTGGCATCACCAGTTTGAGATCGAGCCGACCACTGCCTTCGGGGCGCAACGGCTCCGTGAAACCGTGCAAACGCTCGGACAACGGACTCTCGGCAATGAAACGCAGAAAACTCGCGCTCGGCCCGTTCGCCGTCCCTTCTATGGTCATGATCGCGTTCTTGAGGTCAGGAATTTGGACCCGCAGGGGCTCCACCCGAACGCCGAAAACATCTCCACCGTGGGAATTGATAAGGAGTCCCGGCCCCTTGAAGTGCAGTTCCCCATTGAAATGATCGAGCGCAGGCCATCCTTTGGCATAGTCGAGACGGCCATCCTTGCTTTGCACGATTACCGAGAATTCCCCTTCCCCGTTCCGGAACGGAAATTGCTTTAATGGACCGTGGAGTTCCACTTTTGCGCCAATCACTTCGGCATGTATGATCGAATCCTTCAACCAGTCACGGACGCGCACCCCGGCAATGATGGGTATGTAACGCCACACCGCCGCGCCCTTTGCGCCGGTCAATTGGCCGCTGATGTCGAGTACGCCGGGCCCGCTTTTCGCTGGCCGGTAGCTGCCTGCGGCCCAAGCCTTCTGCACGTCGTCATTGGACACGTCGATGCGACCGAGCGACACGACCAACTGCTCACCCTTGGGGCGATTCCAACCGCCCTTTGCGTCGAGGCTTGTGACCGGGATGCGCGCCTCCTCGAACACCCTGGGCAGATCGACGTAACCGTTCTGACTGGAGAACACATATTCTCCCTGCTGACTATTACCCTTGATCCATCCCGACATGCTGCCCATGCCCGGTATGAGGCCACGCGCAGCGAGGCCAATGTCTTCAAATTCCGTGTTGATCTTCCAACCCTGCAAAGCGCCGAATTCCCCCTCCCATTCGAACGAGAATGGCCGCAAACGCCCCCTGGGATTGAATTCGGCCAGCAACGCTTTCACGTTCTCGCCGAGCGGCAGGCTCTCCGACAACTGCATGAGCATCGTCAGATCGAGCAAGGGAGCCGAAAACGCCCCTCCATTCAGCGTCCCGTCGGCGGTCTTGCGCAATTCGAATCTGAAATTGACGGAAGTGCTCCGATTGGTTTCACCGGATTTCAGCCACAAGTCGCGCACTTCAAACTCGACTCTTCCGGGCGTCTGGCCTCTTGCGGGCGCCTGGCGCGCCAGGATCCGACCGTTGAACCGGTCGAACCGCAATGGAGTCAAACCGGAGGCCAGCGTGGTTTCCACGCCCTTCAGATCCAGGCTCGCGCTCAGACCGGCTGCGCCCTTGCCGTTGCTATCCAGCCACAGGTGCACACTGCCGTTCCCCTTGCAGGGAACTGGATAATCCACCCACGCCGACCAACCACCGAGATCGGCCTGCTCGAGTCCGATGGAAAGACGCCCGTCCATTCCGTCCAGCGTTGCGGAATCGTACCGGCGCACATCGCCAGTTACCTTGAATTCTTTGGCCAGTTCCGCGGGAGGGCGCGCCTGGAGTTCCAGGGAATGGCTGAAAACGCCTCGCACAAAAGTAAATTGCACGTCGGTCAGGCGCAACGGGGGCGCGTCACGCAAGGCGTCATTCCAGACCAGGGCAGCGTCGCTCACCACGATCCGGGACTGATCGAACAACCATTCGATGGGGTTGTTGCGCTTATGCGCCTTCGGTTCCATACGGATGCCCGCCACGATGAGAACGCCATCCTTGGCGCGTCCCAGTTCGATTTCCGGGCCGGTGATTTCCAGCATGTGAAAATAGGGCATCCAGCGCGGCAGGGACGTCCACGACAGCGTGGCCTCGACCCGTTCCAGGCGCAGCGTTTCACCTTCACCGGCATGAATCGTCAATC
>Ga0099364_10011915_pt1 | contig 11794 bp, 12 predicted proteins | sample TergutTh196P3_FD_73070 | JGI IMG/M metagenome (GOLD analysis project Ga0099364, IMG submission 73070) | Microcerotermes parvus P3 segment gut microbial communities from Pointe-Noire, Republic of the Congo - Th196 P3 | ecosystem: Host-associated > Arthropoda: Insects > Digestive system > Gut ...
TGATGCTATACAACAGCGATGTGGCAGTTGTTGCCGCTTCGGGGTTAATTTTTGGAGTCATAAGAATATGTCTGACGTTTACCTGGTCGCCTCTTCGGGCTATCAGTTGAATTAAGTGAAACCCGTTTTTTGATTCTACGATACGCGATATATCTCCTTCACTTTTTAATGCCCATGCCGCTTTTGCAAATTCGGAATCTAATTCGCCCCTGTTCACAAATCCTAACTCGCCACCATCAATAGCCGATGGACACTCGGAATGCATAACTGCTTGAGTACGAAAATTTGAGCCGTCGATGACGCGTCTGCGTATGTCGAGCAGACTTTGTCGTACATCGCTGATAGCCTCCTCGCTATAGGGCGGATATACCACTATTTGCGCCACCTGCGCCTGACCGTTGATTAGCGGTATACTGTCTCTATGCAGCCTGTTGTAAAAACTGCGTACTTCCGACGGAGTAATTTTTACATTTTGAGTTATCTCATACTGCATCTTATCTGCCATCTTTTGCTCGAACATGGTCTTGCGCAAATCATCCTTAATGTCGTAGATACTTTTATTGAAAAACTCCTCCAATTTTTCCTGCGAACCGATTTGCATGATAAAATGGTCTAATCTGCGGTTCAAATCAAGTTCAACCTCGCTGGGTTCAACGACTAAACTGTCTACTTCTGCCTGATTCATCAGCAGTTTTGAAGTCATCAACTCTTCAAATATGCCGCACTTCATGTCGCCTCGCACAGGAATTCCCTGTCCGCGAAGTTGCATGTAGTAATTTTCTACATCAGACTGCTTGACGGGTTTGTTGCCGACTACGCCGACAACCTGGTCGAGCATGAAGGGTTGAGCATTGGCGTAAACGCCATAAAAACAAATCAACAATACTATTATTTTCTTCATTTTGGGTTTTATATATATATTAAAAAATTTCAAACTGTTTTTTTGCTAATGCATCGTTGTATATGTCACGTTGCAACTCGCTGATAAACTTTAATTTTCTTTGGTTTAAGATAATACTTTTCACCTTATCCCTGACAAACTGCAAGGGCGCGGCATCGCCCGGAGCGCGCTTTTCCCTGATATGCACGAAATAGATAAAATCATCGTCTTGCTGTTCGATACGGTCGGTATATCGCATAGTCCTTGTTGCTGCTTCTTTTTGAGGCAGTTCATTCTCTATGAACGCCCAACGTATCCATTCATCATCAAAAAAATCGAAATTTGCAGCATATTTGCGGCAATAATCAGTAAGTTCCTGTATATCGTCCTCACGTACAGATGTGTGCCAGCGTCTTACGTTCCAAATGGTGGGCGCATCTTTGGGAAGTTTGATATAAACGGCTCTTACGACATTTTCCTCTGCCGAAAAATTGGCGATATTCGACTCGTAATACCTTCTTATCTCGTATTCATGTACTATCGTATCCAACTTCTCCTGCAACATTCGGTCTTCGTACTTGTAAATAAGCAATGAAGTGCGATATGTCTCTATTTCGTCGCTAATATTCAACTCGTCGGACGTCAGATTCAACTCGGCTTTCTTCAGCAACAGTCGCGTCTTTATCCAATTGTCAATAAACAGTTTAGCAAGGGTCAAACTGTCTTCTTGCGAACAATCTTTCGGAAAAATGTTCTTCATATCGCTAAAATACAAATATTTATCACCTACTTTAGCGACTACTTTATCGTCTTTTCTACCTGTGATACATGAAGACACAGCCAACACTACGGTTGCTATGAAGCAACACATCACAAGATACGACGTCTTTGATTGTTTTTTCAACATACTATATCTTACTGTCAATCGTGCCGCAAAGATATATAAAAATATTCAAATTACAAAAAAAACATCAAAATAAAGAAAATATTTGTATTTTTGTACAATGATTAATAAAGATAAAAACCTTGACAATGAACGAAAAACAAAGAATAATACTGTCAGAACTTGTTGAGCAGTACGATGAACTGTATCAAAGCGAACCCGACCTGAAAAAGTACAGCGAATACGCCATTACGTACCACTCAACCGCCATTGAGGGAAGTTCGCTGACTAATAACGAAGTGATTGAATTGCTTGATTTTGGCAAGCCCGCAAAAAACCGCGAGTTTCTGCATAATCTTATGGTGTTCGACCACCATAATGCTTTGCTGTATATCGTTGAAGCGGCAAAGAACAAGGAAAAAATTACCGAAAAACAGATACATGAAATCAGCGCTATGGTAATGAAAAACACAGGCTCGCAATACAATACTCCGGTTGGCGTTTTTGACTGTAGCAAAGGCGAATACAGGTTAGTTGGCGTACATGCCGGCAAACGAACTTTTCCCGACTATCGCAAAGTACCAGCGCGAATGAAAGCACTCATTGAATATCTTGACAATGAGCAGAATAATCAAAATATTGACGTATTACAACTTGCATTTGACGTACATTTTCGTTTAGTAAGCATACATCCCTTTGCAGACGGCAATGGACGCGTAGCTCGTTTGCTGATGAACTATATTTTGGCGTATTACGATATGCCAATGCTCATGGTATCAAAATCCGACAGGCTGAAATACATTGATACTTTGTATACGGCGCAGGAAAACAAAAACATGATACCATACTATAACTTCATGTTACGTCAGTATATCAAGTTTTTGAAATCCGAAATTAAGCAGTTTACTAAACAAACGTGACTGTTCCGAAGAACTCCGGTCTGTGAAAATCGGGGCTTTCAGTATTAATCGGGTTCCAACTCAAAAAATGAGGAACCGTCAGTTCGTCGCCGCATTTGTAGAAATTGGCTTTTATGGTTTTCCCTGCGGGCGAATAGTCAGGATGCTTGAAAAAGCACGTGTAGGGAATCACTAACAGCAAGTCCCATTCTGTCTCAACTTTTCGCTCGGCGAAAGGATGTCTGCCCAAACTTGTCAGTCTGCGTACAGGCGAAAGGATATTGTTGCGCGCCGCCTCGCGGTCGTTGCGCGATGTTCCCACTGCCAGAAGGCACGTACCGATACAGTTAGTCTCAAAATTGTAGTACATGCCGTCGTCGGCAGGCATCATGAAAAATTCTACGCACGAATCCTTCCAAACCTCGCCACTATCAACAGCTGCAAGGGCGCGTATCGATTGCTCTTTTACCCTGTATTGCATCATAAACGCCGAATCGCAATATACCATGCGAAACTCTACCTGCGGACGATAATTATATTCAGACCAGTTTATCGTGTCAATTACATTCCACGAGGCAGTTTCCAGAGATTTCAATATCTCATCATACGGCGCATCGGCAGCCGTATTTACTTTATTTACAATCAATTCTTTCATGTTTATCGATTCTTGTATTTTATTTGTTATTCAGTTTCAAATTTCTTCGCAAAGAAACAAAAAAAAATCGAAACAACAAATTTTTTCAAGAGACGTTTTTTTACAAACGACAAAAAATATTCAAAAAATCCGTGAAAATCAGTCTAATCAGTCCAATCAGTGTATCCTTTGCGTTGAGCGGCATTGCGTTGTTCAGCAGGGACGGCACGCCACCTCTCTGTTTCCGCTTTCCAATTCCTTGATATATACTTTGCAAATATCCGCCGGCAGCGCTATTTCCGCTTTTTCGGGCCATTCTACAAAGCAGTATCCGCCAGAAGCGAAATACTCCTCGCATCCGAAATCAAATACTTCTTCGGGTTTGTTGATGCGGTAGAAATCGAAATGATACATTGTTTCTTTTCCGCCGCTGTATTCGTTAACTAATGCAAATGTTGGACTTGTAACAATTCCCGGCGTTCCTATCGCCTTACAAAGAGCCTTAATGAAGGTTGTTTTCCCTGCTCCCATCGAACCGTAAAATGCAAAATGCCTGTGACCTTCCGTTTTTTTTAGAAAATCGGCAGCCGCTTCGTCAATATTTGCCAAACTCATTTCAATCGATATCATAAGGCGTTTCCTGATATACGTAATAATTGAGCCAATTTGAAAAAAGCAGTCCTGCATGGCTTTTCCAACGCATTAGCGGCGTCTGCGAGGGGTCGTCGTGTAGGAAGTAGTTGTAGGGAATTTGTATATCCATTCCTTTTGCGATGTCGCGCTCGTACTCGGTTTTGAGCGTATCGGCGTCGTATTCGGAATGACCGGTGACGAAAATACGACTCTTTTCTACATCTCTGACTAAATATACTCCTGCCATAGCAGATTCGGACACAATTTCAAGGCGCGGTACTTTGATAATGTCTTCGCGGCGAATTTCGGTATGGCGCGAGTGAGGCACAAGATACTCGTCATCGAAACTGCGTACTATGGGCGCTTTGGTATTGTTCAGCGTGTGTGTAAAGATACCGAACATTTTTTGCGGCAGTTCGTATTTCGGAATACCGAAATGGTAGTACAGTCCTGCCTGTGCCGCCCAGCAAATAAAAAGAGTAGAGGTTACGTTTTTATCTGCCCAGTCCATGATCTCCGTCAGTTCGTCCCAGTAATCAACTTCCTCAAATTGAAGAAGTTCAACGGGAGCGCCGGTGATAATAAGCCCGTCAAAACGTTTATGTTTTACCTCGTTGAAGGTTTTGTAGAAGGTCAGCAAGTGTTCGATAGGCGTATTTTTCGATACGTGGCTCGACATGTTCATCAGCGTTATTTCCACCTGCAATGGAGTATTTGACAACATTCGCAGCAGATGTGTTTCGGTTGTGATTTTCACCGGCATCAGGTTAAGTATCAGTAGCCGCAATGGGCGTATATCCTGTCTTATTGCACGACTTTCAGTCATCACAAATATATTCTCTTTCTTGAGAACATCTATCGCCGGCAGATTATCGGGTATGTTTACGGGCATGATTCAATTTTAAATTTTTGATTTTTGATTGATTTTTCAGGCGGCAAAGGTAGAAAAATTTATTGAAACTAGAAACTTGAAACTTGGAAAAGAAGTCAAAATTGTAGGCTTCGGCATAAATAATTCAGCAGTTGTTCGGTATGACGGCAGACTTTTTGCTGTTCCGTTGAATTTTTTAGAAAACGTAAAAGACTTGTAGCATATGTGTAAATGTGAATGGTGTTCAAGTGATTACGATATAAGTAACTCAAGTGCAAATGAAAATTAGTTGGAAGACTTGAAATAATTTGAAAAAAAAAAGTGTAATTTTGCGGTTTTGAAAATGAAAAATATGACAATAGAAGATTTTTCACAATTTTTTCCAATACATTTTGAGAAAAAAATCCCGATACTTCACATATTTTTTGTCGTTCTTAAACAAAATCCCCTTAATAACCAACGTGATAGCATACGCCTCACGCCTTATCCCCTTATTTTATGTCGATTTGACAGAGTTCACCAATCAATCATCCGCAAAATATTTTTTCTAAAAGGTTTGCACGATATGTCGTCAATTACTTCGCCTGCGAACGCATTTAGGAGCATTTTCTTTGCCTCGTTTTCTCCAATGCCCCGCGAACGCAGATAGAACAACGCTTCTGCGTCTAATTGTCCTACCGTTGCTCCGTGACTGCATTTCACATCGTCGGCATATATTTCCAACTGCGGACGAATATTCATCTTCGCTTTCGGATTTAACAGAATGTTGGCGCTTCGCTGGAATGCTGCTGTTTTTTGTGCATCCTTATCAACAACGATGCGTCCTGTGAAAACGCCGGTAGATGTATCGGAAAGAATATGTTTGAAAAGTTGGTTTGATTTACAGTCGGGCGACGCGTGTACAATACGTATATCATTTTCAGCATGTTCCGATTGTTGCGTCAAAGACAAGCCGGAAACGGTATGTTCAGCTTCGACGCCGGTAAGTTTCACTTCCATACGGTTGCAAACTGTTTCCGTATACATTATAACGTAACATGTTTTCATGCAGCTGTATGCATCTTGCCGTACGGTGGTATCAGTAGTCAGGCGCACAGCGTTATTTATCTTTTGCAAACGTACCATATTCAGATTAGCAGAGTTCCCCAGCGTTATATTTGTTGCATCATTAACCTCGCTCATATCCCACTTCACCGAAGAAGCGGAATTGGCGCAATAACTTATCAACACTTCGGCTGAACTTCCGGCTTCCATAATTATCGAATTACGTAAATCTACGCCGGGTTTATCAAACAAACAGGCAATATGTATCGGTTTTGAAAGTTTGACGCCGGAAGATACAAACAGCGAAAAGCCTTTGACTTTCACATTATTATTAAATATAACGCCTTCCGGCAATTGTTCGTCATATCGGAAAGAACCGTTTTGAGAACTAATTCTGTAAGAATCAAAATCAGGAAGTTTGGCGTGTTTCAATTTTTTCATTTTATCCTTATTTTTGTTCCTCCCTGATGAATACCATCGGGGCTGCATATACGCACTTCTGCAACGTTTCTGTGAAGCGCGGCAAAAGCGCTATCCAATTTTGGTATCATTCCCGCTGTGATAACGCCTTCGTCTTTGTATTGCTGATATGATGCCTCGTCAAGAAAATCAATCACAGAACCGTCATCATTCATATCGCGCAAAACGCCATTTTTTTCAAAACAAAAAACCAACTGAACATGAAATGTTTTTGCCAACGCAACGGCAACGCTCGATGCAATGGTATCGGCATTTGTATTGAGCAATATACCTTCGCTATTATGCGTTATTGGCGCAATAACCGGAACAAGTCCCATCTCTATGAGATTGTTTATGGTATTTGCCGAAATACATTCAGAATTCAAATCTCCCACAAAACCATAATCTACCTCCTTTACCGGGCGTATTTTTGCAGGTATTACGTTTGCATCGGCTCCTGTCAGCCCGATGGCATTGCACGAAAGGCTCTGAAGCGCTGCTACTATATTCTTGTTTATCAGTCCGGCATATACCATTGTAACGACGTCCAATGTTTCGCGGTCGGTAATGCGACGTCCCTCAAACATTTTTGGAACAATACCGAGCCCGGTCATCAGTTTGCTGGCAATTTTGCCGCCGCCGTGTATCAGTATCTTATCGCTTTGCAACGCTGCAAAATCATGCAAAACGGTCTTGAGTACCGATGGGTCGTCTATGACATTACCTCCTATCTTTAGAACTATTAATGATTTCATTCAACAAAAGTACATTTTAATTGTGTTAATCAGATTTTTAAAATTTTTGCAAAAATAATCAACTTTTGTGATATGTTTATTCTATCGGTCTATCATTTTCGAAATCGTAAAAAGTTTTTCGCGTAAGGTCTGAAAGTAACAACTGATATTCAACAAAGGCGTTGAGGTGGTTTCTTTGGGCTGAATTAAGTCGCGTGCGTTCGAGGGCGAGGGCTTGGCTGTCTATGTCGCCGTCGGTAAAACGTTTGAGGGTGATGCCGTAACTGCGTTCTGCCACGCTGACGTTTCGTTCGAGCAGTTGTAGACGCGATAATGTGGTTTGTATGCTTGCAACAAGATTGCGTACCTCTACTTCTATGCTGCGCTCTTCGTCTTCTTTGTTGAGGTAATTTTGTTTTTGTCGCGCTTCGGCGGCTCTCACTAATGTTTTGTTTCTGCCCCAGTCAATAATCGGTATGCGAAGCGTCAATCCTACCTGATATTGTGAGGGACGTTCTATGAGATTATCCCATGAACTTGAAATCGAGCTTTGAAACGTTTCGGAAACTTCCAGATTGCTTACTCCAAATTTTTCCCACGACGCTTCGAGGCTGGCTTGCGGCAAACCTAACGACTTTTGGCGTTCTATTTGAAGTTTTTGCAACTCAATCTGGATTTCTCGGTCTCTTATTTCCAATCTGTTGCTAATTGCCATTTCTACAGCCTTATCGGGGTCTACGCCAAATATTGAATAATTTGTCATTTCGCTTTTCAGCGTTAGGCTTGCATCCAATTCCAAACCTATCAATCTTTTGAACACATTTGTTGATGATTGCAGGTCTAACGTGGTCATATCGTAACTGTTTTGCGCTTCGACAAGGTCTACTTCGGCTTGCAGGCTTTCAACTTCGCGCACTAAACCGGCTTCGTACTTGTTTTTTGATATTTCGAACGCTTCGGTAGACCGTTCGAGGTTCATTTGCGCTATTTCGGCTCCTTTTTGCAAAAGCAGAAGCCTGTAAAACGAATAGCTCACATCGTAAATAAGGTTCAACTCGGCGCGTTTGAACGCTTTGTTTGAGCGTTCGTAGTTCAAACGGGCGCGCTGAAGGTCGGCTCTGATGGAGTTGTATCCCCAAAAGGAATTGAGCGGCTGGCTCAAACCAAGACGAGTACTGAACGTTGTGGCGCGCCGGTCGAAATTGTAATCTGTGATAGACGACAAGCCGGTAGTAACAAAAACTATTCCGTCGGTTGGCAGAGGCTGTACTAAATTGAGGTTGCCGGTTCCACGAAGCGTCCTGATGGGAAAGAAATATATACCCGTGGTATCATGCCTTTCCTGTATGGTCTCTGTGTATTGCGGCAACACAAAAGACATGGTCATATTGGTTCGCAAAAGCGCCGTTGCGGCTTTTAGTTCATTCTCGGCGATAATATTATCCTGCAACAAACTTTGAATTTCATAACTCTGGTTTTTGGCAATTTCTATACTCTCTTCCAACGAAAGATGATAGATTTGCGCATTTACTGCTGATATGCAGCAAATCATTGAAAGGAAAAAAAACTTTTTCATTTTTTTATATTTTATATTTTTTTAATCTACCCGTCTTGTCTCAATAATTCCTCAATTTCCTTTTTCAATATTGGCAGATGATTAACTACAATACTCCACAAAATATCCGCTGTCAAAGTATCGTATCCATGAATAACATAGTTGCGCGTATCAACAATTTTACGGGCATTGGTAATTGAAATCGTACTATTTGCTTTTAATACACGACTCATAGCCTCGCCGATAATCTCAATGTTTCTTTCTACGCCACGCCTCAATAACAGATTGTTGATAAACACATCGTATTGTTTCGGCAATGTATTGAAGAAAATATCTATTTCGTCAATGGCTATCAAAATATCTTCCATATATTTTTTTACTTTATCTTCCATATATTAACGTTTTTGAGTTTTCGATATTCTTTCTTAAAATAGTGTTACGGATAGGCTGTTCTTCGAGCAAATCAACTTCACGCTTAAAAATATTCTCTAACGAATCTTTAAAATCAAAGAAATTTAAAAAATGGTCTTTAATTGCTTGTTTATCAAAATCTACAATCAAATCTACGTCGCTATGCTCGTTAAACTCATTATTGACAACAGAACCAAATGCAGACAGTTTCTTTACGTGATACTGCTGACACAATTCTGTTATCTGCTCTTTGTATGTGCTTAAAAATGTCATGTTTTTACTTTACAATATATTCATACCTGTTTATTCGTGACGCATTGATTCTACCGGATTAAGATTTGCGGCGTTTTTGGCGGGCAGGTACCCGAAACTGATTCCTACAATAACCGAAAATGTGAACGCTATAAGTACAGAATACAGCCTGATGTAGGTTGTTATTTCCGTAAAGAGCGATACAGAAAGCGACAGCGAGACGCCGAAAAATACTCCTATAAGCCCTCCTACAATGCTGATTGCGACCGCTTCCGTTACAAACTGGCTCATAATATCCGATTTTCGCGCGCCTATTGCACGACGGGTGCCTATTTCGCGCGTTCGCTCCATGACCGTCGCAAGCATGATATTCATTATTCCTATACCGCCTACAATCAGCGAAATGGCGGCTATTGCGCCCAACAAAAAATTATAAATACGCCTTTCTTTTTCTTCCTGTTTCAACAGTTCAAACGGAATAACGATGTTATAATCGTTGTTGTTGAAATGATGTCGTTTCAGGATTTCGTCTATCAGTTTTGAGGCTTCAATCAATCTGTTGGAATTGTCTACTTGCGCAGTTATTTGCTGTATTTCGCTGGTAAGCGGGTTTTCGCGGTTGAAACGGTTTATAAACATGGAAAGAGGCACATAAACGTCGGTATTCAGGTCGCGGGCTGCAAGTTCGCCGACGGTTTCGGTGAATAGGGTTTTCGATTCGAGTACGCCTATTACTTCCAACCATTGGTCTTCTACTTTTACCATGTTTCCAATCGGGTCTTCGTGTCCGAAAAGCGTAGCGGCAACGCCAGAGCCAAGCACGCACACTTTCAACTTCATGTTGAAATGATGGTCGTTTATCAGGTCGCCATGTCTGATGCGGTAATTCATCATTTCCAAATAATTGGACGTTACGCCGAGTACTGTCGATTTAACGGTTTTATCGGTATATCTGACTTCTGTATCAATTTCCGCCTGCGAAGCAATTTTTGCTATTCCCGGAACAATTTCTCTGATAGCGTTTGCATCTTTTAGCGACAGACCCTGCGAAAATTTCGCTCTGACCTCTTCGAGTTCCGATTCCGAAAGTTTTTTCTCGCGTATGATGATATTGTTCACCCCAAGGTCCTGATATTTTGCTATTGCCTCGCGTTTTGCGCCTTCGCCTATCGATAGCATGGCAATTACGGATGCCACGCCGAAAATTATTCCAAGCATGGTAAGAAACGACCGTATCTTGTGGTCGAATAAGGCGGTGATTGCTAAACGAATGTTTTCTGAATAGTGCATGTTTTTTTATTGTATAAATTCACAACTTACCGTCATACCGGGTTTCAAACGCTCGTCGGGTTGCAACATTTTTATCTCAACGTCGAAGCCTTTCTGTCGCGAATTGGCTTCTCTTGGGCGACATAGCCTTCCGATGCTGGATATTTCGCCGTTGAAGGCAACTTCGGGCAACGCGTCTAATCTGACAATCACTTTTTGCCCTGTTTGCAGTTTGAGAAAATCGTTTTCATTCACGAAAGTATTTACTCGCATCCATTGCAGTTCAGGAACGTTGCCCATGCTGTAACTCGGAATCGCCATATCGCCCGGGTTTAGCAACAAACCATTACGCATGTTGCGTCCGCGCTGAAAAACGCCGGATACGGGAGTTCGTATGGTAAGCGTAGGAATAATTCGTTCGAAACTCTCTAATTCATTGATAATTTGTTGAATTCTGACATTTTGAATTTTCAAATCGTTATCAATTATGACACGGGCAAGTTCTAACTTGCGTTTTTCTTTTTCAAGACTTATTTCAGCCTGTTTAAATTCAAGTTGTTTAATGGCTTGAGCGCGTTCTGTTTCGAAGCGCGACGATTCCAGTTCAATTTTTTTCAGATTGAACGAAGCCGTTTCGGTTCTTATTTTTGATTCAAGGTCGCTGATTTGATTTGCTTGCTGCACCTGCATCTTTTCGAGGTTTGCCAACTGCGTTTCGAGGTTGGTTTCCCGTTCGACGATAAATCGATTGACTTCCGATGGATCCATTTGTATGATAGAATCGCCCTCGTTGACCATAGCGCCATGTTCGAGTATTCCGATGATGCGCATATCAAACCAATACATCGAATAACGCGGCAAAATGAACAATTGGTTGTTGATTGCTTCGAGCGTCCCCGATTCGATGATGGTTTTCCCGCCGGAAGAGCCTCTGACGCCGGCGTCGCTGTCGCTGCGTGTTCCGCATGATACAAGAAATACGAAAATAAGCAGAACGCAATATGCTTTCATGCACATTCCGTCACTAACGGAACAAATTCTATTTTTTAAACACACTGTAACACAATATTTGACACTATCATTTTGCTCTATGGGATACGATTTAGAGCGGTAACTTTTTCCAGTTTAGTCCACTTTTGACCTGCCCATGTCTGCATAAAATTTTGGTGCAAAGAAAGGGCTTTTTTTTGGAAAAAACAAGAAAAAAAGAAAAAAAGAAATGCGTCTGATTATAAGTGTTTTAATCTTGAACTTGTTGCGTATTGGTATA
>Ga0099364_10011916_pt1 | contig 11794 bp, 11 predicted proteins | sample TergutTh196P3_FD_73070 | JGI IMG/M metagenome (GOLD analysis project Ga0099364, IMG submission 73070) | Microcerotermes parvus P3 segment gut microbial communities from Pointe-Noire, Republic of the Congo - Th196 P3 | ecosystem: Host-associated > Arthropoda: Insects > Digestive system > Gut ...
TACTCCTGCTAACTCCAACGCGGCGATGAAATCTTCGAAAGTCTTACAACCGTTGAGCGCGGAATCCATCAACACCCGTGTAACTGGTCACGGACTGTCGGCGCCTTGTTTACGCCGACATATTCGTTACGGTTACACCCTTTTGACGCTTTCGGCTTTTCCACAATCGACAGTCCGTTTTCAAGACAAATCTGGTCTGATAATCGGCGCAGAGCGATTGAGCTGAACTTGAAATTCCTGAACTTTTTCGTGGCTTCGATATTTGTAGAGTTGAACACAATATGTGTATGCGGGCTATTCGTATTCGTGTGTGCCGCGACGATGAACTGGTGCTTATTTTTCGTCCAGCGCATGGCGAGGTCATAGCCGATTTTCAACGCCTGTTCAGCCGTGACTTCGCCGGGTTTAAAACTTTGGCGAATGTGATAAGCAATTATATTGCCCTTGCTTTGACTGCGCCCGGTTTGCTGTTCATATAATTTTTTTGACAGCAGGAAATCTGAGTCAACTGTGCGCTCGTCACACTCGAAAGCGGCGATTAATTCGCCGCCATCAGTTTTATCAAAATCTTTCGCGTATTCCGTTCGCAGTTTCAGCGTTGACGCGACGGATTTTCCCGCGTGAATTGGCTTAATCCATGTTGTAGCTATAATAACACCTCCATATTATACCACCCCTAAAACTTTCGCCAAACTCTTGATTATCACTTCCTGTTGCTGCCAGATTTCATCTTGCCGCGCCTTGATTTCGCCCATGTCGTCGGCGTGTATACTGCCCGTTTCATGCGCTTTTTTCGCGATTTGATTAATATTATTGCTGATATTCCGAAGCAATCGCGCACACTCGTTGACGTTGGTTAAGTCAATATGAATTACCCGCCCGTCAACCGCCATTTTGAGCAGATATGCGCGGAGATTACTGATTTTTGTCTGCCTCATGCGCTTGTAAATCATAGATTTTTCTTCCGCTGTTACGCGGAAGCCCATGTTAATAGTGCGTGTTAATTTTTGCATAAATTTTCCTCCATGATTGTTGTTAAAATAGAAAACCGCCCGTAAAATCACGTTTATAGGCGGTTGATTGTACCTTACGCCCTGCGGGGCGTAAGGTTATATATAGCACAAAATCCTGCGGAACCGCGGTTCACAGGGTCAGTTGAGTAAAGGTACGGACCGCGGTCCGTAGGGTCAGATTCGTGCGTTGGCAAGGGGTGGACGGTCGTCCACTCCTTCGCAGTTCGCTGAAAACCCATACAAAAGAGGTCAAATCCGCACCGCTGCGGACTTGACCCCCTTGACTTGCTATACCTAACCCAATTCCGCAGCACTGCGGATTTGGGTTGTTTTTTTAATTATATTATTATTTCTGCACTTTTTGCCGATTTTTCCGCCCTTATTCGCTCGCGCTTTTTGCGCGTCCATTCCCGTGCGTACTCCTGACGTTTCTTGGTGCGCTGCTCCCGCTGAACCTTTTCGGCTTCATCTTTCGCGACTTGCTCTTGTTTACGCGCCGCCAACTCCGCATCAGAGATTTCGCCCGCTTCTAACGCTCGCTGCCACTCCATTTCTCGCTTTTTCTTTTCGTACCAACGCTTGTTTGCTTCACGCTGATATTCCAACCTTTTGCGCCGTTTTTCCTGCGCTTCGAGTTCCTCTATCGCAGGCGGTACTTCCTCAACCGGCACGATAAAATTCCCGATAAAGTTGAAATATATGTCCACTTGCTGAATACGCTCACCGCTCGATTTGTCGGCTTCATGCACCAAAACTCTGTGAATAAACTCGTTCAGCATCGGCGTTTTGAGTTCTCCAAATTCTGTGTACCGCCGCACGATTTCGATGAATTTATCAGCCTTTACGCTGTCTGCGTTGAAAGCGTCCAACTCTGATTGCAGTTCAAGATTTTGCGATTTTAACTCGCGCTGTTCGGTTTCGTAGGCACTTGATAACTGTCCGTAACGCTCGTCGCTCAGTTTGGCATTCGCATTATCTTCATATACTTTTCTGAAAAGATTATCAAGTTCCGCTATTCGCCGCTCGTTTTTAGCAAACTGCTTCTTGTGTGATTTCGCCGTTTCTGCCTGCTGAACCGTCGATGCTTCGCGGACTTTCTCTACAAACTCCGCTTCATTCTCGCGAACGTAACCGCTGATTTTGCGTATCGCGTCAAGCACCAGCTCACGGATTACAACCGTGCGTATAAAATGGTTTGAGCATACTTTCTTGAAGGCTTTTTTGCCTAAATCATACGTTGAACAGGTGTAGAAGTCGGCGGTTTTATGCTTGTAAACCTTGCCTAAACGCTTTTCTTCATAATACTCTTTCGCCATACGGCTGTTGTACATTTTCGCTCCGCAGTCGGCGCAGAATACAAGCCCCGTCAGAGGATTTGCTGTGCCGAGTGTATCAACGCGGCGCGGCGTTTCCCGTAATTTCTGCACCGTGTCAAAAACTGCCTGCTCGATTATCGCTTCATGCGTGTTCTCGAAGATTTTCCAGTTTTCCTTTGGGTTCCACTTCGATTGCTTGTCTTTGTAGGATTCCTTGTATGTGCGGAAATTCACGGTATGTCCGGCGTATTCGGGCTTAGCGAGCATTGCTCTGACCGTGCCGCCGTTCCACGCATACGGCTCTGATAAATCGCGGCTTGACGATTTTTGTCCCGTCATTCTGTTTTTTGCGAAATATACTGACGGCTTCTCGATTTTATCTTCCGATAATTTCCGCGCAATCTGGCATGAACCCATGCCGTCCATCGCCATTTGAAAAATCCGCTTGACTATCGCTGCCGGGTATTCGTCAACCAACCACACATTTTTATCTTCCGGCGATTTTTTGTAGCCGTATATCGCATTATATGACAGCGGCTTGCCGGAGTTGCCTTTTGAGTGCGCGACTGCCTTAATTTTTTTGGACGTATCTTTCGCGTACATCTCACTCATGATATTGATAAACGGCGCGTATTCCATGCTTTCGGGGTTGTTGCTGTCGATGCTGTTTCCGATTGCGATGAAGCGTATGCCGCACCGCCTGAACTGCTCCAAATATGCTCCCGTTTGTATATGCTCCCTGCCAAGTCTTGACATATCTTTGCATATCACGGTGCCTATCGCACCGCTCTCAACTCCGTCCATGAGTTGTTTCCACGCCTCGCGGTCGAAGTGTACCCCGCTTGTACCGTCGTCGCAAAAATGGGCAGTATTAGCGAACCCATGCTGTGACGCATAGCTTTCTAATATCTGCCGTTGATTTTGTATAGACAAGCTGTCCCCGCTCAACATATCTTCGCGGCTTAACCTCGAATAAAGCGCGGTAATTTGGGTGTTTTGCCTGTTTGTGTTGTTCATACTGAACTCCTTTCAGGCAACCGTCCCGTTTGCGGTAACTCTATTATACCACTTTTTTGTGAACAATTCCACTCGTTTTTGATTAACCGTAAAATTTTGTCCTCCATTGTTTCTGTTGCGTCCTGTTTGAAGTAAATTCCAACGTTGTAAATAGTAGAGCCGATTCTCTTGGTGAACCGGCTCGTATCTGCAACTCGTTCGATATTTACCGTTTGATTATTTTTCTGCATAATCGGCTCCTTTCTGTTTTTATAATTGGGCAGACTCCTGCGTTTGCTGCAGCGTGACGGCAAAACCTCCTTTCGTCCCCGTGCCGTTCTGGTCACGGGGGTTCTTTAGTGTCGGGATACTTGCTGGCCGTCTCCCGATTTGCCCGGACGGTTTCGTGCCGCATTTAACCCCTGGCACGACGCGGTTTGGCTGATTTCTCCGCCATCTGAACACGGAAAGCCGACCCGGCGAAAGGACGTTATACGCCCGTTTCACCAAATCGGCTCATTTTTGCGTATTCAGTTATGGTTACAGTATATCACATAAAAACTTTTTTGTCAATAGGTTTTTATGCAGGTTGTATAAGTTTGTAGGGTTGCACAAGTAAATTTTGTCGATTTTAGCGTTGATTTTTCGTAAGCGTACCCTTGTGTAAAGCAAAGACCAAAAATCACAGTATAGATATAACATCGGTATTATGCCATTATATCGGGGATTACTGTATATTTCATGCAATAACGCGATAGTAGTTTTAGTGTTCGTCAAATTGCACAAAGAGGTAGCCCTAAAATTGGGGTGTGATAGTGATAGTTGAGAAAAGGCGACCGTACCGCCCGTGGGCGGGAGGGGCAAACGGCGGAACTACGCTGAATTTTGCGTGACTTGAAAATTTAAATAAATTTTGTTGAAATTTTTATATAAACGTGATATAATATACAGTATAGAAACGAAAAGTAGCGCAGGTGATGATAATTGGCGGGTAAAAAGGCGCAGAACGACGATAATATCACGCAAATCTATGATAAAATTTCCAAAAGAATATTAACTTTATCAAGGCTTTCAGAAGCAGAAATAAGCCAAGGGTATCAAGAGGCTCATCTTTTTAAGAGATGCGCCCCTTGACCCTGTTCAATCAATCATAAACTAACTCTGCGAGAATTACCTCCTCCGACACTCCGCGCTGACGGCGTTCGTTCGCCGTTTCGTCAACGTCACGCAGATGCGGGAAAAGTCGCTCTGACAGCAGAAGCATGTTATAAAAGATTGTGCGGTGTTCCCGCAGGAAAGCTCTCCGCATACGAGCATACCTGCCGAGCGGCTCGCAGTAACCGTCCGGCGGCGGTTTTTCCCGTAAGGTTATATCGGGAATCAGATAATCCCCGACGCGGGTGTAAGTTATTTTCATAGGCTTGTTCCTTTCCGCAGTTCTAACTGCATATTTTGTTTGTGGAAACCGAATGTTTATTCTATGATATTCGGCGTTTGCGGAGCAGAAAATGCCCCGCAAACGCACCTATAAATACCTTTTTCACCTCCCCGCGTGTTCACGAAATAGCCCAAAACCTTCACTACAAGCGGATTAGCTGTGTTCGTGATATTGAAGTAGTGAATACTTCCTTATCACTATACATCAAATGTGCCTTCTGTTTATTACTCTGATAATAAAAGATTTTTTTATCACGAAATATTCAAAAATCCGCCGAGCGATTTAACGGAAGCGGTAAAACGCATAGTGCCGAAAATCGACATGGCTGCGATTCATGGGATAGTGGATTCTACTCCGATAATATCGGAAATACGGAAAGAATATTTGAATAAAGCTATAGATATGAGATACGAGCAAATACTTTTGCCTGCGTTAAAGCGGGTTTTGCGGCATGAAAAAGAGAAATCTACGGCGCAAAATACGCCCCAAAAAGATATGTCGCAAACCAAATCCACGCTGATGGAACGGCTTGAAAAAGGCAAGCAAAAAGCGGCGCAGCAGGGGCAGACTGACAAGCCAACGAGGAAAAAACGAGATAGCAGGGAATAAGTTTACAAATCAATGCTTGATTTTTCATGGATTTTGCTGTATAATGGGGAGTATGAGTTAAGAAATATTATCTGCGTCAGCGTGATTTTTTGGGTTGACGTGGGAAATTTATATAATGTTCGGGAGGATAATTGCAATGGAAAATTTAAATTTAAAAAATAAAGAAGCATGGAACGCATATCAGGAAGATTACATGAAGTTTCAACTTATGGAACGCCCCGATTTTTTCGAGTTTTTCTCAAATGGCGGTGTAGATTTGAATGAAATCCCTGTCGCTCCCATGCTCGGAGATGTTAAAGGATTGAAACTGCTTGATACTTGCTGCGCCTGCGACGCTACACAGGCTTTTTCGTGGCATAATTTGGGGGCAATCGTTACCGCTTGTGATATAACTCCGAAAGCTATTGAAATTGCCTCAAAAAATGCCGCGGAAATGAATTTAGCCGTTGAATTTGTCGTTGCGGATATGCAGACGCTTGAACCGATTGCCGACAGCCAATATGACATAGTTTTTGCGACATACCCCGTTTGGGTGCAGAATATAGAAGAAGCATGCAAGACTTGGAACAGAGTACTGAAACCGGGCGGGAAATTATTATGGCACATGGAACATCCCATTACGTATTGTATTGCGGAAGACAAAGATGGTTTACGTATAATAGATAACTATAACGCGCCAAATACGGAAATATATGATAGCTTTGACGGTACTCCGTTAGCCCGAAGACAGGTAGGAAAATGGTCTGTGGACTTGCCGAGTGCGCAACACTTTTGGCGAATATCTGATATACTCAACGCTGTATGCAACTCAGGATTTAAGATAATTCAAGTTAAAGAAGCCTACGATATTAAGTCCCATGACATGAATCTTGATTATGAGCCGAAAGACCCGTCAGAAGGACTCGAAATGAGCAAATTGCCCAGTGAGTTTACTGTGCTTGCAGTGAAATGACGTATCGCAGTATAAGCATTTTCTACATGATAATATTAAACGTCAACAGGGGTGATTTTAAAATCACCCCTGAAAATTTATTGTTTTTTATATATCTATTTTAAAATATTTTTTCAATATGTCGTTTAATTCGGAGTCTTCAAAAATATGACTGGCTATTGTACCTTTGCTGAAAATTTTCAGTAAGTTGCCGTCGATAGTATTTTTACCGGTTTCGGTTCTGACTGCAACCATTCGTTGAGTTCTGAAAATGGAGTCTGGGTGATACTGGCAGTAAAAATCAGGCTGAACAAAATCTACTTCGAGCTGTTCTTCTTCGGTAAACGAATAAATTTTATCCCATTCGTTTTTGTCGTCTCTGTTGTTATAATATGACAATACCCACCCGTAAAAAGGCTCTTTCGATAATTTATATAAAATTCTCCGCACTTTTTCTTCGTATCCGTCCTGCAATTTCAACGGACGCACGGGAACTTCGCTCCCTACTCCCACATCGGCGAGATAACTTTCTCCGTCAATATCAACTTTCATAACCCTGTGCCTACGCATGGGGGTTTCTTTTTCGCCCAACAAAAACCGCGATATATAAGTTGTAGTCTTAAATCCTGTTTCTTTTAATAAATGATTAAAAAGCGTATTTAATTCAAAACAGTAGCCGCCTCTGTTTCTAATCACAATTTTTTCAAATAAATCGTCAATATCAAGCGAAAGCGGGACGCGGTTCAAAATATCAAGGTTTTCATACGGAACCGATAAAAAGTGTCTGTACTGCAATTCTGACAAAGTTTCAAAATTAATTGCGGGTTTGCCGTTATATCCTATTCTTTTTAAATACTTCTCTACGCTGAATAAATTATTTGACATATCGAAAAATCCTCTTCCTGTTTTTTTATGTCCTGTGAATAATCATTCGTTATCTTCGTCTTCTATTATTTCTTGTTCGCCTTTTATCTCATTTACAGGAATTAAAAGCACTTGGGCTATTGACGCGGGTCGTTTGTTTGTCGCTAATGCTTTTATATATACTATGATATATTTTATTTCATCTTCAACTATTGTTTCAAATTTGCTGATATTTGTGAATTTTTCTTCAAAATCGTTGAAACTTATTCTCTTGTCATTAAATATTTCATATTCGCCGTCTTCTTCGGCAGACCAACCAAATCTATTTGACGCGCCGATAATATAGCCCCGTCTGAAGTTTAATTTTAATTTCGGCGTAGGCAGTGGTTTGGGGACTTTTATCGCTATCGAAAGCGAAGCAAAAGAAACGTCCGTCGCCGACAATCTTATTGTCACAGTACCGCCGAGCGGCATATTTTGGGGACTCGCGTCTAAATCTCCTTTAGCTTTGTAAATCCAATCGGAATTACCGATTTGATAATCGTATTCTCTGCCTTTCAGTTCCCCGATAAGCCTGATATGTCCGTCCTCAATGTCATACAAAACCTGACGCTTTAAATCCCCTATGGACACATTTGGTCTGCTCTGTATGATAAAAACTTCTCTCGATTCATAAGTCTTGTCCTCTCTTTGTATGTCGTCTGCAAATCTGATAGCAATAACGCTTTCCTTTCCCGATTTCAACGGAATATGTTTTGATATGTCAATCGTATTGCCCTCAACCGCTATCCATTTTTCGTTGGCTTGTTTTTTTGCATTGGCTGTTATGGAGGCTTTCGGCGAATACATATATACAGGGTTTCCGTTGGCTGTTTTCTTGTTTTTCAGTACAATTACCTCGTTTACGTAATCTATTTCAGCTTCAACCTTCATAACCTTGCTCTCGCCGTCGTCGTCGTTTTCGTTAGCGTGAACAGTAAGCCCCAAAGCAAAGCATATGCTTAACATCAAACAGACAGAGAGGAAAAAGGATATTATTTTTTTGTTTAAGTCGTTTTTTAATATTTCAGACATTAAAATTCCTCCTGTTCTTTTCTTAAAATTATTTTTATTTTAATTTTAGTTTAATCTATTATACAACAAAAAAATATCTTTGTCAAGGGGTTTAAGCTTAAATTAAGAAAAAAATTATAATATTTATATAATTTATTAAAATAAGGCGTAAATTCACGGCGTGCCGACAATTATATTCACGGTGCGCCGATAATATAGTAAAATTTACGGCGTGCCGAGGTCGTCACGCCCTACAACAAATACGAAAGAGGGTTGTATTTTTCATTTTAATTTTATTTTCACATGAGGTCTACTGTATAAAAATAGAAAATAAGGCAAAAATATCAATAAAATATTATTCTTTTATTTTTATAAAATTTCGGAGGATATAATTAAATGAACTTTAAAACAAAAACCAGCAATTTAACAAAAAGTCTGTATATAATACTTATTTTATGTATTATAAGTGTTATTTGTCTTAGCGTATATTCTTTTTTCACCTCAAGAAACAACGGAAACTTAAATAATTTAACTCATTTGGATAACGTCAGACCTAATAATACTAATTTGGGAAGCGACAGCGACGAAATGTTAAGATTTTTCGGAACCACCGAACCTAAGCCACAGACTATGCCTACGGAAAGCGTGACGGAAACTCCGTCAAATACAGAAGAAAACCCTATTATCGGCAGCGAATTGCCCCAAGCGAGTACAATTCCCGCGCTCCCCGAACAACTGCCTCTGCCCGTACCTACGCCTACGGAAAGGACGGTGGACACAGTTGAATCAAATTTAGATTATCCAATTGAAATCGAAATTGAAATTCCCGCAGATGAAGCAGACACGGCGGACGCGGTTGAAACTTTGGCTTTCCCGAATTTCTTTACGAAACCTCTCGCGGGGACCGTTTCAAAGATGTACAACGAAGATACGCCTGAATATTCGGTCATAATGAACGACTACAGAACACATTTGGGAATTGATATTGAAAGTGAAATAGGGTCGAATGTCAGGGCTGTCGCGGACGGCGTAGTAACTGAGATATTTAGTGACCCGATGATGGGAAAAACAGTTGTTGTGGCTCACGCGGGGGGAATTGAGTCGTTGTATATGAATCTATTGGAAATAATTCCCCAAAATATATCAGTCGGAATAATAGTTGGGTCGGGCGATGTGATTGGCGGTGTAGGCGAAACTTCACTGATAGAGATATCCGATGTGCCGCATTTGCACTTTGCGATGAAAAAAGACGGCAATTTCATAGACCCCCTTGAATATATAGAATATTAATACGGCGTGAGTTCGACAGAAGAATGACGGATTAAGACGGTAGAGCAGAAATGTTGTTGTAGGGGACGCAGTTCCCTGCACAGATGTTGATGAATGTAAATTGTTCTAAAACCCTGTTGTAGGGGCGGATGGCAATCCGCCCGTAAAATAAAACCAACGTAAAATCAGATTCGCGGGCAGATTGCCATCTGCCCCTACATAAATAATTTTAAGGTTTCAGACCAGGTCTAATGTAGGGACGACCGTCCTCGGTCGTCCGTGAAAATTAAATTCAAGCGGGTGTTTTGTGATTGCAAATATTGTTCGGGGAGACAAAAACACCCGTCACTCGCTACGCTTCGTGCCACCCTCTTTACGAAAGAGGGCTTGGAGACTAATTTCCGAAGAGGTCTATGTCATAATTTACGAAATTCAAATATGATATAAATTTGCGGTGTGCCGAAATATAGTAAAATTTACGGCGTGCCGATAATATGGTAATACGGCGTGCCGAGGTCGTCACGCCCTACAAATATCAATTCAAAATCAGCACGTCGGGTCGCAGTTTTCTGCGACCCGTACAATAAAATCATAAATTTATTTTTATTTTGTGCAACTATAATTACTCCATAAACATCTCGATACCGTTGGCGATGGCTGTTTCCGCCGCAGTTTTTATTCTGTCAGTTACAGACATAACGTCTGTAGAATTTCTTGTTATAAGCGCGATATACGGGTCCATTATCCTTGAACCCCAATATTGTGTTCCCAAATCATATACGCGACCGTCGTAAATTATATCAACCATTGCGGCGGACTCGTCGTCTCTGGCAAATTTTGTTTTAAGCGAAACTTCTTTGTATGCGGGAACTACGTATTTATGTGAAGCTGCGGTATATGCTTCCCAAATTGCCCCCGTTCTCTCGGGATTTTCAATTCCTTGAGGCACAACTCCCACCATTCCGCTACCCGATTCGCAGTAATACTCCGTCTGATTTGTGTCGAATTTAGGATGAGGGAGTATTCCGAAGTCCGCGTCCATAGCCCTGAATTTCGGAATACGGTTGAATGTTATTATATAAAATAACAAGCGGTTTTCGTTAAACATATCCGTACACCAGTCCTCCGCTTGAGGTACATTTCTCGGAGCGAAGTAAAAATTGCCGTCGTGGAAATTTTCGACCATAGCTTGGACAACATTGACAAAGCGTTCGGTTTCAGTCGCGAAATACGGGATATCATTGCCGTCTTTTCTTACGGACATTTCCCCTCCTGAATTTAAGAACGAACGGAATACAACGTGGTCGGCAGTTGAACCCGCGCCGAATACGTCGAGATAATTATATACGCCGTCGCCGTTGAGGTCTTGGGAAACCATTTTAGATATATTAAAGAATTTTTCGAAAGTCCATTCTCCGTTAAGAACCAGTTCATAGACGTTTTCGCTGATTCCGTAATCCTGCATCATCTGTTTATTGAACAACAGTATTCGGGTCATGTCAATATTGGTAAGCTCATATGCCCCGGGCGTAAAAAATATTTTGTTGGCGATTGAGAAACTTTTCTGCGCGTTTTGGTCCCACCACGGTTTGCTCAAATCAATATGCGGCAGTTCATTTATATTATATATCAAATCTTCCGACGCCATACCGAAAGCGTCGCCTTGTCCTATCATCGCCAAGTCATACGCGCCGTCGCCGCTTAAAACCGCTCTTCGGAACGCTGTGGTAGGATTGCTGTTATGAACTTCTCTTATTGTTATATTAAATCTTTCGGAGATTTCTGCGCTGCGTCTGTAACCCGCGTCATTTATAGGCTCTCCGTTTTCTTCTTCCGCTTCCATGAACAGATTCATATAGTGGAGGTCAGCCTGCGGACGGTTTAAAATTGTAAATTCATATCCCTCGAAGTCAAAGTCGGGAACAGCGTCTTTGATTTCTTCAATTTCTTCTACTTCGTCATCAAAAGTAGAAATATCCGCCGTGTTGCTGTTTGGGTTTTCATTTGCGGAATTGTCGTTATTACCACTGTTCGACGAGCCGCACGCCGCGAGAAGCTGCAACGCGACAAATATTACTATAATTAGACTTGCTATACGTTTGTACATAAAATTTCACCTCTAATAAAAATTTAAAAATTATATTAGACTTCCTCGGAAATAGTCTCATAGCCCTCTTTAGTAAAGGGGATTTTCAGACGGCGGGTGTTTTTGATAATAGATGTTGTTCGGGGAGATAAAACACCCGTCACTCGCTGCGCTTCGTGCCACCCTCTTTACGAAAGAGGGCTATGAGACTAATTTCCG
>Ga0099364_10011917_pt1 | contig 11793 bp, 7 predicted proteins | sample TergutTh196P3_FD_73070 | JGI IMG/M metagenome (GOLD analysis project Ga0099364, IMG submission 73070) | Microcerotermes parvus P3 segment gut microbial communities from Pointe-Noire, Republic of the Congo - Th196 P3 | ecosystem: Host-associated > Arthropoda: Insects > Digestive system > Gut ...
CTCGGCATTGCCGTGATCCGCTGTTATTATAAGGTATCCGCCCATCCGCCGGACAGCATCACGAATCTTTCCAATGCATTCATCAACGGTTTGCACAGCCGTTACCGCAGCCTTGAAGTCGCCGGTGTGCCCTACCATGTCACAGTTGGCAAAATTCACAATGACGACGTCGTGATTTCCGCTCAATATCTCTTTGCACGCGGAATCCGCCACCCTATAAGCAGACATCTCAGGGACCAGGTCATAAGTTGGAAACTCTTTTGGAGATGGTATTAGTATACGCTCCTCACCGGAAAAAGGCTGCTCAATTCCTCCGTTGAAAAAGAATGTCACATGCGCGTATTTCTCCGTCTCAGCTATCCTGAGCTGACGCAAACCGTGTCTGCTGATTATCTCGCCGAGTGTCTGCTCGGGAAAATGTGGCGGGTATGCGATAGCAACGCCGCTGATTTCCTCGTCGTACTGTGCCATGCAAACAAACGTCGTAGGGAAATACCCTTTTCTTCTTTTGAATTCACTGAATCCTCTATCTGTAAAAGTGCGTGTTATCTCCCTTGCCCTGTCAGGCCTGAAATTAAAGAATACAACCGTATCATCCTGCTTTATCATTCCATCCGGATCACAGGTAACCGGTTTTACAAATTCGTCCATAACGCCTTCATCGTAGGATAACTGCATAGCGCGAACAGGGTCTGATTCATGCGTCCCTTCTCCAAATACCAAAGCATTATATGCCTTTTCGACTCGATCCCATCGGTTGTCGCGGTCCATTGCATAGAATCGCCCGATAATTGTCGCAATCTTCCCTACCCCAAGTTCGCGGCATTTTATTACACATTCTTCAATCGAATCCTTACCGGAATCCGGCATGACGTCACGCCCATCTGTGAAACAGTGAATAAAAACCTTATCAAGCCCGTTTCTTTTGGCAAGCTCGATAAGACCGAACAAATGGCCGATATGGCTGTGCACGCCGCCCGGTGAAACGAGTCCCATAAGATGCAGAGCCCCGCCCGACGCTTTGCACGATTGTACGGCCGAGAGCAGCGCCTCGTTAGTAAAAAACTCACCCGTCTCTATATCCCGCGTTATCCGGGGCAAATCCTGATATACAACCCTGCCCGCCCCAATATTCGTATGGCCGACTTCGCTGTTTCCTATTTGTCCCGCCGGCAATCCTACGTCTTCGCCAGACGCTGATAGCGTCGTGTTTGGGCAAGTTGCATAAAGCTCGTCAAGTACCGGCGTCACAGCCGCATCCACGGCATTACCCGCACACGGCTCCGCAACCCCATACCCGTCCATTATAACTATTACGGCAATTTTCTTTATATCTATGACAATTTCCTCCCAATATAAATCTACTACGCCATATGCCCCATTTGTGCATTATTATTGGTTTGCAGCATTGATTATGGCGGCAAACGAGTCGGGTTTCAGCGACGCGCCCCCTATGAGACCGCCATCTATGTCAGGCTGTGCCAGCAAATCAAACGCATTTTTATCATTCATTGATCCGCCATATAACACTGACACCGCTCTCGCCGCGCTCTCTCCATACAGCGCTTTAATAACAGTGCGTATCTCATGACAGACTTCCTGCGCATCTTCAGGCGTCGCGTTTCTACCGGTGCCAATTGCCCATATCGGTTCGTATGCTATGATTATGCTGCGGAATAAAGCATCAGTTACACCATGCAGCGCCATTTTCACCTGCATAGAGACCAAGTCATTCGTAACTCCTATTTCCCGCTGTTCGAGGCTCTCTCCAACACAAATAATCGGACGCAGCTGTTTTTCAAGTGCGGCTTGCACCTTTTTGTTAACAGAATCGTCAGTTTCTCCGTAAATCCCACGTCGTTCGCTGTGACCTATAATAACGTATTTTACTCCAAGGTCTGCAAGCTGTTCGCCGGATACTTCTCCTGTGTACGCACCAGCCTCGTGCCGGCTCATGTTTTGCGCACCGACGCCGACGTGGCTGTTCTTAAATGCTTCTATCGCCGCATTAAGCGATGTAAACGGCACACAGACGACAGCATCGCACCATTTTTTGAACTCGGGAACAAGTGACATTAGCTCATCCGCATAAGCTTTGACCCCGGACGCAAGCAAGTTCATCTTCCAATTACCGGCAATAATAGTATTCCTATACTCTCTATTCATAATAAACCCCCAATCCTATATATAAATTACTTGCAGCAAATTTCGTAAATCACCTATATGCACACGCTAAGTTGATTTGTGCATCACATTCAAGCATCCAGAAGGCATGCTATCCCCGGCAGCACTTTTCCCTCCATAAACTCCAGCGAAGCTCCCCCGCCGGTAGAAATATGCGTGATTTTATCCTCAAGCCCAAACTTGCGAACCGCCGCAGCTGAGTCTCCACCGCCTATTATGGAGGCCGCGCCTGATTGTGCAACCGCAAAAGCGATTGCACGCGTACCTTCTGCGAACTTTTCAAATTCAAAGACGCCCATAGGTCCGTTCCAAACAATCGTACCCGCATTAGCTATCTCACTCGTAAATTCACCTATTGCCCGCGGCCCGATATCCAGAGCCATCATACCTTCAGGGATAGCATCGCTATTAACTATTACGGGCTGTACATCACCCGAGAACTCCGGTGCAATAGCAGAATCGCACGGCAGCAATAGTTTTACACCGCACGCTTTGGCTTCGCTCATCATTTCCCGCACAGCTTCTATTTCGTCGTTTTCACACAGGGAGTTGCCTATCGCCCCGCCATTTGCTTTAAAAAACGTATAGGCCATGCCTCCTCCAACCAGAATTACATCCGCTTTATCAAGAAGGTTCCCAATCACGCCTAATTTATCCGATACTTTTGCGCCGCCTAGTATTGCGACGAGCGGACGCTTTGGATCAGAAATCGCTCCGCCAATGTTGTCAAGTTCCGATTTCAACAGAAATCCGGACACTGCAGGTAGAAAATGCGACACCCCCTCAGTCGACGCATGCGCGCGGTGAACGCTTCCAAAGGCGTCTGAGACGAAAATATCTGCCATATTCGCGAGCTTTTTTGCAAATTCCGGGTCGTTTTTCTCCTCCTCTTTGTGAAAACGAGTATTTTCAAGCAACATGATCTCGCCCGGCTGAATCTCCGCCGCCAGCTTCACAGCGTCCGGACCAATCACATCTTTAGCCATCTTTACAGGTTTTCCCAACTGTCTCGATAAATTTTCCGCCACAGGTCCAAGAGAAAACTCAGGAATAAACTGCCCCTTTGGACGCCCAAAATGGGAGCATGCAATGACAGCCGCTCCCTGTTCAAGCAAGTACTTAATCGTTGGAAGCGCGGCTGTAATCCGACCTTCATCAGTAATCATGCCCGTTTGCTTATCGAGTGGGACATTAAAATCACATCGCAGCAGAACGCTCTTCCCACTCACAGAAACATCCGTCACAGACTTCTTGTTATAATTGATTGTCATTCCGCTGTCCATATTGTTAGCTTTATTCTGACTCATCCGTCTCCTCCAAATATCATATTATCAATCATCTGTTCCTCTTCCCCTCATCCCCTAATTCTCCTCACGAATCCCTCAACCAGCGGTCGCAGAACGCATTATTCATCCGGTTCCTGCGAATCTTCCGGCTGATCAGTCTCCTCTTCATGAGAATCCCCCGGATAACTTGGATCGTACGGATCATACGAATCCTCCGAATCTTCCGGCTCTTCTGTACCGTTTGGCTCTTCTGTGCCGTCAGGATCGTCAGGATCTTCAGAATTATCCGGGTCATCGGGATCATCATCCGTATCGTCTTCCGATTCCGGCGATACTAGAAAAATCCTATGCTGGACCTGGTAGATGCTTCTGCCTACGAGAGTTCTGCTAATAAGATTATCGTCGGCATCGAACAAGTTTTTGAAAGTATCAACCACATAACCTGTGGATCCATCAGTTATCCTTTCAGTTTCTCCAGGCGGTATGTCTTCATCCTCACGCATAACTTCCTCCCACGGTGTTGTGCTGATGATTACATAGTCTATTGTTATATAGTTATCGTCCAGCTTTGTGCCTACGAGCCTAACCGTCAGATTACGCCCATCAATTTCAGTTTCAACTCTAATCGGATAATCGGTGCTGTTCCTGAACTTAAAATCGATATTACCCCAATCAATCGTTGCATCGCTGCCAAGGGGTATGTAGCTGACAGTCATCGTATGAGGTCGTCTTTCAACAACCTGAAGATCAGCTTTTAACACGCTCAAATATATGGTTGACGAGGTCTGGCATATACCACCACCAATTTCATTGACCACCAACTCGCCTGTAAAAGCCGACGCTTCCTTAAAACCTCTTTCCGCTGTTCTGCGTCCTACTGTCTCGTTAAAAGAGAAAATATCACCCGGATTCAGCAAAACTCCATCTACATGCGATGATGATAGCTCAACATTGTTTATCCTATTGGGTGTACCGGATATAAGCGTCGTTGATTCAGCAAGTATGTCCCTGAAAAGCAAACTCTCAATATCTTCAGTCTTGACGTCCGGCTCAATGCTAATAAAAGGAATAACGATCTTCTCTCCCATTCCCGCTCTGTCAAGCATAGCCTGCGCTGCTTCTATATCAAAGGTGATGCCCGGGAAGCTTTCAGTAGCAGAAAATGTTTCAGGATCATACACTGCTGATATAGGTTCCTTATGTATTCTACCGCGCAGCATAGACAAATCAATTTCTTTCGCAACCGACTGCTCAGGATCATATTCCACCGTCAAATGTGCCTTTTCCTCCATCGCTTTCATGAGTGTCGACACCGCAAGCTCATGAACCGTGTTTTCGTCTGCCGGAGCAAATGTGATCCCCTTGACGATTACGAAACTATCTTCATTTTCTGTGTAAGCGTCGTCCATTAGTGTGTCATTGTATATTCTCACATGCTCCGCAGCTGCTTCGCGCACGTACACTTCGTTGAACTTTGCGATGCTAACGTCGCTTAGTTGTGTATCTGTTGAACGTGACCTTAAAAATGTAAACCCATTTTCAAAGAAAGTACCGTCCCTGCCGTACTCAAAAGCCGCTTTTGCAGCCTCTTCGGCATTGAGCGAAAACCCTGCTTCGTCTCCAAAAACAGTGAAGCTGCTGCCATCCGGGAATACTATCGTGGCTGAAACGCCATCCGCGTTGCTTTCGTAGCCCATGCCAATCAGCGTCTGCCTCGCTTCGTCAAATGTCATTCCTGAAAGCTTTATCCCGTCAGCCCAGACATTAGGAAATACTGTGTCTAAATCCCTCACATAATAACCTAAATAAAGTACAGACGCGGCGACGCCTATTATCAGTATCAGTATAACAATGACCGCCGCTATTGCGCCCTTGTTGCGCCGCTTTGCAGCTTTCCTCTCCCTGCTATACATACCATTCCTTGCGGTCGCCTGGTCTCTGCCGTTCCCTGTAGTTGCCTGCGCCCTGCTGTTCCCGGCGGTTGCTTGCCCCCTACTGCTCCCGGCGGTTGCTTGCGTTCTACCGTTCCTTGCGGTTGCCGCAGGCGCTCTGCTGTTCCCGGCGGTTGCTTGCAGCCTGCTATTCCTTGCGGTTGTCTGTGCCCTGCTGTTCTCGGCGGTTGTCTGTACCCTACCGTTCCCGGCAGTCTTCTTCCCTTTGCCACTTACCCATTTATACTTAGCCATTTAACTCTCCCGCTAATATTTATAACTCAACTCGGTATGCGTTCTGTGCGCTTTCCGCTAAATATCCCTGCCGCCGGCGCCCTTTTGTCGAACAATGTTATTTGCGCTTCTTCTATGCCTGAGTGTGTTTGCCAGGGTCTGGTCACTTGTGTTCTTTGACGTGTTTGCGCTTCAAGCAGTTCTGCAATCAATGTGTTTGAAAGCATAAAACCGTTTGGAGTGAACCTCCAGCGCCCGTCCTTAAACAACGCCCATCCGTTATCCTCATACTTCCGCAGAAGCTCCATGATGAAATCCATTTTTAGTCTGTAGATGCTATAATACTCATCCTCAGATATTCCATATATCGTCCTTAGCCTGAGCATCAGATACTCCCCGGCGTTTTCAAAATCTGACATTTCCTCGCTGTACTCGACAACTGGATGTCCCAGATTTACGCGTTCAATATACTTCTCGACGTCCTCTATAAAACTATATCTGCACCTGTCAATGTACGAGTGCGCTCCCGGCCCGAACCCGATATAGTCGTCGCCAAGCCAGTACTTGATGCTGTGTTTTGATTCAAAGCCACGCCGTGCGAAGTTCGATATTTCATATTGCCTATACCCGAATCGGGCAAGCATTTCTATTGCATATAGATACATATCCGTTTGGACGTCGTCGTCAGGCAGGAACGGGGAATCTTTGAATACGTAGAGCTGCGTCCCTTCTTCAATTTTCAACCCGTAACACGAGATATGCTCTGCTTTGAGAGCAGCAGCCCTTGCAACGGTCTCAGCCCAGGAATCCCTGTCCTGAGAGGGCAGTCCATAAATAATATCAACGCTGATGTTCTCAAATCCGGCTTGTCTCGCATTTTTGACCGTCTCCTCGGCGTCTGCGAATGTGTGTCCCCTTCCAAGGCTGTCCAGCGTTTTATCGTCGGCGCATTGTACTCCTATCGAAAGCCTGTTAAAGCCGGCACGCCTTAGTTTTATAAGCTCATCCTTTGTAATTGTACCCGGGTTAATCTCAGCGGTAACTTCCGCCTCCAGAAGTACATGACCATGTCTTTTCAACGCATTAAATATACTTATCAAACGGTTAGCGCCATAGTGGCTTGGCGTCCCCCCGCCAAAGTAGACCGTGTCAATAAGATATCCGTCAAGCTGGGGCGAGTACTCTTTGATATGTCTTAATACGGCAGAATGAAACGCCGGCATCTGCCTTTCTGCGTTTGCAAGCGAGTAGAAATTGCAGTATGCGCACTTGCTCGCGCAAAACGGGATATGTATATATATTCCGACACGCTTGTCCATAACACTACCTATTAACTCAACTGTTTACGCTCTTTTACATACTACCAGATTTTCAGACCGCACACAACACCTTTTCATCGTAATTTTAATGTTATGCTAATTGTTATATGTTGCATGATCTGTCATATGCGGAATGATTTGCATGCATTATGTTCTTCACCTCATAGCAGTCACCTATATAATAAACGTCAGGTATAAGCTCAAAGAACCTGCTGCTCATTTCTTTGTTTGGCTCCATGCCAAACGCTTCGACGACATAGTCGGCTTCAATCGTTTTGCATTGCCAGTTTTTATCCTCAACGACTACTCCTGCATCGCTTATTTCCCTCACAATATGCTCACCAACCAGTTTTATTCCATGCTCCTTAAACAAGTGTCGAATGTTGCTCAGGACTAAAAGGTGGGCGTCGCTTGCAAACTCAGATTCCTGTATCATATCTACAATCGTGACCTCGCAGCCTTCCATTGCAAGCGCGATTGCAGATTCGCAACCGGACATCCCTCCTCCGCAAACTACAACTTTACCTTTCGGTTTTTTGCGACCTGAATCCGCATCCAGCACGTTTATAACATTGTCCCTATGAATCCCCGGAATGTCCTGACGCGCAGGCACTGAACCCACGGCAACAATTATTGCATCCGGGTTTTCCGCCATGACGAGCTCTGCTGTCGCCTCTGTATTCAGGCGGATATCCGCACCGCATCCAAGCGTCTCGCGCACTAACCATTCAGTGTGGCGGAGTGTATCGTCTTTAAATGGCAGCTTGTTGATATCGTTTAATAAACCTCCAAGGCAGTCGCTTTTTTCAAATAACACAACACTGTGCCCTTTCTCCGTGAGAGTGCGCGCAGCCTGTGTACCGGATACGCCGCCACCGACGACTACGACCTTCTTTTTAGTCTTGGCAGGCCACGGTTTGCTGTATCTTGACGTCCGTGCAAGCGACGGGTTTACGGCACAGTGTATATGCGTACCATAACCTCCGGCACAACCATAACAGCGCAGGCATGGGCGCACTGTTTCCGGTTTTCCCCGGTATGATTTGTTGAGCATATCAGGGTCACTGAGCAGAGCGCGTGCCATTGCTACCATATCGGCTGAACCCTCATCTATTATCTTGTCCGCCATTTCTGCCGTGAGTATGCTACCGACGACGCTAACAGGAATCCTGATTTCAGAACATGCCTTAACAGCTCGTGAGAGGTGTACATTCGCGGCTAGCGGGCGGAAGTAGGGCGGCATGGTATAAAACCTGTATTTCGGATCGACAATAAGTCCGGCGGAAATGCTAACAAGGTCAATGTAATCCTGCGCTAATTTCAGGAAGTCTATTACCTCGCCGATTCTCATCCCTCCATCAACCATTTCGTCGCCGCTGATACGCATCTCCAGAAGAAAATCTTTTCCTACAGCCTCACGGACGGCTTTTAGAATCATGAGCGGGAACCGGCAGCGGTTCTCAAAACTCCCGCCGTAAATATCAGTCCTGTGATTGAAAAGCGAAGAGAGAAACTGTGCAATAAGGTTTCCGTGAGCAGCGTGTATAAGAACTCCGTCGAAACCGCACTTTTTCAGCCTGACGGAACAGTTTACATAGCAGTCGATGATATACTCGACGTCATGCTGATCCATCTCTTTGACATACGGATGCATTCCGGGAATCGGGAAATTTGACGGGGCTAGAGCCCAAGGTGATTGTATCAGTTCCGGATCTGCGCCCCTGCCTGCGTGTACCAGCTCAACGGAGAGTTTCGCGCCATGCCGGTGAGCTGCTTCGGCCATCATGACGAGTCCGGCTATTTTATTCTCATCAGTAACATCAAGCTCAGCAGGGTAATCAACGCCTGTCGCCATATCTACAGGCGTAGCGCCGATATGTATCAAAGCGACGCCTGTTTCCGCCTGACTTTCTACAAAGTCAATATAGCGCTGCGTTGCCTCGCCTGCAAAATTTGTCATGTTGCAAACCATCGGAGCAAATTCAATCCGGTTTTTCAATACCGAGCTGCCGACATTTATCGGCGTAAATAGGTGCTTGTAGTTATTAAACGACGCCATCTTCATATTCCTCCAGTTTTTTATTTTGTTCTGTATTGTATCATGTTTTACGCTTCCTGTGTGATAGGTTTCTTTAAACAGTAATTATTTTCTTTTTTTGTTAATGATTGTTTGATTTTTCCACAATTAACAGATATAATCAACATATGTTGTTCAGGCGCAATCATTATAATAATATAAAACGGAGGAAACCTAATGAGCATGAAAATAGGAATCACAGGATTTGGACGAATTGGCAGGCTGGTGTTTAGGGCAGCAATAGAGCGCGGATTTGAAGTCGCGGCGATAAACGACGTGATGGAACCGGACTATATGGCATATATGCTCAAATATGATTCGATCCACGGTACGTTCAAGCACGATGTCTCGTCAACAAAAAACAGCATCACTGTCGACGGCAAAGTCACAACAACCTACTCTGAGATGAAACCGGAAACCATTCCGTGGCAGGACTGGGGTGTAAATTATCTTGTGGACGCCACCGGAGTTTTTACTACGATGGACAGAGCTTCGGCGCACTTGAAAGCCGGCGTGAAGAAGGTCGTTGTAACATCCCCGTCGTCCGATATCCCAATGTTTGTTATGGGTGTGAACGCAGACAAGTATGATCCTTCAATGAACATTGTCTCCAATGCATCCTGCACTACCAACTGCCTTGCGCCGCTGGCAAAAGTACTCAACGACAAGTGGGGTATTGAAACGGGCCTTATGACGACTGTCCATGCCACGACCGCAACGCAAAAAACCGTTGACGGCGTTTCGCTGAAAGATTGGCGCGGCGGCAGGGCTGCCTCGGTAAACATCATCCCATCTTCCACTGGGGCCGCTGCTGCAGTCGGCAAAGTTATACCCGAACTAAACGGCAAGTTAACAGGTATGTCTATGCGTGTACCCACTGTTAATGTCTCTGTAGTGGACCTCACCGTCAACCTCAAAAAGCCGGCGACATATGAGGAGATATGCGCTGAAATGAAGCGCGCGTCAGAAAATGAGCTTGCAGGCATCCTCGCCTATACGGACGAAGCCGTCGTCTCCTCCGATTTTAATGGTGACTCTCACACTTCTATTTTCGACGCCGCCGCAGGCATTCAACTCACAGACACTTTCGTCAAAGTCGTATCATGGTACGATAACGAATGGGCCTATTCAAACAAAGTTCTTGATCTAACAGCACACGTTATAAAAGCAGATAAAAAGTAACAGACAAAAGACAGCAAGCTACCGGAGATGAGAACCTGACTCTCCTGTCTCAACTCCCAAGGTATTCCCCAAGCTGTATTTCATCCTCAATTTCAAGATCGCGTTCACCCGCGAGCGATTCAATATGGTGCGTGAGTTCGTGCGTAAGGAGCTTTTTAAGGCTACCCCTCAGCTCCTCGCGCGATTCACCGCCGTGTACGGCACATATCGAGCCGTAATACAAAACAATGTATCTGCCCATCTGGTTGTGGCAGTATTCCCCTAGCGTGAACAGCCCGCCGCTCGGGTCAGCGGCGCTGCGCTTAGTATCAGGCAGCAGGCTCACTCCCCCGTTAAGTCCTCGGAAAATCTCATCCGGCAGTTCCGCTGCAACCTCGTCGAGCATATCGTTTATATCATCAATCGAAAACACCCCGTATCCCCCCTTAACTTCCAATGCCTGCCACTCACATTATATAATAATCACCGCAATTTGTACATCGTACATTGAGCTGTAAGGAGTCAATCTATGAGAAAGACAAAAATTGTAGCAACCCTTGGCCCGGCCTCCGACGATCCCGCTGTCTTGGAAGCCATGATAAAAGCAGGCCTTAACGTAGCCCGCTTCAACTTTTCGCACGGCGACCACGAAGGCCACAAGGCGCGCGTCGATATGCTCAGAAGCGTCTGTAGTAAAATCGGGGCGACAGTTGCGCTTTTGGCCGACACTAAAGGGCCGGAGATCAGGCTCGACGTGTTCGACGGAGGCAAAGCGGAACTGATTGCCGGCAGCGCATTCACGCTCACGTCCGACGCTATAATCGGCAATGCTTCGCAGGCAAGCATCTCTTATGCAGACCTTCCGCGCGAAGTCTCTCTCGGCTCAAGGATACTGTTGGATGACGGGCTTATTGAGCTCGTGGTTGAGTCTGTTTCCGGCGTCAATATAACGACTCGTGTTGCGATAGGAGGCACGATATCTGATCGAAAGGGCGTAAACGTGCCGTGTGTCAGGCTTGACCTGCCATATATCAGCGCTAAAGACCGCTCTGATTTAAGATTCTTCGTCGAGAACGATTTCGACATTATCGCGGCTTCCTTTGTCCGCTCCGCCGATGATATTAAAGAAATCCGCGATGAGCTTCACCGCGTTGACAGCAACAATAAGGTCAGAATAATAGCAAAAATAGAAAATGCCGATGGCGTCCAAAATGCCGATTCAATACTGTCGGCTGCCGACGGTATAATGGTCGCCAGGGGTGACCTTGGTGTGGAACTGGCATATGAGGATCTTCCTATCATTCAAAAAGACCTGATAAAGAAAGCTATGCGCCGGGGAAAAGCTGTCATTACCGCCACCCAGATGCTGGAATCCATGGTTCATAACCCCCGTCCGACACGCGCGGAAACTTCTGACGTCGCCAATGCAATATACGATGGAACAGGCGCAATAATGCTATCCGGCGAAACAGCCATGGGTAAACACCCTGTGGAGGCAATCGCAACGATGTCAAAAATAGCCGAACGCATAGAAAGAGACATAGATTATCGTCTTCTGTTTTCCCAAAGGGAAAACAATCCTGAAACTTCGATAACAAACG
>Ga0099364_10011918_pt1 | contig 11792 bp, 9 predicted proteins | sample TergutTh196P3_FD_73070 | JGI IMG/M metagenome (GOLD analysis project Ga0099364, IMG submission 73070) | Microcerotermes parvus P3 segment gut microbial communities from Pointe-Noire, Republic of the Congo - Th196 P3 | ecosystem: Host-associated > Arthropoda: Insects > Digestive system > Gut ...
CGTAAACCTCAACGTTTTATGGTCTAACCATACCCACGTCCCCGAAATTTTAGGTGAAATAGATACGATTGACGACTGCGCTTCTTGCCCGTGCGCCGCACCTGCTATACTATCAGCAAATTCAATGAGAATATTGCTGTCAGTAGGTATCAACCCCGACGTAAATGCCGCAATACGCGGATGAAACGGGGAATGAAAAGTTGTATTGTCAATTTTTTTGTTCTTACAACTTGCTGTTAATAAAAGTATTGCCGTTATAAGGCAAAGGATGGATTGTTTCTTCATATTGTATGATTATTTTATGTTATATTACTATTTTTTTCTCTTCGGAACTCATAATTTTTTAGTCTAAATTTTTTGCAAAAATAATAAAAAATATTTTTTTCTATCATAATTTGATGAAAATATTTTTACAAAAGTAATAAAATTTTCAAAAAATTTTCAATTTCTTGATATCATTTCAAAAATAATTTCTATTTTTGCATTTCCAAATTTATGACGGTACTTATTATTTTTGCCATAAATTTTTTCCAAAATATGACCGCACAATTGAACAAATGATACAGGCGGCTCGCTCTGGTAAACAAAACATTGCAGAAGGTAGCCTAATGTCTGGAACTTCCAAAGAAACAGAAATTAAACTTATCAATGTTGCCCGTAGTTCTCTTGGAGAACTAAGCATTGATTATAAAGATTTTTTACGCATCCGAAAACTAAATTTTTGGGACAAAACACACCAATATTATCCTCATCTAACAAAATTGCACAAAACTCCCAACGCTAATTATGAAACATATCGAAAAGGAATTGAAAGCTTAAACCCAGAAGTTGCAGCCAATGTGCTGCTAAGTTTGACAAATATCACTATATATTTGCTTGTCCAACTAATAAAGAAAACTGCTTATCTGGAATAAGCAAGTTGTAATTTAAAAATTTTTATTACTTTTGCAACATGAATACAACGGAGAATTATCCAAAGAATTTTCAGGAATTTCTTGCTAAATTCCCTGATGAACGGTCATGCTGGCAGTATCTCATTGACGTCAGATGGGCTGACGGTTACTCTTGTTCGCAATGTAATTCAGCAAAATGGTGGCTTACCTCTAAACACAAAATTCACTGCGCTTCATGTGAAACAGAATTTTCGATAACAAGTGGTACTATATTTCAAGACAGCAAAAAACCTTTGTTGCTATGGTTTCATATCATTTGGTGGGTTGTTGCCCAAAAAACTGGGGCAAGTGCAAATAATCTCATGGACTTTATGGGATTTGGTTCTTATGAAACCGCTTGGCAATGGTTACATAAACTCCGCAGAGCAATGGTAAGGGCAGGTAGAGAAAAGTTGTCTGGCAATGTAGAGGTGGATGAAACATATATCGGCGGTGAAGAAAAAGGAACAGGAAAACAAGGAAGAGGCGCAGAAGAAAAATGTCTTGTAGTTGTTGCAACTGAATGTATCGGAAAAAAGATAGGAAGAGTGCGGTTTAAAATCATCCCCGATGCTTCAAAAGAAAATCTAATACAATTCATTGAAGAAAATGTAGAGCCTCAAAGCACTGTAATAACTGATGGTTGGTCTGGTTATGCTTCATTATCGCAAAGAAAAGATTATATGCACATTGTAAAAACAATCGCAGGAAGTGGAAAACAAGCACATGAATTATTGCCACATGTTCATATGGTTGATTCTTTGGTTAAACGATGGATTTACGGAACTCATCAGGGGAAAGTATCGTCAAAGTACTTAGAGTACTATTTGGACGAGTATGCATTTCGTTTTAACAGAAAATTATCTACGCATAGAGGTAAGTTATTTTTTAGGTTGATACAACAAGCAGTAACAACCTTACCTACAACATATAGTGACATGAAAACATAACTTGCTTATTCCAGATAAGCAGTATTATTAATTTTATGAAACAAAACCTCAAAACCTTACTTCTAATAGTTGCCATAATTGTTGGTTTCACGTTCAACGATTTTTTTTCGCAATTTAGCCGATTTTCGCCGACGTTACTATTTTTTATGCTCTTTTTCACTTTTTGTTCGGTTGAGTTTAAGAAAATACGATTACGAAAAGAATATTTTTTATTGGTATTTTATCAGGTTGGAGTAAGTATTGGCGTATATCTGCTTATAAGACAGTACAATGAAATATTAGCACAGGGAGTAATGCTCTGTATTCTTGCTCCCACTGCGGTTGCAGCCGTTGTGATGTCCTCAATGCTTGGTGCAAATGTTGCTTCCGTTACTTCGTACAGTTTATTGATAAATCTTGTGATTTCTATCGTTGCGCCGGTCTATTTTTCATTGATGGATGTACCTGAAATTGTGCCTTTTTGGTTATCGGTTAAAAGAATAGTTTTGAAAATATTTCCGCTGCTGATAGTTCCTATGGTTTTGGTATTCATCATAAAAAAAGTATCAAAAAATATGAGTTCGAAACTAAAAAAACTGAGTTTTTTGTCCTTTTATATATGGATAATTTCGGCTACCATTCTTATGGGCAACACGATGAAATTTATTTTGATGCAAGAAACGAGTAACTATCTGATTATCACATTATTAATAATGTCATCATTTTTTCTTTGCATTTTTCAGTTTTTGTTAGGATACTATTTCGGAAAACGATTTAATGACGAAAAAGCCTGTACACAATATATGGGACAAAAAAACACTGTTTTAGCAATATGGATGGCACAAACATTTTTAAATCCGCTTTCCTCTTTGGCACCAGCGGCTTATGTACTGTGGCAAAACTTTGTGAATACCTTTCAGTTATGGCGAAAAAAATGACAATCCAACGAACATACGACTCCGTAAGAGTCTAACGAAAATTGAGACATTTGAAGTTCTATATATATATCAAAAAATTTATTATCACAAAAAAATTGCGCCCTCAACCAAATTTTCTTTTCCTCCAAATCGGAACAGTCAATCCTGAAATGACGACAATTAATATCGGTAGAGTTAGGTTTAAAGTTTTCCAGAAACCGAGTTCGTTTGCTAATTTTTCTTTGTCTAACAGGCGGAGTTCGTAGCTTCTGCTTCGTAAATCCATCCATCCTGCGTCATCGGTCAAATAATTGACGGCATTTATTATAAATTGCTTATTTCCAAATGTTTGGTTGCTTATTTCGTCATATCCCAGCGGAACTATTTGTGGATACCCCGAATGGCGCAAACGGATTTCATTCCTTATTATATCACCATCTGCAACTACAATCATTTTGGCAAATTGGCTTGTATAGCGTATTTCTGTAGGTTTTATATTAACTCCGGGCGGAATAGGTCTATTAGCAAATGCCGACTGAAAAATTCCTTCCAATGAAATGGCAACAGGAATTTGCGATTTACGAAAATCTTCACGCTCGGGCTTATCGTTTACCTGAGATAACGAAATGTAAACAGGAGTTGGCAGTTCACGGCTGTAACGTCCCGTGCGCAACAAAACATCTTTCTGAATGCCTTGTAGATTGCCAACGGTGTCTATGCTGCTTACAAATTCACTTTTTACTACATTTATGTTGCGGGTTATCGGATGATTTAGTGCCGTATTTAATAGCGGACTAAAGAGCCACGGTACAGGAACTATTTGAGGAGTTTCGCCCGGGCGCGATACATTAATAGGAATCAATGCCGACTGAATATCCTGAATCAAAATTGGATTTATCCTTATTCCATAGCGAAATAGCTGGTCAGAAAGGTTGATATCTTTTATCAAACCAGCAGTGTGCGTAATTTTTCTAAGGGTGTCCAATGTAACATTGATGGCATCAATCAGCCATAGTACGCTTCCGCCGCGCATAATATATTGGTCAATAATAAATTTATCTTGTTGCGAAAATTTTTCTTGCGGCTTGGCAATAATAACGGCTTTATAATTGTCTAATATAAACGGGTCATCTGTCAAAGAACCTCTATCAACCTGATAATAAGCGGAAAGTTCGTTTGTAATATCAACTACGTCTAATTCATCTAATTCACCGTGTCCTTCAAGGAATGCGATTGCAGGAACGTCATCTGTTGCCAAACGGCGTAAGGCATCGGCAAATTTATATTCCAATGATTCCATGGAAATATTCAAATTTTCGGCACCTGAAAGTCCGGGCAAATTTTCGAGCAGATTTACGCCTATTTCATAATCGGACATCTGAATAATGGCGTAGGGATAAACTCGGCTCTGGATTTTTCGTCCATCGGGCATAGTTTCGTAAACAGGTACAAATTGAAAACCAAATTCTTGTAAATTAGTTTGTTCATCGGGGTTTTCCGAAGGGTCAATTAATTCATAATAAAAATCTTTGCCTGATATTCTCCTAAATTCATCAAGCATTTCACGCGTCGCTTTGGACAGTTTCGTAAATCCGACGTTTAAATCGCCTGTCAAATAGACTTTTACAAGTACGTCATCATCCAAATTCTTTAAAAAAGAACGAGTTACAGAAGACAACGTATAACGCTTCTCTTTCGTAAGGTCGATTCTGAAATAGAACTTTGAAGAGACAAAATTCAAAATGACAATAATGGTCACTATCGCTGATAATTTTAATATTTTGGACATAATATGATAATTCTAATTATCTTATAGAGACAGTACATCTGGCTACTGCATTAGGATTTGCTGCCGATGTTGCCGTAATGACCGCTCTTCCTGCTGCTTTTGCAATAACATTGCCATTAGCATCTACACTGACAATTGCAGGATTGTTTGATGACCATTCAATCTTCTTATTAGTGGCGTTGTCAGGCTGTACTGTTGCAACAAGAGTATAAGTACCGTTTACGTTGAGGTTAAGGGGCGTGTTGTTGAGTGTTACGCCTGTAACGCTTACCTCTTTTGGTTGTGTCGGCTGCGTTGGTTTAGCAGGTTGTGTTGGTCGTGTCGTTTGTGTCGGTTGTGTCGTTTGTGTTTGTTGTAGTAATGAATCAGGGATTACAGGTTTTTCAGTGCTTTGAGCATAACACAAACTTGATAATATCAGCATAATGGCTGATATCAAAAATACTTTAGTTCTTTTTTTTGTCATCATTATTCTATATTTAAATTCAATAATTCTACAATTCAAAAATTCAAACTGTCCACAATAAGTGTGAAACCGAAGGTGGCTGTTTTTGCGGTGCAAAATTAGATAAAATTTTTGGAATTCCAAGCGTACATAATGAAAAAAATATTTTTTTACAGAGGAAAATTAATTATCGCAAAAAAAAGATATATTTGCGCCACTTAATTCAGAAAAAAAAGATATAAATAACTGAATATGAAAGAACAATAAAAATATTGACAAACTAAAAGATAAAAATAAATAATACAAATGACACACATAAAAACCAGAGTAAGATTTGCTCCCAGCCCCACGGGACCATTGCACATTGGCGGTGTGCGCACAGCATTGTACAACTATCTTTTTGCAAAAAAACATAACGGAGCATTTATTCTTCGTATAGAAGACACTGATAGCACACGTTTTGTGGAAGGTGCCGAAGAATATATCAATGAAGCACTTAAATGGGCAGGATTGAAATTAGACGAAGGCGTTATCGAAGGTGGTAACTACGGTCCATACCGACAATCCCAACGAAAAGAAATTTATAAAAAATATGCCTTGCAACTGATAGAGAATGGGTGGGCATATTTTGCATTTGACACTCCCGAACAGTTAGAAACTTTGCGCCAACAATATGAAGCCGAGAAAAAAACTTTCGCCTATAATTCGGCAATTAGATTGTCGATGAAAAATTCTCTGACGCTATCACAAGAAGAGACCCAAAAACGTATTGAAAGCGGTGAAAATTACGTTATCAGATTTAAGATGCCTGAAAATGTTGATGTTACAGCAGCGGATTTAATCAGAGGCGAGGTAAGTTTCAATACTAATACTTTGGACGACAAAGTATTGTACAAATCATCAGACCAACTGCCAACATATCATTTGGCAAATATTGTAGATGATTATTTAATGGAAATAAGTCACGTCATTCGCGGAGAGGAATGGTTGCCCTCTTTGCCATTGCATGTAATGCTTTATAAGGCATTCGGGTGGGACGATGCGATGCCGCAATTTGCCCATTTACCACTGATTTTAAAACCTAACGGCAAAGGAAAATTGAGCAAAAGGGACGGTGACAAAGAAGGATTCCCTGTATTTCCGCTTAAATATATATCCCCGGACGGCGAGGTTTCTGCGGGCTTCCGAGAAGCTGGTTATTTCCCCGAAGCCGTTGTCAATCTTTTGGCACTGCTTGGTTGGAATTCGGGAAACGAACAGGAACTTTTTAGTATGGACGACCTAATAAACCTATTCGACCTTGACCGAGTTCATAAATCAGGCGCACGTTTCGACCCCGAAAAAGCAAAATGGTTTAATCACCAATATCTTATTCAAAAAAGCGATAAAGAGTTGGCTGAACTTTTTATACCTATATTGAAGGAAAAAGGTATTTCCGATATTGAAACAAAAACATTGGAAATCATTGTCGGATTAGTGAAAGAGCGCGTTAATTTTGTTTCAGAATTATGGGAACAGACCTCGTTTTTCTTTTGTGCGCCCGAAACTTACGATGCCAACGTTGTTAAAAAAAGATGGAAAGAAGGCATTCCCGAATTTATGCAAAATTTGTCCTCTTTATATAAGGAGCAAAAAATATGGCAAGCCGAAACAGTTAAAGAAGCGACCTCAAACATAATAACAACGGCAGGACAAAATTTCGGAACAATATTGAACGCTCTGCGACTTGCCATAGTAGGTGGTAGTTTCGGACCAGATTTGTTTACGATAATTGAAATAATTGGGAAAGATGAAACTGTAAAGCGTATTGAGCGGGCGGTCGAAATGATATGATGCAAAAAATAAAATTTGAAATTACCAAAAAGTTGGTAAAAGTTCATTTTCCATACCCCAGCACCGCCGATTTTTTTATCTCTTTTACATTCCCATTCATACTGAAACCTCGTACCCAAACGATGTAAATACCTGATGGACAACGTTGTCCGCTGTCATTTAGTCCATCCCAAGTGAAGAATCCTTCGGTTCCGGCAAGTGAATTGTTTGTCAGATGTCGAACGGGCTGTCCCGCACGGTTGAAAATGGTTACGGTTACGCTATTACCCGGCTCGTCAAAATTATATCGTATGAACAATAAATCGTCAATACCGTCTTGGTTGGGCGTAAATATGTGAGGTTCAATTACTATAAAATCTTTTTCAGGAACATTTTCAAAAGAGCGTGCCTGCGAATTTATTTTTCCCGGCGTGGCATAATTTTGGTCTGCCGAGGCTGAATGCCAATTTTGTGCAAAGCCTGCCGAAGCGTCAGTACTTATACGTTCCAACGAAATCCCTTTGGTATTGCCAAGTAAAGTAAAGTGCATTCTATCGTTGTAGTCAAAACGCTCAAAAGTTTCACCTTGAATATTTGTCAGAAAAACTGTTCCGTTTCCATTTACAAAATTTGGCAAATTTGAAACTTTAATGATAGATTTCTCATTTTCAATAAGATAATAATTTAAAAGCCACTCTTTGTCATTGGTAAATGCAACATAACTTTTCGGAAAAAAAACAATAGGCTTATCTGACAATTGTATTAATTTTTCGGGAATATCGCTATCTTTTGAAATGCTTGAAAGGTAGAGTTGCGAAATATCTATCAAATTATCGGAACGATTGTATAGTTCCACAAAATCTGAGCCGTCAGTTGGAGGGTTGTACATCAGTTCGTTAATTATTATTTCACCTATTTCAGGTACAATCGGGACACCAAATTGAAAATTTTGGATGTTTGTCATCGGGTTGCCTGCCAAATCTTCAGGTATAGTTTCAAAACGGAAGTTGTAAATGCTATTTTCAGGTATTTTTTGTTTGAAACATATTTTTAACCTCTTCAAAAATGGCTCTTCAAAGAAAATTTGGTCAATTTCAATGTTGTTTGGCTCTATAATGCAGTCGCACGGCAGTTTGTGAGGGTTCATTGCCTCTGAAAATTCCATCACAAGACAGGCTTCATCTTCAACATACCAATCTAATAATGACGGTGCTATTAAATCGGGATTTTTTGCAGAAATAGAATTTGCCCGTCCGGGAGTTCCGCCGCTTCTATCTGTCGAAAAATCAATATTATTCCAATCTCCAGAAAGATTATCAACGTCAATAATTTCTAACGACCAGCCGCCGCTTGTTTTGAAACCTCTTTCGCCCATGTCGGAACTATATTGCAATACCGATATTGTATTGTTCTCGTTGTCAGTCAAAACTATATCGCCTCCGAGAACGGTTATGGTAGGAAAACTTGTTATAGAAAGTCGATTTTCAATATGTGCCCAATTTTCATTTTGCGTTGAAGGCACAAGCAAAAGATAATCATCGGGGAATAGCAAATATTTGCTCAAAGGTCTGCTATTGGCGTTCACTCTTATTTGAAATCCTTCGACCTGAATAGGAATTTCGCTTCGGTTGTAAAGTTCAATATACCTGCTATCAGGTAGTTCCACAGGTGGCGAGGGTCTGACCATAACTTCGGAAATAACTATGTCGTTTCGGTTTGCTGCTTCGGGTGGGTCTGGTTCTATATAGGGACTTCCTGTTACTTCTATCTCCCCAAACCAAAAATGTGTGTTTCTTGTTTGTGAATAATGACAACTAATTCCAAAATAGTTGGAAAACATACCGTTTACCGCTTCACTTCTGCCTTCTTCTATCCATCCTGCATCGGCAATGTTGCTTTCAAGAATAAATGTGCCTGTTTCGTCTCTTACAACCCTAATAAAACCTGTAACGTTGTCCATATCTAATCGTCTCGCTGCACCTGTAATCAATGCTGTGTTAGTTCCGTTTCTTCTTTCCCAAAGTGAAATATTGTCGGCAGCCGTTCCCAAAACTAAAAAGAAAGCATTTTGGACGGTATTGATGTCTGGTTCGTCAGCAGTTAAGTAAATTCTGCAAAAGTTTTGTCCCGAAGGATTAAAATTCATTCTGAAAAATAGTTGCCATTGTGCCTCTTCAATAGCCTGAGATTCAGTAAACAGCCACGCTGTACCTGCCGCAGCAGGGGCATTCAACTGAAGCATCATTACAGACGGGTCAATCCTAAAAAGTTCGGTTGTTCCAATCCATTCGGGGTCGTTGGTGAAATCACCGTCCGAAAAATCATCGTAAACTTGTGCGTTTAATATTGATGAGAAAAAGAGTAAAATTATTAATAAGTTGCGCATATATATAAATTAATTTAAGGTTTATTTTTTCAAAAATTTAAAATTTAAAATTTCATTTTTCACCCCCTTGACGGTTTCTTACTTCTAAATGCAGATTTTATTCCCAAAATCATCGCTGCTAAACCTGTTATGTATCCCAAACCATAAGCAAAGTGCATAATAAAGAACGAAATGATAAGCGGAAATATCATTGCATACATTTTTTTTGCTATTGACTGCCTAATGCTTACCAACGAAAGCACTGCAAAATAAAATAATAATCCGATACCGTAAAGATACATTATTGGTTTACAGAAAATTGAAAGCAACGCACCTCCAAATAGGAATAATACAAACAGTAGCGGGATTAACTGCCTGACAGTTGGCACTTTACCGAGTTTTTTTACTGCTAAAGGCTTGAACAACCCATAATGATTGTACATCTTATAAAGGTTGGAAAATGATTTTCGTGCAAAATATTTAACTGTAACACAAGGAATTAGGAGTATTTTCATACCGTTTTTAATCATCCTGCCGTTAAATTCATCGTCTTGATTACGAACAAGTTCCTCGTCAAAAAAACCTATTTTGTCGAACACTTCACGGCGGAAACAACCAAAAGGAATAGTGTCAACTTCCCTTATTTTGTCGGTTCCAATGCGGAAATAAGAATTTCCAACTCCAAGCGGGTGACTTAATGCGGTTGCTATTGCGGTACATTTTGCAGTATTATTGTGAGGCATTGTTTCAACCATTCCGCCTGTATTATGGGCATCATGTTCATATAGGGCAGTTACTAATGTTTCTATGTAATTTTCGGGATAAATAGAATGCGAGTCCATCCTGACAATAACTTCACCTTTTGCGATTTTGATAGCACGGTTTAACCCGAAGGAGACAATTTTTTCAGGATTATCTAATAAAGTAATATTCAAATCGGTGTGATTTTGTTTAAAATCTTCAACAATTTCACGCGTTCTGTCGGTGGACATTCCGTCAGCGATAAGAATTTCAGTTAAATTCTTTGGATAACTCTGCTTAACAACTGCCAAAAGAGTTTCTTCTATATAAAATTCTTCGTTTCTTATTGGAAGAATCACTGAAATAAATGGTTGTATCATATTTCTGAAATAAAATGTTTAAATTTGCCGTTTTTGCCTCGCTGTAATTCGTCAACTTTTATTGCTGAAAGTTTTATATCTTCTTGAAGATGAAGTGCAACACCTTTTTTTATCTTTTTAAGATCATTGTCGTCAATTGGTTTATCTGATACATATTCAAAAGTAAATCCTTCGGATGTTTGTCTGAAAAGAAATTCTTTTAAATTGTGCGATGCCTCTATTAAATCTTGCGCTACAAAATAGAATGAAATACCGGGTACTTTTCGTCCCGATGGTAGAATTGCCAAATCATTGAGACTGCCCATTATTTCTAATATTTGTGTTTGTCCGTTATTTCTGCGTATGGCTGCCAAGTCGCCTAATTGGTATCTAATAAAAGGGGTCGCTTTGTTAAAGAGTGCGGTGCAAGTCAATTTTCCTATTTCACCGTCAGGCAGTGGATTATCGTTTTCATCTAATACTTCAAGATAGAGTAATTCGTCAGATGCTGCCCAAAAATCACGTTCCTTAAACCCCATAATTCCGAGTTCGGACGAGCCGTATTCGTTATAAATTGGTATGCCGAAACCGTTTCGTAATGTTTCTGCATCTTTGTCGGTGCAGACTTCGGAGGTTATTATGCAGCATTTCAATGAATTAGCCACAGACTTCAATGTATAATTTCGATTTGTAAAATATTGCGCAAAAACTACTAATGAGTTTGTATATCCGTAAATATATTGAAATTTTCCTTTTATTAATATTTTTATCCATTTTTCAAGTGCTTGGTCTGATAAATCAAATACATCAAAACGATAACGACTTGAAAGCCAATCTTTTAAACGATTTTTTATTATATCTGTTATTTTTTTTGACATCCCAAACATACGCGCTTGTTTATCATCTAATGAAATTCCCGCCTGCTGATAGCAACGTTTTACATTTTCCCACACCAATGCGTGCATTAGTGGGTCTCTTGCAAAGAATAGCGGGTCACCCGAAGAACCAGAAGTGCTGCTTATATAAAGTTTTTTTGGATTTAATTCTGTCGGAATTTTTGACAGATAGTCCCCTTTGAGGTCTTTGCGCCGTATAACAGGTATTTCGCTCCAATCCACGAATTCTTTGCCTACAAAATTTTTGTAAAACTCATTGTTTTGAAAATGGTACTTAAATATTTCCCATTTTTTTTCATTTTGCCATGTTGGTTTATCGGCTTCACGCGCTTCTTTGTAAAGCGTTTTTGCCTCTTCAACAGGAAAACCTGACAGTTTTAGTACTGTACTAAATTTTGGTTTCATCATTTGTTAGATTTTATCTATTTCCTTTCGCCCGATTATGTGTTTTGCATAATATTTGGCAATTTTTCTGAAAGTCCAAACAGAGTGTAAAACTCATCGTTCTTTGCATTTTTTGCGTTTGATAGATTTGTGTTTGCCATAGTTTCCAATTATTTGTTTTCAGTTATTAGTTTTCAGAAATAAAAACCCACCCTTTCAAATC
>Ga0099364_10011919_pt1 | contig 11792 bp, 15 predicted proteins | sample TergutTh196P3_FD_73070 | JGI IMG/M metagenome (GOLD analysis project Ga0099364, IMG submission 73070) | Microcerotermes parvus P3 segment gut microbial communities from Pointe-Noire, Republic of the Congo - Th196 P3 | ecosystem: Host-associated > Arthropoda: Insects > Digestive system > Gut ...
GAGAAAGATTGATAACGCAGTTGGAAATGACGACATCAATGCTGTTGTCCTTGATACCGAGTGATTTTAAATCTTCAATATACCCTTGCAGAAATTGTACGTTTGAGGCTTTGAAACCGAAACGCTTTCGCTGTTCTTCCTGATATTTCATGGCGGTCTCGATTTGCTCTGCCGTCATGTCAACGCCGATTACCTTGCCGGATTCCGTGACCAGTTTAGACGCGACATATACATCCCTTCCGGTCCCACACCCTAAATCAAGCACGGTCGTTCCCTCCAGCAATGGTGGGAGCGGCGACCCACAGCCATAAAATCTGTCTTGGATTTCCTCCGCGATCAATGGCAAAATTGCCCGAAGCTCCGTAGGCGGTTTCTCATTAGCGCAACACGCACCACTCACCAAATCTTTTTTGCTTTTTAACTGTTGGCCATAATATTCCTTGACCTGCTCAATTATTTGGTCCATGTGGTTTTTCCTCCCTTACAGAATCCAATACTATAGCACTTCAAAAAACGCATATCCGTTTCAGAATCTCTCACAAGCGAATTCAGTGCTGACAGTTGTAACTCCCGCTACAGATGCAATCCAGATAGATGACCGAAAAACGGTCATCTATCTGGCCATTTACCGAAAGTTCAAGCTGTCAAATACAATGCTGCCATTTGGTCATGCGCCGTTTCAGGTCAATCGTTTCACCATCAATGATGAAGATTCCGTCACCCACGGCATGAAAAGTCCTCTGGTCTGGAGCGGTCGGGTTATGCCAGGCTTTCAGCCCTTCCAGAATGAAGAAATTGCGGTCTTTATGGTGTTCCACAACCCGGCACTCCAGATTCTTGAGGCAGTCGGCTACCAAAGGGGCTTTGACCAGGGAGGCTTTCTGAGCCGTCAGGCCGAATTTCTTGAATTTGTCAACCTGTGAGCCGGAGCAGTTGCCTATGTCAATCACCTTGGTTAAAAGGCTGGCCGGAGGCACGGCCATCACACATTCGCCTGTCTCAAGTAGGGCGGTGTAACTGTGGTTCCACGGTCCCAATGTCAGCCCCAAGGTTGGTTCAAAATCCATTAAGGTATGCCAACTTAGCGTCATAAGATTTTTCTGGCGCTTATGAGAGGTCGAAACCAATATGACAGGCCCGGACTCCACAAACGTGAAGGCCCGTTCCAGAGGGAACTCCTGCAAGTTAGGTTTCGGTAATTTAACCGTCATGGGAACCATATTCTGTTCATCCGCTATCATTATAGTATAAGACATCCGGCAAGAGAAAGGAAACCTACATTCACGATCTTCAAGCAACACAGCGGTCTCTGCTGGATTGTGCCTGTGGTGGCATCACTAAGAAGGGTAAGGCAACCTTCTTTTGTCTCAAATGTGGCCGCCGTCATTATGACCAGACCGGCCCCATTGCCCGGTCAATGAGTATGTTTGGCACTGATTCAACTTCCAGTAATTATGAGTTTTTTTGTCATTATGGATTTTTTTCTCGCCTTATGTTATAATAAAAGTATAGGTACTAAGAATACCTAACAAGCGGTCACACGCCCGACAGCCGTGTCTTTTTTCGTTCCATAAGAAACTGGCACGGCCGGGTGTGGGCTGAATAAAAAACCATTCGGGAATAAGTCCGCAGTTCTTGTTAGCTGTTCTTAGCACCCGGCCTCTTAACATTTAAGAGGCCGACCAGTAAACTACTGGATGGTGCTCAATGTCAGCTTCGTCTAACAGACTTCTCGCCATCCAATACCCCTTCCCCCATATTTCCAGCCCCGTGCCCATCAGGAACGGGGTTTTGTTTTAGTCCGGCGGGAACGGCATGACCAAACAACATACCGTCCCCTACTGTTTTTCGGAGCGCCTTCATAAGCAACTGGCGATAATTCCCAACTCTTTTCTGACTGTTGTCGAAGCGCCGTCAGGCTTTGGGAAAACCACCGCCATCAGGGAATATTTCGCGGCAAAGCGCAAGGGACGCGCTAACATACGGTGGCATACCTGCCTTGGAGAGTCCCCCGCAAAAGCGTGGGCAGGCATCTGCGGCTTGTTCGGCGCGGAGGATGACGCGCTGACGCAGGAGTTGACGGCGCTTGGAGCTCCGACCAATGAAACATTGCCGGATATTGTCGCCCTGCTGCGCGGCTTCCGTTGTCATGAGGAACACTATGCCGTCATAGACAACTACCAGTCCTTTACAGTTCGTGTTCAGAAAAAACTCATAGCGGCGCTTTCCACAATTCAGGTGGACAATCTGCACATCGTCATCATCACGCAGCCTCTTGAAGATGACTTTGAGACGAGGCTTTTTGACGCGCCCTGCCATAACATAACGACGCGGGATTTTTTCTTCGACAATGCCAGTATATCGCAATACTGCCGTTTGGCGGGCATAACCATATCTTCGGAAATGATCGGGCGCATTCAGGCCGTTTCGGAAGGGTGGGTAGCGGTGATACGGCTGCAACTGAGACATTACCAGGAAACCGGCTTGTTCATGGATGCCAAGGGCATCAATTCACTGATGGAAGCGGCGGTCTGGAACAAATTGAACGCCTGGGAAAAGGATTTCATGGCGGCGCTTTCGCTGCTGGATGGATTTACGGCGCAGCAGGCCGCGATTATGAGCGGCAGAACCACCATGCCGAAAAGCATCATGAAACTGCTCTCTCTGGATTTTTTCGTCCGCCGCGTGGCGGACACGAAAGTGTACTCCATGCACACGCTTTTGCGGGATTACCTGCTGGAGCATTTTGCCATGCAGCCGCAGGATGCCGTTGACGCCATGCTTCGCAAGGCGGCGGCCGCGTGTCTGGCTGTTTCCGACTATTTCCAGGCCGCGCGGTTTTTCCTGAAAGTATCGGATTATGACGCCGTTCTTTCCCTGCCGTTCAGCCTTCAGTATTTCTACGATCATAAAGATACAGACCTTATCGAATTTTTTCAGCGCTTCATTGATGTATGCCCGGAAAAAACGCTACGGAAATATCCTGTTTTTCTGGTCATTATCGCCTTTCAGTTCATGCGAAGCTCCATGCGGCCCGCTTTCCTGAAAACGGTCGGCCTGATTCGGGCCGTCATTGATGATCCGCAGGATTTGCGGAAGGGCGAATTGGAGCGGGCGCAAGGCGAGTTTGCCCTGCTCATGTCGTTCACGCAGTTTAACGACATAGCATTGATGAGCGAATACCACAGAAAAGCTTTCGCGCATCTGAAAACGGACTCGGAGCATCTTCGGTCGCTGGTCTTTCGGGGCGTCATGCCCTGGATTCTTGACGCCACATCCGTCATTTCCGTCTATTGGAACAGGAGCGGCGGGCTGCAAAAAGCGCTCAAGGCGATGGAGGAATGCCTGCCTTTCTGGACGGAACTGGCGGACGGGCACGGCGCGGGCGGAGAAATCCTCATGCGGGCGGAAGTCTGCCTTGCCCACGGCGACGATACGGCGGCGGAAACCCTTTGCTACAAAGCGCTTTACATCGCCAGAGAAGCCGGGCAAATCTGCAACTGCCTGTGCGCCGAACTGGTTTTATCCCAAATTGCCATACTGCGGGGCGACGAAAAAGCATACAGCGCGGCCCGGCGGAACATAGAAAACAGCATGGCGCAGGCGCGGCAAACAGCCTTGAAGCGCCTCGGCGAAATGTGCCTTGCCTCTCTGGATATGGCGGTAGGGAAAACTGACGCGCTGCCGTGGTGGTTGTGTCAGGCCGAAGCTATCCACAGAATTTTCTATAGTCTGAGCCAGCCTCACGCGATGGCGCTGCACGGGCACTGGCTGCTTCTCGAAAAGCGCCATGCCGAACTGTACGGTCTGGTCGAGCCGGTCATGGAGCTTGCGCGGAATATGAACTATATGCTGCCGCAGGTGCATTGTCTGCTGTGTCTTGCCGTGGCGAAGCGGCGTGAAGGCAAGGACGCGGAGGCCGGGGAACATGTGCGGGAGGCGCTGGCTATCGCGCTGCCGGACAGGGTGTACCTGCCATTTGCCGAACATGGCGGGGCGCTTTTGCCCTTGCTGGAAGGTCTGCAAGGGGAATTTGACAAGGGGCAGATGGGGGACTGCATCGCCCTGTGCCACCGCTGGAAGGCCGGGGCAGCCGCGCTACGGCGGGCCTTGTCCTGGGAACCTTCCGTGTTGACTCCCCGGCAGCGCGAGATAGCCCTTCTCATCCGCGACGGCCTTTCGGCCAAAGAGGTCGCCGCAAAACTTTCCATAGCCGAGAACACTGTCACCTCGGTGAGAAAAACTATTTACAACAAGCTGAACATCAATTCAAACGTGGAACTTACGAAGGTGAAATTCTAACAACGCCTCACGGAATGTCTCTCGCCTGCCTCCCTCCCCACCCAAATAAAAGTGCGTAAAATCCCCTGAAAAGGGGATGGAATTTCTTTTATCTTTGTGGCATTTAAATATAGCTTGATACTTCTGGCTGCCCGCCACTTGTGTGCCTTAAGTGGTAAGCCAGCCCGGCAGGATACGTTTACCCTTTTTCCGGTGAATGACCCTGCCGGGTGGGCGGTCAATAGAAAACGATGGTGCGTTGAGGCGCGCGCAGACGCGCGACATTTTTCAAGTATAGGAGGGCATATTGTAATGCGTAAAATTCGTGTGCTTTTCATTGTGGCGGCGCTTGCAACGGTGGCGGCTCTCATGTTCTGGGAGAAAACGTCTGACGCCTCGTCCGGCGTGCCCAAGGGAAGCTACCAGCAAACCTGTAAGGACATCAAAGTGAGCGATACAGGCATTAGCGCCCTCTGCCAGAGGAAAAACGGCGCCTGGAAGCAGGCCTCGCTTTCATCGCGCGGCTTCCCCTGCAAAATAGACATTGAAAACGATGACGGCGATCTGGTCTGCATCGGAGGGAAATGACAACACGCCGTAAGGAAATGCCTTCCGGCCCCTTGGCCGGGAGGCTTACAGTAACGGAGTAAAGGAGGTTTATTGATTATGATTAACTGTCCCTCTTGCCATAAGGAAGTATCTCCCGGGGCAAAATCATGCCCCCACTGTGGGCAGCCCGCTCCAGATAAGCCTTTGGGATACACCAGTCCGAAAAGCCGTACAGCGGCCGCCCTGCTTTGCTTTTTCTTTGGAATAATTGGTGTACATAGGTTTTACGTGGGTAAAATCGGCACTGGAATCTTGCAGATCATTACCCTCGGCGGACTTGGCATATGGGCGTTAATTGATTTCATCTATATTATTGTCGGCTCTTTCCGCGATAAAGAGAATCGTCCCCTTTCCGTTTGGTGATAACGTATCCATTATAAGCTCGTTCGACCTACTTTGGACGAACCCTAAGGAGTGGGTTGTACATGGTTAAAAAATTCACGGCCTTTTTCTTGTTTCTGGCGCTGGCCTTCGCGCCCGGCGCGCAAGGCTTTACGCCCAAGAACCATGCGGAACTCTTGAAGGATGATTTCTATAGGGAAAACCGCCAGCAGTATGAAAACATCATGGCCGAGGCCAAAGAGCGCCTTCTGGCCGACGAATACAACAAACTGGCGGCTGATTTCGAGACGGAAATAGCCCGAGGGGCGGCCGAAAGCATCAAGGCCGGCGACAGCGAGACCGAAGCCTACGCCACGGAATATATTGCGGCCACCGAGCGAATGAACAGGGAACTAATATTTGACTGGCTCCGCAAAAACGCGGCCGGCGTCCAGGGGTTCTACAGGTTCATAAGCGAGGCCTACGATGGCTGGCTGACGGTTCAGGAGGGCGATGGTCCCGCATCCTGGGCTATTTCCATTTTCGTGAGCCAAAAGAGCGAGCCGCAAAACAACGGCGAATTGAATGGCGAGGGCAAGCTGGACGGCGGCCGGATGGCCGTCAATTACGGTAACGACGACGCCTCGGCCACGATCACCATAACCTTCGACGGCGAGACGGCCCGGGTGGAGACTTCCAGGGCCTTCAAGGAAAGCGGCTGGTTCGGGGCGAACGTCGTGATCGACGGCAACTACGGGAAAGAGAGGAAATAAATGAAAAATTTAATCCGCGCGGCGACTATTTTTGTGCTGGCCGCCTTTTCGGCTTCTCTGGCGTTCGCTGAAGACCCTTCGGACGCCTGGGTGAAGGGCCTGTGGCTCAAGGCTGTGGGCCTGCCCGACGGGGCCGGCCCGGAGGATATGTCCCAGGATGATAACGAACCGTATTTCATCTACAGTTTCGGCGAGAGCGGCGACGGGCCGGCGGTGACGATAGCCGTGGGCCGCTACCCGCAAAATGAACTGGCGGAAAAGATACTAAAGCTGGACAAAAAGGCCCTGGCTGAATTTGACGGGGCGGAAAATTTCCTGGAGACGGCCAAAGACCTGAAATTCACCGAGGCCCCCGCCAAGATATCTGATAAATTAACCTATCCCTGCCAGATGGCCGCTTACACCAACGCGGATATGGGGTTGAGTCATACGGTTCTTTTCATTCAGACGGACCCTTACCTGTTTTCCGTGAGCGTGAACAGGTTAACCAAGGACAAGAAATACGGTGAAGCCGATGTGGAAAAATGGCTGATGGACCTGGAGTTGGTCGAACAGTAGGCGGTCGGCGCGCCTCAGGCGACAGGAGTTTTTTATGGAAACGAGCCTGATGATTTTTGTGGGCGCGGCCGTTATCTTGGCCGGCGTACTCCTGTGGTACATATGGACCATGAACCGTTTCGCGCGGTTGGTGGTGAAGGTGAAGGAGTCGGATTCCGGAATCGAGGTGGCCCTCACCAAGCGTTTTGACACGCTTACCAAGATGCTGGACGCCACCAAGGGCTACGCCAGGCACGAGGCCGAGGTTCTGGCCAACACCGTCACCCTGCGGCGCGGCATGACCATGAGCGAAAGGGCCGAGGCCAACCGGCAAATGGACAGCCTGGCCCTGCGGATAAACGCCTTGGCCGAAGCCTACCCTGATTTGAAAGCCAGCGAGGTCTTCGTTCAGCTCCAACGTTCGGTCACGGAGGTCGAAGAACATCTCCAGGCGGCCAGGCGCATCTACAACATGAACGTCTCATCCTACAATCAGCTTCTCGTAACCTGGCCGGACAGCCTGGTGGGCCGGCGGCACGGGCATACCCTGAAGGAATTCTTCGAGGCCGAAGAGCGCAAGAAGGAAGACGTAAGACTGGAATTCTGATAACGCCTGGATGATCGCGCGCCTGATCCTCAACGTGGACCTTAAACCCTTCGAAGAATATAAAAAACTGAAAACAAAAGGAGTATTCCATGAACACCAGAAACATTTTGGCGGCCCTCGGTTTTACCTTAATGCTGACCTCGGCTTCGCCGGCCTTGGCCGGCGAAATCGTGGGCATCGGCGGTTTGTGCCTGGATATAAAAGGCGGCGCCGGGCAGGGCAAGCCGGTGATCGTATGGTCGTGTAATCGTCAGTTGAACCAGACTTGGTATAGGCACAGTAATGAAATACGGTCCGCCGAAGGCTTTTGTCTTGACCAGAAAGGAGGCGAAGGCCGGGGGAATCAGGTCATCGCCTGGCCCTGCCACAACAAGGCCAATCAGCAGTGGCGCTGGATGAAGGACGGCACCGTCCGCACCAATAGCGGCAAGTTCTGCCTTGACGTTCGGGGAGGCAAGGCTGTCAGCGGCGCGGAAGTCATACTCTGGCCATGCAAATCTGAAAATAACGCGAATCAGCGATGGAAATTCCGGGGAGCGTCCGGTTGAAGGAAGTGGCTGGCCTGAAACAAACATGGAGGCATGGCTGGAGTTTCAAAAATCCTTGCACCCTGAACCAGGAGTAGGAAAATGAAAAAGATATTCGTATCTGCGGCTGTTATGTGTTTTTGCCTCTTTTCAGCCATGGGGACGACGGCCGGGGCGCAGGAAACCCCAAAACACCCCATTGACATCGAGGTTGAAAAAAGAATCGATGCCGACCCTTCAACATCCGGCATGATAGAGGCTTCCGAATGGGCCGCCGGAGAATGGGACAAGCTGCTCAACGAAAATTACAACGCCCTGATGAAAAAAATTAACAAGGAAGGGCAGGATAAACTCAAAGCGGCGCAACGCGAATGGATAAAATACCGAGACCTGGAGTTTGATTTCAACGCAAATTTCTGGGGCGGCTTCGAGGGCACGATGTATCGGGTTATGCCGTTCGGGTTTAAAAGTGATTTTATACGGAATCGCGCGCTGGAGCTGGGAGGATACCTCGCGGAATTTTGACGACATCTGAGCGGATCGACAGTGTAATACCAAGTTGCTTTCAAAAGGTTTTTTTTATTTTGAAAGCAACTTGGCATAATGTGCGCCGAACAAAGGGAAAAGGAGAAGAATCATGCGTAATTTGGTGTTCTGCCTTGGGGTTTTAATGTTTACCGCGGTTTGTTTTCTTATCCCCTCTTTGTCTTTCGCGGCGGAAACCCACCCTGTATGCTCCATAAATGACTTCGGGGAATTCATTAAGAAATACGGCGCCCTTTCCAAGGAGGAACAAAATACGTGCGTTAAATATCCCCTTGCGGTGCATTCCATTAACGATCCTGGCATGCCTCCTAAAATGTTTAAAGATTTTGCCGCTTTAAATCCTCATCTCGGGGTGAGATTTGTTGATGCTCCGGGTGATATTGAAGATGCCGCCAACCCGTTTTATATGGCTGATCGAGAGGAATTGGACAAGCAAGACGGTAAATTTGGGTATGTTTACCAAGAGCAGGATAATAAAGTAAGGATAATGCTTACCGGCGCCAACGATACCTTTGTCTATCTGTCCACAGTGTTTGATTACATTGACGGAAAATGGAAAATAACGGAATTATTCCGGGAATTGGAGCCCTAATGACCTGACCGCTTCTTTCGAGTCGCGGTAAAAAATAATCAGAAGAAGGACGGATGGTCCATGACGGAAAAGAAGAAAGATATCCTGATGGGCGCCAATGGCGTTGTTATGATCGTAACGGGAGCGTTCGGGGTATTGGTATGGCCGCTTCTGATCCTATTAGGTTTTGCTTGGACGGGCGGCCCGCCGAACTTTGAACGCTCGGTTTCCGCCCCTTATGTCATCATAATGTCGTGCGGCTTGATCGCCGCGATCTGTGGCCTGGTTACAGGTATTATGATAATCAAAAACAGTGCCGACCAAGGCAAAATGAAAACCACGCTTGCCGTCCTAACCGCGATTCTTTATCTGCCGGGAATCGCGCTTCTTTACCTGATGTATTGGTATTCGTTGTCATTTCTGGTTTTGCTGTTGGGATTTGCGCCTCCTGTGCTGTATTTGCTCAGAACCCACTGCAAAAACAGGGAGAGAAAAACATGAAGAAAAATTGGTTTTGCGGATTTTTAAAACGCAAGCCGCTTTAGACAAAACCCAAGGAGTATTTCAATGAGAAACAGACTGGGAATGGGCGCGGCCGCTTCGGCTTTAGCGGTGTTATTGAGTTTCGCCGGGACAGCCGGAGCCCAAGGCAGCAAGATGGCGGTGGATGCGGGAACGCTCAAGCGCATGGGCGTATTTTTGAGCAACTTCACCGAGGTCGGGTTTTGGGATATAGCGAGCGTGGGCAGCGTGGCCCGCGAAGACCTGGTCCGGTTCGGAATCCAGCACAACTACATCAACAATTTCAAAAGCAGAATCGCCAAAAGTAACGGCACCCACGGCGACCCGCCTTTTGATTTGGCCATCGCCGGCAAATGGGTGGCCGAGAGCGTGAAAAAATACTTTGACCTGGAACTTGAGCACGGCAGCGTCCTGGAATCCGATCCTCCCTATTACTACGATGGCGAACGATACCACTTATACGGGGCGGACGGCGAAGCCATTTACCATGCGCGGGTGAAGGAAGCCTTTAATCTCTCCGCTGGCAGCATCAGAATGACGGGAGAATTGTATAACGCCGATGGCAACGACGATACGACCTACCCCTTCGAGGCCGTGGCCAAGCCGCATAAATTCGGCGGCAGAGACACCTGGGCCATTATAAGCCTGCGCACAAAAACTGACTGAATTAAGGGTTTTTGAATGAGTAAAAAAACCCGCGCCGTGCTGATCGCGCTGGGAGTTTTGTCGGCCCTGGCCGCCGTCTATTATACGCTGGCGCTGCTCCTGACTCAGGGCATACGCTAACCCGAGGGCGCCTTTGGTTAAAAGGGTGAGGTTTTTCCTCGAAGAATTAAGCGAAAGGAGATGGCAATGAAAAAAATTCCGATCATTTTGGCGCTGCTGATGTTTATGGAGGCGGCGGCCTCCTTTGCTTCGGCGGCCGATATAAGCGCCTTCACGCTGGAAGGCGGACGCGTTTATAAGGGCGGCGAAGAACTCAAGTGCGACGTGAACGAAGTTCCCTCCGAAATAGAAGGGCCTATACGTTATTGGAGCGCATTTGGTACGGATACCTCCGACAGGGTGACCGAGGCTGAAACCGGCACCTGGTTCTTCGCCTCGGACGGCAGGTGTCTGACGTTTGTGCCGCTGGAAAGCGAATACGAATGTCAAGATGTTATCTTCAGCCCGGACGGGGGAAATTTCGTTCTCGTTACCGGGAGCGGAATGCGCCCCGATGTGTCCTTTGAAGTGTACGGAGAAGGGACGGAAAAGATGGCCGAGTTCTCCGGCGTCAGAGGGCAGCTCGCGTGGATCGACCCCGTTCGCTTTGTCGCGACCCGTATCGACGACGTACGGGAAGAAGGGGGCGGAGTGTACAACCTGCAAACATCCCTGCGTTTCTCGGTGGTGATTTACGACACCGCGATGAGAGAAATAACCGTTCTCAAAGAGGCGACGGACACACAAAATTTCTGGTTCCCCGAAGTTATAGAGGATGGAAGCGCATTAGCGGTAACGGAGGATTCCGTCAAATCGGCGAAAGACTGGGCCGACGAGGAAAAGATAGAAAGGCGCGAGATTCGTGTCGAAATACCGCCGGCGGGATAAAAACCAAGGTAATGGGTGGGGACGGTAACTTTACCTGAAATTTCCAGAAATTTCATCTTTGCATTTTAAATAATAGGAGGGGTTAACTGCTATGAATAAGAAGAAAGCGCGTATATTAACAATTTGCGGCGCGGTTGCCGCTGTACTTTCCGGTATCGTCTTCGTTATTGGCATACTTGAGGCGATAGAGCGTAGTAAGTACCAAAACCTTGGAGCTAATACTCCTGTCATCATTATTTTGTCGCTGATATTTTTTGCGGGCGTAGCCGCGTTCGTTATCGGCCTAAAGAAGATGAGAGCGCCGAATAACAAGGAGGTTTTGCGTTATGACTGAAAATACGAAACGCGGAGGATATAAGAAATATGTGTTTTTTATTTTAGCGTGCGCGGTTCTTTTGTGCTCCGCGACCGTTTGGGCGGCCATGAGCGACGAGGACTTTATTCGTCTCTGCTCAGACGGAACGGCGGAGGAAGTCGAACGCGCCATCAAAGACGGGGCCAACGCGAACGCGAGGAACGAGGGCGGATATACCGCTTTGTATGCCGCTGTCTCCGAATCGGATAGCCCGGAAGTGGTGAAAATTCTTCTCGAAAACGGGGCGGATGTGAACGCCATGAACGAAGATGGCAGAACGCCTCTGCATATCGCGTGCTACAGAAATTCAATCCCGGTGATAACAATGCTGCTGGACGCTGGAGCGGATATCAATGCGAGAGCTAATGGCGATGATGACGGATTTACGCCATTGATCAGCGCGACGGAACACCCGACTGTGGAAACACTTGCTTTTTTGCTCGACAGGGGCGCGGATATTTCAGCTCGCGACTCGTACGGCGTGACAGCTTTTTGGTACGCCGCGATATATGGCTTCGGCGATGAATTCGCCGATATATCAGTCCTGCAA
>Ga0099364_10011920_pt1 | contig 11791 bp, 11 predicted proteins | sample TergutTh196P3_FD_73070 | JGI IMG/M metagenome (GOLD analysis project Ga0099364, IMG submission 73070) | Microcerotermes parvus P3 segment gut microbial communities from Pointe-Noire, Republic of the Congo - Th196 P3 | ecosystem: Host-associated > Arthropoda: Insects > Digestive system > Gut ...
AACCCCGAAGGATTGCTCCGAGTGGGAGAAAACCTGTATCGACAAACGGAGGCGTCGGGCATTGCACAAGTCAACAACCCAGGCGTGAACGGGACGGGAACGGTGCGGGCGCAGCATTTGGAAATGTCGAATGTCGCTCCGGTGATTGAGTTGATTGACATGATAACATCACAAAGAGCGTACGAAATGAACAGTAAATCGACGCAGACCGGAGATCAGATATTGCAGGCGGTCATTAGTATCAAACGCTAAACAACCGACTCAATGGAGGGCAAAAAAATTGAAAAATGATTAGAGGAAGCCCTCATTTTGTCAGTGCAGCGATGCGTTCTTCAAGGTCACGCTGTTGAGGATTGGCTTGAAGAGCCCTCTGATATTCAAATACTGCGCCCGCAATGTCACCGCTCTGTTCCTTCAAAAAACCCAAGGCGCGAAGAGCCCGGTTGTTCCCCGGCTCCGACTGCAAAACCTGTTGCAAATACGTTTCTGCAGCACTTCGGCACGCCGTTGCATCATCAGGCCGGCCCTGTGCCAAACATATTTGTACAAATTCATGATAGTGCCGAGCCAACTCAAGTTTCGGTTCAACCGAAACAGGATTTCTGTTATACCAATCAATTAACAAATCGTATGCAGCCTTGCCGTTTTGACATTCCATATACAGAGCCGATAATCCACGATGGGCCGCCGCATGATTGGAATCGCTCGCCAAACAGAGTTGATAAAATTGGGACGCTTGCTCATATTGTTGCTGGGCCGCCGCCGCACTACCCAGTTGAAGCGATACCCGGGCCGATTGGTGATATGTAGCGGCAATGTTGTACAGCGAATTGGGATCGTTGGGATTGGCTTTGAGTGCGGACTGAAAGGCGGTTAGCGCAGAATCGTATTGAGATTGTCCGTAAAAGCGCATTCCTTCGGCGGTTGGGTTTTGCGAAGCGCAGCCCAGCGTGAAGAGGAATATCAAGGAAAGATAGTCGAGCCCTTTCATTTAAGCGAAGTGTAGTGATTATCATACATTAGGGCAAGGGCAAAATGAATCTATTGCAAAGAAACCGGCTATAGGGGATTTACCGAACGCGGAAGATAAAGATTTTCTGGACAAGGCCCCCTGACCGCTCGCCCCGGCCAGCCGCTTGACCGTTACCCCCCGCTAGACGGATTTCGAATCTGCGGTACAATGGCCACAGAAGATTTTGCCCTTGCCCAACCAGCGTTATGATGAAAGGAGAGTATTCGTGGTTAAATTAATCATTCGGGAAAAAGAGTCCATTCAAGAAGCGGTCCGTCGATTTCGCAAACTCATCGAGCGCAGCGGTCTCAAAAAAGAGATGCGCCGACGTGAACATTTTGAAAAACCAAGCGAAACCAAGCGGCGCGCACGGCTCCGAACCATTCACAAAGTCCGAATCCTCCAAAAGAACGCCAACGAAGGAACAAGGTAAAAAGAAACAAGGTAAGTCAACCGAACGGATTCATGAAACCCCGGTCGTTTGATAGGGACGGAATAAGGATAGCACCCTATGCCACAGAACAACGCCGGCATCCTTGCCATCGTGGGCAATACGCCGATTATAGAACTGCACAACATCACCGCCGGTCTCGACGGCGTGTCCGTATTTGTCAAAGCGGAACACATGAATCCAAGCGGGTCCGTAAAAGACCGGGCAGCAAAGGCGATGCTCTTGCACGGTATCCAAACGGGACAACTCACCAAAGAAAAAATTATCTTGGATTCGACGAGCGGAAACACAGGCGTCGCATACGCAATGTTCGGTGCCGCACTCGGTTACAAAGTCCAACTCTTTATGCCCTCCAATGCCAGTGCAGAACGTAAAACCATCATCAAAGCCTACGGAGCAGAAATTATTGAAACGAATCCGCTCGAAGGTTCGGACGGTGCTTACAATGCCGTAATGGAAAGAGCAAAAAGTGAACCAGAGCAGTATTTTTTCCCAAATCAATACGACAACGACGAAAACTGGCGCACTCACTATGAAACGACCGGACTTGAACTGTATGCCCAGTGCCAGCCAACGCATTTTGTTGCCGGGACAGGTACATCGGGAACTTTCATGGGGGTGGCACGAAGGCTCAAACGGTTCAATCCTGCGATACACATTACGCTTATGCAGCCGGATTCTCCTTTCCACGGATTGGAAGGAATGAAGTATATGGATGCGACGATTAAACCAAAAATCTTTGACGCAAAAATTGCTGACGCAAAAATTTCGGTATCAACTGAAAACGCTTACAAGACGGCTCGGCAACTGGCACGAGAGGAAGGTTTGTTTGTCGGTATCAGTTCCGGTGCCAACGTTTATGCCGCATTGACATTAGCAAAAACGTTGCCAAAGGGGGCGAGTGTTGCGACAATTTTGTGCGATACCGGTTGCCGGTATCTATCGGAACCGCTGTGGAAAGATGGGTGAAGGCGCGCGAGCCGCCCCCCCAAGCGGTCGGGGGGCGCATGTCTTGAAATTGAGCAAATATCGTGTACTATTGTACTTGTTTTATGTTTTACCTTTTTTTTGATTAGATTGGCATGGCACTTTTTGGTCCTCGCGTCGGTCACGAAGCGTTGTTTGATGAGATTTGCCGATTTATTTCGGCAGATAGAAAAACAAAAACACTTTTGCAGTCGATCATCAAACAATATCATTTAGCGCAGCCGGCCAAGATATTTATCGAGCCCGATACATTGTTGCAAGCATTGAGTGATCCTGAATTTGAAGAGGAGCACAGCGAATTACAAAAACTTTACGACGCTTGGTTTGTGGAGCCGACGCGCGGCCGTTAGAATAGTGCTGATTCCTAGTTAATACATAGTAATCATTATTCGTGCGAAAGCCTTATCGATACGGGACATAAAACGGCTTGATGTTTCCTTGATAAGTGCTCATCACACCGTTCGTTATGAGACGCAGTTCATACTCGTTGCCCGTAAAAAAATTGCGCTTCCGATTGCGGTCTTGATCGCCCAACGCAGCCGAAAGAGCAAGATACGCCAATTCAATGCCTGAACGCTCTTGAGCAAAAAGTTGCATATACCGCGTTACATCACGCAGCAACAACAGCGCAAAGACCGGTTCTGTCGGTGTGCTGCGATGCGTCCGCAGTTCCTGCTCCAACTGCCGCAACACAGGCTGCCGTTGAAAATACGGTACCGAACACGCTTCGATAACCGCTCCCAAAACACCAAGGAAAACCGATTGATCATGAACCGCCCTATCACGTCTCGTCTTTGCATTGTTGCCGACGTATTCCCGAAAAGCATCCCGTTCTATCAACTCCTCGAGCACATTGGGCGAAACGATTTTATCGAGGGGCTTTGTGCCGAGTTGGCTAAAGAATCGTTTTCCTTCGTCACGATATCGTATCCAAATGAGGTCATCAGGAATCCGGTTTTCAATTTGGGTGTAAAAAATAGCGTGCAACTGTTTATGGTGCTCATGGAGACAGGTTGGATGGAGCAGGATAGCCTGCGCCGTTTCCAACATTTGCATTCGGAATCGAGCGGCGGCGGCGCACAGTTCCAAAGAACCTGAATGGGAAAGAACGTCGGCAAGACGATAAACATATCGTACCGACTCCACCGCGTCATTCGGCCGGGCTTGCTCCAATGACCGCAGGGCCAAAGCCTGCTCGACTGCAACATAATGGATGAAGGGGGCAATATAATCTTCCGCAAAGAACGGAGAGGGCAAATTGTTGTCCGGGGCGGTGTTGTTCGGTTCGATGTTGGTTAATGCTCTATTCAATTCTTTTCGGACGGCTTGCCGTTTTGCTTCGGTGCGTTTGAGTACGTTATCGATTTCCTGCGTATTGTTCGTTGCGAGGATTTCGATTTCACCGGGGAGCCGTTGATAGATTCCAAACTGTTCGCGTATCGTCTCGAGGGAGTTGCCGGATGCATTCACCGCGAACATCAGGAACATGATAAGGCCGAATCGCATCTTTTTCTTCGCGTTCTTTACAGTTAAGTTTTCATAACGGAGCATGATACATTAACCGGCCTGAAAATCCAAGCCGCAATCATTGCGGCCTGCTGTATTCATGCATTGTTTTTACAACGACGTTGACTCTCCGCCGGCACACGTACTTATTGCCCGCCAAACATCAAGCGAAATACTGTCTGATATCAACCGGACATGTCCATCGCCAAAACACGCCCCTACTCCGCCGGGATGATTGCTGCTCGCAAAATTGTAATTGGAATTGACCGATTCCCCTCCGGCTATCCGTCGTATCCAATTTCCGGGAATGCCCGCATTGGGTGCGTAATATGTCGAAAAACCGGTTGCTGTTCCGCGTGAAGAAAGCCAGGGAAATCCTCTGTTTCCGCCGCCTGGCCCTGGTTCAAGTTCCTGGGCTATTTTCAGCAAATCCAGATTTTCATACTGTTCCGGCGGAAGTTCATCGCCGGGTTGAAAGGACATAAAGACCCGACGCCAGATTTTCCTGTCCGTTGTCGATGCTCTGCTGGATTGGGCAAGAAGCGATTCGCTGATTGCCAAAGTATTGCTGGTTCCATCTTGCATTTGCGCCATCCCGCCTGTCCGTCGGCTGAATAAGCCGTCAGCTGTCGTTACATTAGCGATATTCCAAAAGGGGCCTACGCTGGTTCCGTTGCACCAGACATAATTTGTCCCTGCCATCGGTTCTTGTATCGCTCCTGCATCTCCGGCGGCAGTTCCCTGAATTCTACTTTCCGATTCACTGGGGCAAATGAGCATCGGCGCCGTATAATCCAAAATGGGTAAAAGCGATGCTCTGATACCGGTTCTCGTGCGGTACAGAGGCCCCTGCAAGGCTTCGTGGTGTGCCGCTAAAAACGCACCCTGTTCAATGAATGGAAAAAGCCGGGCATGAATCGACAAGTCGGTGTTCGGCGGGAATCCCGCCTCGATAGGATATTCTTCTCCATCGGTCGTCCAGACGGGTCTTGCGACATTGTTCACTATCCCGTTCATTCCGGCCCAGCGTGCTTCCATCTGGGGTAAAGTGTTATTTTGAGAATAATGGTTATGCAATGCGATTCCCCATTGTTTGAAGTTGTTGGAGCAGGACATTCGCCGTGCGGCTTCCCGGGCGGCTTGAACGGCAGGCAGGAGCAGAGCGATCAGCATGCCGATGATGGCGATGACGACGAGGAGTTCGACGAGCGTGAATGCTCGTGTGTTGGATTGTATGTTAGTCATGATAATGTTAGGGATTAAAGTTGAATGCGTATGCCGCTCCGCTGGCAGAGCGGCTATTCTGTTTCACCGTACCGGCGGTTAACGCTGAACGGCAAAAGAGCGCAAGGACATTGGGATTAGAATCTGTGCTGCGGCATCAGACAGCCGGCGGGGCACGGCACGGCGGAAGAACGGCTGCGTATGCAACCAATGGATTCGAGATAGTAAAGACCGATTCGGCAACGATGTCCGACTGTACTTGAAACGGCTCATCCTCTGCAAAGAAGGGAACCGCCAACCGCAGAAATTCGCACAGCGGACAGACGTCCTTGTTTTCAGGTACGTAACTGGTTTTTGTTTCGACGTTGTGGTCAAACAGAAACCAGTGAACAGACGGAGCGGCAACGCATGCAAACAGATAGAGTCCGAGTACGGCCCCGGCTATAAGGCTGGTCCATCTCGGTTTCTGGTTGTCGTTACAAAATCGCCGGAGCATACGGGAGTATTCTACCGGAAAGCAGGCGAATGTCAATGCCCGACACACGCTTACCGATTATTCACCGTCGTGCCTTGCCAGTCGTCAGTGCGGAAAGGGTTCATCGGCAACTTCGCCGAATTGTAAAGCGTAACCACCGGATTATTCGCCCAACCATAACGGACGGCCGCCGGCCGGGCAACCTTCGGGGAGCTCACTGCTACGGTATCCTTGTCGATGATTTCCGCCGAAGTCCAGTGAAAAACCTTGTCTTCGCCCGCTATGGAAAACCCGGTCGGCAATGCTCCGTTGGAAACGAGACCATCATAGACAAAATCGAACTTCAAGACCGCCTTATTGCCGTCAAAGGATACCGATTGGTATTGCGGACTCTCGCAGGGCTGTGTTTTTCCGTAATCATTGTTTAACGCAAGCAGAGCAAGCCGAAGCCCGACATCACGTTTATTTCGAGGATGAATGTCGTCCGCCACCCCGATGTCGATAATCACCGCTTGACCGCTATTAGGCAGCGACTGCGTCATACTTTGGGCTTCACGAAGTTCTGCCCAAGCGCTGTCGCCCGGATTGTCGCGTGTCTGCATAAAATTAGCAAGTTGCACCCAATAAAACGGGAGAATTTCCTGACCGCTCTTTTGTTTCCATTCATCGCGCCAATTATTGATCATCGTCGGGAAGAGCGTTCGGTATTGGTATGCCCGGCCGGCATTGGTTTCTCCTTGATACCAAATCACGCCGCTCACTCCGTAACCGAGGATCGGGTGCAACATACCGTTGTAGAGGTATCCGGCTTGTTGATTGTCCCCGCCCTGAGGATGGTCGACCTCACGATTCGTCCGCCGTTGAATGATGTTGACGAAGTCCGGTTCCGTTGCAACGACATCGTAGTTAATCCAACTCTCGCAAGAAGAACCGCCCCAGGAACAATGAATGAGTCCGACTGGGACATTCAGGTCTTGATGTAATTTCTGACCGAAATAGAAGAGCACTGCACTGAAACCGCCTACGTTTTGCGGGGTACAGGGTTCCCATTGCCCCGAAAAATCATACTGAGGTTCCGTTTTACTCACACGAGGGACGGTAATCAGCCGAATGTTCGGGAAATTGGCATCTCGAATAGTATTGGTAGGCTCGGTACTACTGTTGAGACTCCATTGCATATTGGACTGCCCGGAGCCGATCCAAACTTCGCCGACGAGGACGTTTTCGAATTTCAATTCGTTTTTGCCTTTGACGGTCATGGTGAGCGGTTCGCCGACTTGGAGCGGGTCGAGTTTGACCGACCATTTCCCATCTGCATCGGCTTTGGCGGATTTCGTTTGACCAGCGATGGAAACGGTAACGTCTTCACCGGGTTCGGCAATCCCCCAGATGAGATTGGACGTTTTCTGCTGCAAGACCATATTGTTACCGAAGATTGCCGGCATTTTAACTTCTGCTTGGGCAATGCCGAGGAACAGCAAAGAGAGAACGAAAGGAAGAATAATACGTTTCATTGTGTTTTTGGGTTGGTGTGAGACTCGGCTGTTCCTGTAAGGCGGGAACGGCAATCGTTAAGTCTAGCCGGAACAAAGACAATGTCAATAGCAACAGCGTGCGCGTTCGCAGAGTCGGCCACAGAGCCGCCGCCTACCGAGTTGGAATCTCCGCTGCGTAATGCGTTTCGTCCCGGATAACATCCGCCGGCAATACATCGTTCTCCGCTTGGATTTTCGGCCATTCTTGACCGGCCACCCAACGTACATCGTTTGCCGACGTCATCGACCACGGGCCGATACCAACAATCAAATCGCCGATCAACAAGCCTGTCTGCTCCGCAGGACTTCCTTCGCGTACTCCTCGGACAATAACCGCTCCATCAAACTTCGCCAAGAACTTTTGGTGCGTCCGTGCAAACTCCTGTGCCGGTACTGGCGCGTAGCGGATTCCGAAATTTTCCCAGACTAATTTATCCAACTCCGAGGCCGACATTGTGTTGCCCTGCGTATTTCCTGCCGTTCTTGGTGAACCTGCTGCCGGCTGCGGCGAAACATTCGGTTGGGGACTCCTTTGAACGTTCTGACGTGTATTTTGTTCAGCGTTTGGTGCGGTGTTCCTTTGCGCAAAGGCCCCGCCGCGAGGCCCAACGACCGTTACGGCAACGTCAATCAATTCGTTATTCCGAAAGAGCGAAAACGCCGTCTCGTCATTCGGTTTCATATCGAGCAGAGCCCTGTAAAAATCAAGTTTATTACGCACTGTGTACTTGCCGATGCCCGTCAAAATATCGCCTGTTCGGATACCAGCCCGGGCAGCAGGACTGTTGCTCTCAACAGACTCGACCCGAATAATAAAACGTCTGAGTGCATTGTAATCACTCGGCTCATTCTGTGAGACCGTAATGCCGTGCACAACCTGTCTATCGACAATCTCTCCCAGGAGTTTTGCAGCAACGTCAACAACTTGGTCAACCGGTGTGGCAAACGCGATTCCCGTCGCCCCCTGCCGGATGGCAACGTTGATACCGATCATTTCGCCATGAACATTGATGAGAGGCCCGCCGGAGTTCCCCGGATTGATTTCCGTGTTCGTCTGCACCGCCAACCGATAGACCAGCGAAGAATCATTGACCCCGACTTCCCGATTGATTGCACTGATTCGCCCATCAGTCAGCGAAAAAAGGTATCCGTAGGGGTTCCCGATGGCCATACAGGCTTCGCCCGGCATAAGGTCGTTGGAACGTCCAAATGTGATAGGCCTCAGCGGTGTTCGGGTATTGATTTTGATGAGGGCCAAGTCGGTGTCGGCGTCTTTGCCGACGAGCGTACCGATGTAATCCTTTTCGTCGTAGGTTTTGACTTGAATTTGCCGGATATCTTTGACAACGTGGTAATTTGTAATGATATAGCCGCGCTCATCGACAACGATTCCGCTTCCCATACCGTTGAAGGTTCGTTCCGCATCAGTTGCCCCGCCCCGGCGTTCATCGACTTTATCGCCTTGGATAAACACGACAGATTCGCAGTTTTTCAAATAGGCTTCCGTTGCCCAATTTGTTCGGGTTTCGTTGACGGAGCCGACGCAAAGGGCTATAAAACAGCAACTTACGATAAAACATGTAGCCGGGAGGACAAAAATCGTTCTCATCACCGAGGGATAACGTTAAATGGGATATTTTCGTTACAGTCCGCACAGTCATTACAACCGCTTAATATGGGTTTCGTCATACAACCGGTACAACCTTGAAAAAGAGCGTTTGCGACGGAAGAATCGGCAAATTTTGCCTAAATTAACATGCAGAGTCTGTGAGCCGTGCGTCTAACTCCCCCATTGTGCGACGGGAGGTTCTTCAGAGTCATCGGTTGCTTCTTCGTCCGCTTCTTCTGACGACTCTTCCTTCGGCACGACTTGGCGGACTCGAAAAAACTCTTCTTCCAGCCGATTTTCTTCGGGTAACAGAAAATCCTGCAACACTTCATTGCGTCGGCGCAACGCCACCAAGGCGAGTCCCAAAAAGAGGACAAGACCGCCGAGAACCACTATCAAGAGTTCAACCCAATGAAATATGAACATCGTTGTACCGGAGAACACAATTCGTTTAGGCAGAATGTCGCTCGGCGGTCTGCCTGAAAAGGTCTGTATGCATCGTAAAGCCCTCACGCGTCGGGCGTCAGACTTGTGCTGTTTAATATCACCGTAGCATCCTGCGGTCCGACGTTCACATGTTCGCCGTCCCCGGGAAAATTATAGCCGGCGACACCGTCGGTTCCCATGGGGACCCCATCTTGGCCTGTGATTTGTACATTGAACTCCAGCGGCCCCATCACCAGATGATCGCCGTCGCGTAGTTTTTGTTCGGCAACAACCTTTTCGCCGTTGTGCCGAACGCCGTTTCGACTGCCCAAATCTCTGATGAACACTTCGTCGCCGACGAGAATTGCGCAATGATACCGGCTGATTAGTTCGCTTTTCGAAATCAGATGACAATCTGCCGCTCGTCCGATAATAAACTTTTCAACTGCGATGGGGATTTTGTGCCCTACTCGGCTGCCCGACGCAACGACCAATTGAACAATCATATTCGCACCCTCCCGGAGAGTTCCTTGTGCCGATTCCTTCATTGTAGCACATAGATTGAGATGTTGCAAGAGCACCCCTCATTTCCTTAAAACGGGAATCGCTGAAATCGGGAACCGCGGCGAGTGAAACGTTTCTTCGGTAATATGATAACACTTTTGCACCATTCAGGACGCATTGACCGCTTCTTTAAGCGACCGGACAAATTGTTTCACCGGCCTGACGCAATCGCTGCCGTATTGTTCGATGATTTTCACGACGGCGCTCCCAACGATGACGCCGTCCGATATTTGCGCCATACTCTTCGCCTGTTCCGGATTGGAAACGCCAAAACCTATCACGCAAGGAACGTTCGTATGTTTTTTCGCTTCGGCAACAATCGTTTTAATGTCCGACTTAATCTCGCTCCGCATACCGGTTACGCCAAGCGACGAAACACAATAGAGAAATCCTTTCGATTCTTTGGCAATTTTCGCCGTTCGATCACTTGATGTCGGTGCCACCATTGAAATGAGAGCGACGCCGTACTTGGAGCAGACTTCCGTCAATTCGTGTTTTTCTTCGTAGGGCATATCGGGAACGATGAGTCCGCTGATACCGCTCTCTCGGCAAGCGGCCAGAAACCGTTCTTTCCCATAGACGTAAATGGGATTTAAGTACGTCATAAAGACCAGTGGTATAGGGATTTGCGGCCGCAGCCTTGCGGTCATTTCGAGGAGTTTATCGGTCACCGCACCATTTTTGAGGGCGCGCTCGCTGGCTGATTGAATGACGGGGCCCTCAGCGACGGGATCGGAGAAAGGAATACCGATTTCGATCAAATCTGCACCGGCATCGGCTATTTCAGGAATCAATTTCTCGGTTGTTTCGATGTCGGGGTCTCCCCCTGTAACAAAAATAATCAAGGATTTTCTATTCGGTAACACAGCGGAGGCTAAACACGTTTACTCGACGGGAAACACCAGTTTCCCAGTCTAGGCTATATTGTTCGTTCTGTCAACAACAAAAGAGCCGGGAACTCCGGACTCGAGAGCCGACGACTATGTCGTCCGGCGGCAGCCGACGTCAGGGGTTGACGCCGACTCTAAAATAAAGAAAATAGCCCTCATGGAATCACCAAAAATTACACGCGCTCTTATCAGCGTCAGCGACAAGATGGGACTCGCTGACTTCGCCAAAGGACTCCATAACGCCGGAGTCGAAATATACAGTACCGGAGGAACACGAACACACCTCGAAAAAGAGGGTATCCCCGTACTCGACGTTGCCGACTATACGGGATTTCCCGAAATGATGGGAGGACGACTCAAAACACTGCACCCCAAAATCTACGGCGGCATCCTATGCCGACGCGATAACATCGGCGATATGAATGCACTCGCCGAACACAATATCAAAACGTTTGAACTCATCGTCATCAACCTCTATCCCTTTGAAGCGACCATTGCCCGGGAGGGAGTTACGGAAGCGGAAGCAATCGAAAACATCGACATCGGCGGCCCCTCCATGATCCGTGCTGCCGCCAAAAATCATCAATTTGTAACCGTCGTTACTGCACAAGACCAATATGCGTCGGTACTCGAACAGGTTCAAAAAAATGGACGCACCACACTGCAACTTCGCCAAAGTCTTGCCCGGGATGCGTACACAATGACGGCGCATTACGACAATGCGATCTCGCAATACTTCGTTGACCAACTCTCCAAAGGGGAGTTTCCCGCTACGATGACGCTCAAATATAAAAGGAGCGATGTGTTGCGTTACGGAGAAAACCCGCATCAGCAGGCTGCAGTCTATCTCGATACGCGCTCCAGGGTTGCCAACGTTGTTTCCGCCCGGCAACTTAATGGAAAGGAACTTTCGTATAACAATTTGCTTGACCTCGATTCGGCCTTGGCGATTGTTAGGGCGTTTTCGCAACCGGCGGTTTCGGTGATTAAGCACAACAATCCGTGCGGTGCGGCTGTCGATGCGGAACTTGCCAATGCGGTGAGCAAAGCGATGGCAGGCGATCCATTGAGTGCCTTCGGTTCGGTCATTGGAATCAATCGTCCGGTCGATC
>Ga0099364_10011921_pt1 | contig 11791 bp, 10 predicted proteins | sample TergutTh196P3_FD_73070 | JGI IMG/M metagenome (GOLD analysis project Ga0099364, IMG submission 73070) | Microcerotermes parvus P3 segment gut microbial communities from Pointe-Noire, Republic of the Congo - Th196 P3 | ecosystem: Host-associated > Arthropoda: Insects > Digestive system > Gut ...
GGCATCGTTTTCTACGTAGCGATCAACACCTTCGGTGTGAGGTGGTATTTATATATAAATCAACACCTTCGGTGTGAGGCGGTATTTATATATAAATCAACACCTTCGGTGTGAGGTGGTATGCATAACTCCACATCCCTACAGGTTTTCAAAATCTGTTTTCATAAAACTATATTTTTTATTACAAAAGTGACATTCTGCAGTGATAGTTTCATCTGAATCTATTAAGCTTTGAATTTCATCTTTTCCCAACAATCTAATTCCATTTAAGAATCTATCTTTGTTGCAATTACAAAAATATGATATGCTTTTTTGTTCAAGGAAATCAATTGGCATATTCTTAAAGATAAATTGTTCAATTATTTGCTCTAAAGAATACCCCATATCTACCATATCTGAAAGATTAGGAAAAACTTGAATGTTTTCATTTAATGTTTCCAGTATGTATACAGGCGTTTCAGGCATACATTGTACTAAAATACCACAAGCATTTTTAATCATTGCGTCTTTTTCTAACATTATGCCTAAATTCACCATAGTGTCTATCTGCTCACTTTGTTGGTAATAATGGCATAAGTCCTCGCCAATTTCGCTAGAAACCAGTTCAATTTGACTATGATAATTCTGATTGTTAGCAGTTGATTTTATAACAGATAATGTTCCTTTTCCTATAGCTTCAGCCACTGCGAATCCTTTTGCATTTTTTGTTAATTCTAGTTGTGGATTGTTGATATAGCCTTTTATTGTATTATCACCTGTTGCTGTAACAACTACACTTCCGACAGGACCATTTCCATCAATTCGTAAAGTTATTAGGTCTGTTTTGTTTTTAAGGTTTACACTCATTAGGAGACCACATATTATTAATCTGCCCATAATAACACTGTTTGTGGTTGATAAATAGTGTAAATCAACAGCTGTTTGCACTGTTTCTCTTGCGTTTACGGCATGTACCCTAATGTGTTTATCTTTAGTTATTGCTCTTAGTAGATAATCTGTCATTTATACTCCATTTTTTGTTCGTTAAACTTAAAACTGAAAATATATAAAATCGTTTGGATCAATTCTTAGTCCATAATTTAGTATAATTATGAAAATAAATATATACAATGCCCATCTAAATCCTCTTTTCCAGTTTAAAGCGAATTTTTCTAACCCATATTGATTTCTTCTTCCTATCCATTCAATAACAATCATTATAAAAACAACAAGTAGAGCTTTTGCTGCTGAATCTTTTCCATGTATATCGTATAAAGAAAAAGCAGATAAATTAAATATACCTTTAAAATAGTCAAAGGCATGTTTTATATTGTTAGCTCTGAATAAAAACAAAGAAACACTAAAACATAAAAAAGCACAAATCATTTGAATTATTTCTTTTATGTTAGGTAATGATCTATTGTAAGCCACAACATCACTATATTTATCAGTTTTAGGAAAGAATATGGTTGGAATAAAAAAGAGACCATTTATCATTCCCCATATTATATATGTCCAGTTAGCACCATGCCATATGCCTGATATAAAAAACACAATCATGGTATTAAGAACAGTTCTTAGTTTGGAACCTCTACTTCCCCCAAGTGGAAAATAAATGTAATCTCTAAACCATGTTGTAAGCGAAATATGCCTTCTACGCCAAAATTCAGCTATGTTTCTTGAGAAAAATGGATAGTTAAAATTTTGCATTGCTTTGAAACCAAGTAATCTTGCACAACCTATTGCTATATCTGAATAACCTGAAAAATCGCCATATACTTGGAATGTGAACAAAAAAATACCCAAAATTAATGAACTACCGGACATATCTTGATTGTTATTAAATACATAAGTTACATATACAGCACAACCATCGGCTACTATAATTTTTTTAAACAGTCCCCATAATACCTGTCTTAGTCCATCTACAGCTTTATCATAAGAAAATATTCTTTTTTGAAAAAACTGAGGTAATAAATTTGCAGCCCGTTCAATAGGACCGGCAACAAGAAGAGGGAAAAAAGAAACAAAGGCAGAAAAAGCAATGAAATTATTTGTAGGTTCAATTTTTTTTCTGTAAACATCAATTGTATAACTCATAGTCTGGAAAGTATAAAAACTTATACCAATTGGAAGAATAATACGAAATGATGTTATATTAGGTGAAAATCCTAAGATATTAAAAGTAGATACAAAACTTTCAACAAAAAAATTAAAATATTTAAAGAAACCGAGTAAGCCTATATTAATAATAATGCTTACTAACAACCATTTCTTACGTTTGGATTCTGTAATGCTTTTCTTTATCTCTAGAGCTGATACATAATCGCATATTGTACTTATAAATATAAGAATTAAAAAACGCCAATCCCATAATCCATAAAAAATATAACTACTGAAAACTACAAATATATTTGAAAGTTTTAAGCTGCGATTGTTTATATACCAGTATATTAGAAAAACTGTAGGGAAGAAGAAAGCAAACTCTATAGAGTTAAAAAGCATAGATTAATCCTTAAACCGTTATATTTTCTCTATTTTTTGTATCCTATCTGAAATAGTCGGATGCGAGTATGTTGTATTTACAACAAAAGGATGTGGAGTAAGATTTGCATAATTTTCTTTAGCGAGTTTTTTTAATGCAGATACAGCGTGTTCTTTTCCTGCATGTTCTGCTTCAAAGGCATCGGCTTCAAATTCATGTTTTCTGCTTATATAAGAAGAAGGTATATTAAGCAAAATTGAAATAGGACCAAACAAAATTAAACAAATAAATAAAGAAAAACCAACATTGAGATCAGTAAACCCAAACGCTTCTGATATATTAGCTTGGTTGAAAATAAAATAAGAGAAAATAAATATACATGCAAGGGTTAAAAATGTAAAGGGCATTCTTTTTATCATGTGCTTCTTCTTTGCGTGTCCTATTTCATGTGCAAGAACGCCAATAATTTCTTCTTCTGTTAATTTTTCTATCAGTGTGTCATACAAACCTATGGTTCGGTTGCGTCCATAACCTGTAAAAAAGGCATTCAGTTTTGTGCTACGTTTTGAGCCATCAACTACAAAAACTCGTTTTACGGGATAATTTGTCTTTTCAGTTAATGAAATAATTTTGTCCTTCAAACTGCCATCTTCCATGGGAGTGAATTTATTAAACAATTTCATTATGTAAATTCCAATAAACTGAACTATAAGTACAAACAATATCGCAACACCTATAAATATCGGAAATACAGCGTTACCAAGCTTACTAAATATAAATATAAATAGAGCTAAAAGTCCGCCATTGATGATTATTTGTATTAGAAGCTGTTTAATGGTGTCACCAATAAAAGTGGCAGGTGTTGATTTGTTAAAGCCATATTTTGCCTCAATTTTGAATGTGTCATAAGATTCAAAAGCCGTGTCTACAATTAGGTTGATAAGCATTATCACTCCAAACATAAAAAACGTTTGGAAATAGATATTGTTGAGAAAAGACAGGCTATAGTTGAAGAGATAACTATGGAAATTGAAGACAAGATAGGCAATGCAAAATAACAAACTGCATACGCCACTGATTATGCTAAAATTTGTATTCTCCATTTCATAAGCATTACGTTTTTGATAGGTTTCAGGATCGTAAACATCCTTTACGTTTTCAGGGATAGATGCATGACGATTTCTGTAATTTAGATATTTTAACAGAAATCCGAAACAACATGCAATTAAGTAAACTAAGATGACTAGTATTTTCATTTTTTTCCTCCATAACTCCCCTCTGCCCCCCCTCTTTGAGGGGGGTAGGGGGGAGTCAAGTCTAATAGTAATTAATATATTTCAACACCCACTGGACAATGATCAGAACCCATAACATCGTTTAATATAAAAGCTTCTTTTATCTCAGATATGAACTCTTTGTTCACAAAGCAATAGTCAATTCTCCACCCGATGTTTTTTTCTCTGGCTTTTAATCTATAAGTCCACCAAGTATATTTTTTTGGTTGTTGGTCGAATTTCCTAAACGTATCAATATAGCCTTTATCCACTAATTTATCTATCCATTCACGCTCTACTGGCAAAAAACCAGAAAATTTTGAGTTTTCTTTCGGATGTGATAAATCAATTTCTTTATGAGCTGTGTTAAAATCGCCCATTATTAATATATTCTTTCCTTTGCTACGTAAAGTTTCAATATGAATTAAAAACTGGTCATAAAAATCAAGTTTATATTGAAGACGTTCACTATTACTTTGTCCATTAGGAAAATAGATATTAAATAAGACAAAATTTGCATATTCTGCTTGAATTATTCTACCTTCGCCATTGAATCTTGCATCACCAATGTCATAGGTTACTTTTTCAGGTTCTGTAAGTGAAAACAAAGCTGTACCTGAATAACCTTTTCTTTCTGCGAAATTCCAATATAAATAATAATTATTAATGTTATTGATCTCAGAGGGTACCTGATTTGCTTGTAATTTAGTTTCTTGCAAACCTAAAATGTCCGGCTTGTATTTATTAATAAAATCAATAAAACCTTTGTTCATTATGGCACGCAATCCGTTTACATTAAATGAAATTATACGCATTTTACTTCCTTGTGTTTTTTGAAAAAATCACAATATTTATTAACTGGACATACATCACATTTAGGGTTTATAGGTCTACATAAATTTTGACCGAAAGCAACTAATATAGAATTATATGTTTTCCAATATTCTAACGGCAAATCTTTGCGTAATGCCATTTCAGACTCTAAAGGTGATTTTGTTGATATAAAGCCTAATCGATTACTAATTCTATGTACATGAATATCAACACACATTGCAGGTTTATCAAAAGCAAGTATGATTACAAGATTTGCTGTTTTTCTGCCAACACCGGGTAATTCTATTAGCTCTTCTATGGTTTCGGGGATGGACATATTGAATTTCTCGGCTAATACTGTCGGTAATTTGTGTAAATATTTAGCTTTCTGACGATAAAATCCAATAGGATAAATAAGATCTTCTATTTCTTGTATGCTTAAACCTGCTAAATCATTTATATTATTAACTTTAGTAAATAAACGAGTTAATACATTTGAGGTAGTTTTATCTTGAGTTCTGGCTGAAAGAATTGTACCTACTAAAATCTTAAAAGGGTCGTTAGTTTGCACTTTTATCAAATCAAGAATTGGTGTTTGTACTTGATTTGTATATTTGGTTAGTTCTGATAAGATTATATCTACGTTTTTCATAAATTATCACGTTTTGTTGTAATCTAATAATCACTATACAAAAAAATCAAGGGGGGAATTAATGTCCCCCCTATTTTTTGAAAGATGAGTTGTTACATTGAGATTGCTTCAGTAGGACAAGTTCCTATGCAAGCACCACAATCAATACAGTCAGATTGTTTAACTTCTGCTTTACCAGCAGAAACTTCTAAAGCACTAACAGGGCATGTTTCAACGCAAGCATTGCATCCGGTGCATTTTGAACGGTCAATTTTTACTGCCATTATTACCTCCAAACGATTTTAGTGCTATTGTTTTTTTTTTCTTTTTTTTGTCAATAATTTTTTTATTGACACAAAAACTTATACAAAATAAATAGTAACAAGAAAGAGTGGGGGAGAGGCGTTTGAGACAAAGGAGAATTTATGCAAAACATATGTGCAGAATGTCATAGATTAGGCAAGGGTTGTTGTTATTTCAAAGAATCCAATAACAATTTTCAAATGGGATTATTTCCTAATGATATTGAAAAAATCTGTGTTGAATTGAATGTCGAACCAGATTATTTCATTGTAAAAGATATCGTTGAGCCAGATATTATTAAAATGTTCTCAAATTTTAATTATGCTTTTTTTGACGTAGTTTTTAAAGATAATGTGAGATATAAACTAAAAATAATTAATGAAAAATGTATTTTTTTAAATGATAACGGATGTTCATTGCCATTGAATGCAAGACCTTTATTTTGTCGGGCATATCCATTCTGGTTGTCAAAAAATTATAAAAATATCTATGTTTTTTCTTCAACGGATTGCTTAGCACAGGAAAAAAGTACGCTTAATTGGATGCTTGTTAATGAATATTTTAATTATTCTGAAACTTATTTACGTAATATGTTTGAAGAACTGAAGATTTATTTCGATCAGAAAAATTGAGGTATTTAATATAAATCCACACCATCCCGAAGGGATCGATCGTTATGTAGAAATCGACACCTTCGGTGTGAGTTGGTATTTAATATAAATCCACACCATCCCGAAGGGATTGATCGCTATGTAGAAAACGACACCCCACCTTGATTTCCATGCCGTAGGTATGGAACCTAAACGATCTGAATATATAATTGGGTATATGTGGACATTATTAGCCTCTTATATTTATATTTGTTCCACACCTTCGGTGTGGTGGTAGTTTTGTGGGGCATCGTTTTCTACATAGCGATCGACACCTTCGGTGTGCGTAAGGTATGATTTTATATAAATATACTTTTCGGAGTGGACTCCGAAGCGAAATATAAAATTTACTATTTCGAGGCGTTGAATTTTAGATGATTTTTTAGATTTTAATTTTTTATATTATTTTTCTTGACAAAATATTGAACAATAATAAAACTTGTTAAAATTGTATGTTTTTATACATGGAGGGTTAAAAAAATGGCAGATTATTTTATGGAAACTCAGGCGCATGAATGGCTATTAACGGCTCAAAATGGAGCTTATGCGCTTGGCACAGGCAATCTTCTAAACCAAAGAAAGTATAATGGTTTGCTTGTAAAGAGTGACCGGAACTTTAATCGATTTTTACTTGTGTCAACAATTGAAGAGAAAATTCAATGGCGTGGCGACGATTTTTTCATAAACAATTCATCATACAGCAATTGTATTTACCCGGAAGGATTTCTTCACATGGTAAAAAGTTGGTTACGTCCTTACCCTGTCTTCTTATATTCGTCTGTGCCTCATAATCAAGACATTTTGATAAAGAAAGAAATCTTAATGGATGAAACATCATCAACTGTATTGATAAAATACACAAATCTAAGTGCTCATACTTTACACTTCAAAATCAAACCCAAATTTGCGATGCGGAATCATCATTACCTTAATGAGCCGGGAACATTCGATAGAGTTCATGTTCATGCAGACTTTAAATCTTCTGATGATAGTATCAACACATTTTTCTCTGTGCAGCGTACTGATAATAATGTTGTTGTTTATGGTTGGTTACAACATGGACAACCTCACCATGAATGTAACATATATCGCAATGTGTTCTACCCTTGGGAAGCTTATCGTGGTTATCCTGCAACTGAAGATTTGATATCTCCCTTAAGTTTTGAATTTGATTTAAAAACCAATGAAAGTAATTATTTATTATTTTCCGATGAAAACCTTTTACATAACAATCATTCTTCACTTGTTGGGGCAGTATCGGATAATTCACAATTACAAAATGCAGTGGCTGTATTTGTTGATGATATTGAAAAAAGATATAAAAAACTTCCTTTACCTTTTGATGTACCTATAAAGAGAAAAAAGAATAATCAAAGCGACGACATCAACATCATAGACACAATCGATAAGCAAGATTCTGTATTTTTTCAACATGATGAATACATGAAAATACTGGAACAATCAATGAAAGATTTTCTAGCTAATAACGATATAGTTGCGGGTTTTCCATGGTTTGGAGCTTGGGGACGTGACACTATGATTTCAATGGAAGGATTATTTAATCTTAATAAAGGTTCAGAACTTGCATTTTCTATATTAGAAAAGTACGGCAGTTCCATTCGTAACGGATTGATACCAAATATGTGTTCAGAATCGCATCAAGAAGCAAATTATATTTCGATAGACGGAACACTTTGGTTTGTAATACGTCTTTATCAAGTATGCAAGCAGTTATCAGAATCACTAAAAGAACCTAACAAAGCGAAAACTTCTAGATGGCAATATGTGATAAAAACAAGTGAAAAAATATTTGAATCCTTTCTTGCCCGCTCAAAAACATCGGCAAATAATTCACATAAAGATTTCTATTTTCGAACTGACGGTTTGTTAGAGCTTTCTGAATCCTTCGCTTCTGCTACATGGATGGATGCCAAAGTTAATGACGCTCCAGTTACACCTAGAAATGGAGCTCCTGTAGAGATTAATGCTTTGCTTTTTAATGCTATTTATGCATATGAGAAAATGATAGAAGAACATAACGAAATTAGTGCAGATAGAGACAGCTTCATGACTAACCCGGCATACTTAGAAATAGCGGCATCTATAAAGGAATCATTTAGTAAGTTTTGGATAGGTGACTTTTTAGCAGATAGACTTATCGGTGATGAACCTGTATGTGAATATCGCCCCAATGCTATTATTGCAACTTCGCTCCCATTTACCGACAAATTATTGTCTCTTGATAAAATTCAAAAGATTTATGAAACTGCTCATATTGAGCTATTTACGCCTTATGGAGTGCGTACTCTTTCTCCAAAGGACCATAAATACATGAAAAAATATATCGGAGGATGTATTGACAGAGACAAAGCATACCATCAAGGCACTGTCTGGGCATGGCTTTTATTGCCGCTTGCTAAAACCTATGTCTTTGCTTTCGGATATAAACCCGCAAAAGATATTGCAGAACATTTAACTTTCTTAGTAACTAAACTAAGAAATGGGTATATGAGAGGTCATATAGCTTCTGTTGCAGAAGTTTGGGACGGTGATAAACCTCATTTTCCCAAAGGCTGTCCGGCTCAAGCCTGGAGCGTTTCAGCAATATTAGTTATAGAAAACATGATAAAAGAGTATAACTCAAATACCTAAAAGGTGGCAAGTATGAAAATACTAATGTTTTCATGGGAATTTCCACCCATGATAGCAGGTGGACTAGCTATGGCATGTTATGGCATGGTGAAGTCACTTTTAAAAAAAGGAATAGAAGTCGACCTGATTTTACCGACTAAAGAATTCATATACTTCAAACTAAGAAATGTCGAAGATGCAGACATTTTACCTGTAGTTTTTCTTGACCCGAAAAAGCAGGAAGAATATGAAGCAATTTCTTTTAAGAACATAACTCAAAAGTATGAATTTATTGGCATGACTCATTATCCAGAGTCATATTTCACACCCGGTTTCGATGAAAAATGGTCGAAATTAATGACAGAATTTAGATTAGAAGCTAGTAAATCTTCTAAAGCGTTAACATTAGATGAACAAATAATACATAATTTAACCCAGTATTTAGTCGGTGAAGATGATATTATCAAGAAAGTGCAAGAAGTTGCAACAAGAGCACATAGATATGCCTCTGAATTACAATATGATTTGATTCATGCTCATGACTGGCTAACGTATCCTGCTGGAATCATTGCAAGAAAATATTCAGGAAAACCGCTGGTAGCTCAGATTCATGCTACAGAATATGATAGAGCTGGTGGCTATGGAGATGCCAGAATTCATAACGTTGAAGCAGACGGAATGATGTTTGCCGATATGGTACTAGCAGTTTCAAAATATACAGCAAACATGATTATCTCACGCTATAGAATAGATTCAGGTAAAATTAGAATATTGCATAATGCGTATGATGTTGGTAACATACCTGATAAAAAAGAAAGAATCTTTAAAAGTCCTACTGTATTATTCTTAGGTAGAATCACTATTCAAAAAGGTCCTGATTATTTCTTAGAAATGGCAAATAGAGTCTCGAAACTGAACCCTGAAGCAAGATTTATTGTTGCCGGTTCTGGCGATATGGCTAGAAAATTACTTCATAAATCGGCATCTTTCAAGATGAAAAACCGATTTATTTTTGCAGGCTTCTTAAATAGAAAACAAGTAGAAGAGATTTTCAACTGCGTTGATATATTTGTTATGCCATCAATTTCAGAACCATTCGGAATTGTTCCACTTGAAGCGATGGCTTATGGTGTTACTGCTGTTATATCAAAGCAAAGCGGAGTCTCAGAAGTTATTGAAAACGCTTATAAAGTTGATTTCTGGGATATAGACGAAATGACAAGAATTATCGACTTCTTGATTAAGAATCCTGACAAATGTAAGGCGATGGGACGTTCCGGTCGTGAAGAAGTTTTGAAAATAGGCTGGGACGAAGTAGCTGATAAGTTAATATCATATTATCAAGAATTTTAGAAAAGGAATTAGATTATGCTACATATAAACTTTTATTTCCAAGTACATCAACCATTTAGGTTAAATCATTTTAGTGCTTTAGATATAGGGAAAGGAAGAAATTATTTTGACGAAAAACTAAACAAACTTGTTATGGAGAAAGTAGCTGATAAATGCTATATTCCTACAAATAAATTACTTCTTGAGCTGATAAATAGATACAAAGGCGAATTCAAAGTATCATATGCAATAACAGGTGTTGCAATTGAACAGTTTAAATTATATCGCCCTGATGTTCTAGAATCTTTTCAAGCTCTTGTAGAAACCGGAAATGTTGAACTTATTGGAGAAACTTACTACCATTCACTTGCCTACTTATACGATATCAATGAGTTTTTAGAACAAGTTGACATGCATAAAGCATTAATGAAAAAAGAATTTAATTATGTTCCTGAAACATTCAGAAACACAGAGCTTATTTATCAAGACCAACTTTCAACAATTATTTATGAACTAGAAGGATTTAAAACTATTCTAACAGAAGGTGTTGATAGAATTTTAGGATGGAGATCACCTTTGTTTTCGTACAAAAATTTTACTTCAGAAATATCTTTATTGCTAAAATATTATCAATTATCAGATGATATTGCTTTTAGATTTTCTAACAGAGATTGGCCTGAATTTCCATTAACTGTTGAAAAATTCGTTAAATGGATAGAACATTTTGACCTTGATGCAGAAAACTCACCACATAAGAATAAATTCCTAAATTTATTTATGGATTATGAAACCTTCGGAGAACATCAATGGGCTGAAACAGGGATTTTTAATTTTATGAATCATTTGCCTGAAAAAGTCTTAGCTAATAAAAATCTGAAATTTATTACACCAAAAGAAGTTTTCAAGAATACAAACTATCAACAAGAAAGCCTGTCATTTCCAGAACCAGTGTCTTGGGCTGACGCTGAAAGAGACCTCTCTGCTTGGAGGGAAAATGATATGCAACATAACGCTTTAGAAACTTGTTATGAGATTCTTAATAAAATTAGAGCTAAAGGTAGGTACGATTTGATGCCTACGATGAGACTGCTTACTACTTCTGACCACTTCTATTATATGTGTACGAAATATTTTCAAGACGGTGATGTTCATAAGTATTTCTCACCATACGACTCCCCTGAACAAGCTTATATTTACTTCATTAATGCTTTAGCTGATTTAGAAGATAAATTGTAGGGAACGGATTTATGCGACTCCCCCCTGCCCCCCTCTCTGAGGGGGGGGCAGGGGGGAGTAAATTTTAAATGTAATCATACCCTACACATGCCGAAGGTATGTGAAGCTAGGTAGAAACGAATACACACACACCAAATCTGCATCCTGTAGGGATGCAACGAAATGCGAAGTTTGTTGGTTGCATCCCTACGGGATGCAGATTTGGTGGGTGTATTTTTCTACCGAGCCTCACATACCTACGGCATGTGTAAGGTATGATTTTATATTAAATTTACTTTTTAGAGTGCCCTCATAAATGCGTTCCCTACAGATGCCGCAAAGCAATCCAGATTTTGCATCCTAAATATCGATTTACATTTTACGTTGGGTGCAGAAAAAACGATTATTGGGTTAGAAAATTTGGATTGCTTCGCGGCATAGTTTACTGCATCAAAGACAAGGTTACAGGCTCGCAATC
>Ga0099364_10011922_pt1 | contig 11791 bp, 12 predicted proteins | sample TergutTh196P3_FD_73070 | JGI IMG/M metagenome (GOLD analysis project Ga0099364, IMG submission 73070) | Microcerotermes parvus P3 segment gut microbial communities from Pointe-Noire, Republic of the Congo - Th196 P3 | ecosystem: Host-associated > Arthropoda: Insects > Digestive system > Gut ...
ACTTTTTATTTTATATGGAGTACAAACCAATATTAAGGTATTTAGCTTTTCTGGATAATCTATTGCATAATTTAATGAAAGAATTCCACCCAATGATAATCCGCATAAATTAATTTTTCCGGAAAAATTATCGCAATATTTTACAAAGGCAGAATATACATTTTCATAAGTGGCTTCGTTTCCATCTATAAGAGAAAAAATATCAGGACAAGAAATATTATTAATTTTTGTCAGATACGATTTTGTTTCATTCCAGCTCGAAGATTTTTGCCCGCTTCCATGAACAAGGATATATTCCATTAATTACTCCTCAGAATTACAACCTGTCAAAAACTATATCTTTTATTATTTTGATTGTCTATTGAAGAAAATATTATTATGGAAGTAGGTTTTTTACAAGCTTCGATTATTAAGAGCCTGAGAGCCGAGTGTCGTGGGCAAACACTACTATTTTTTACGCCGCCTTTGTTGCATATCCGATCTCATCTCTTCCCTGGCTTTTTCGGCATAGTCCGGAAAAATATCGAACTCCCTTTTATTTTCCAGATAAACCACTACTCCAAACCTCTTCTTTTTTTCGATTGTTTCAAAGGCTGCTTTTATAAAGAAAAGGAGCATGCTTAAAACATTACGACCAAGTTTTTTATTTACCATGATGGCCTTTATTTTTTTGTAATAAAATATGTATCCCCAATCGTCAATTTCTTCTGTGATGTATTTTTCAATATTTTCTTGTACGATTTCCAAAGCTTTTTCATCAACATTTTTAATTTCTTCAGCATTTTTATCATCATCGTCTAAAATAGCCATATTAGATCTTGCATAATCTGCAAAATCCCTATAAGTCATAGCCTTTATTTTTCTATATACTTCATTTTTGGGATGATTTTTCAATGCACGTTCCAAGAATGGAAGTTTTGTAACGCCATCCCTTGATGAAAACCCTGTATTTTCCAGATCTTCATGATATTTCAGGTAAATTTCTCCTATATAGAGCCAGTTAAAAATACTGCTGCGATCTTTTTGAGCTTTTCTGGCAAGATCCAAAACATAGGATGTCATGTTCCTAAAACTCAAATTCCTGTAAAGTCTTTCAGTTTTAACCTTAACCAAAGCAAGCCCGATTGAAAGAATAGAATTTTCTTTGGTTTTAATGGTTTCCAGAATGCTTTCATTTAATAGTTCTGGATCACCTGGCAGGGTAAAGTTCCCGTTTAGGGAAGATATTGTGGTATTCATATATATATTATATATATTTTCTCTATTTAGTCTAGATGTCTAGACTAAATATTTCCAAAAATTCCATTATGACAGCTATATTTATTTTGCTACTCCATTTTTTCCTTTAGGTCACCAATTCTAAATACTCTTTATAAACCCCATAAAAATGTTTAAAATAAAACACTCATGGAAAAAAATAGATATTTTGCAACATTTACTTCCGGAATGCAGTTGATAATAAAAGACATTTTGGAAAAGAAATTGCAGGATGTCATAATAGGTCAGATTTTTGATGGTGCAATATTATTTGAAACTGAAAAAACGTACAACAACCTGGATATGCACTGCTTCAATAATATTTTCTCGGTAATTTTATATAGAGAAAAAAATAATCATAATGATATGGGTTCTTTCATAAAATATATCTTAAAAACAAAATCGGTTAAAATTAAAAGGATTGGACTTTCCGGTAATGTCAATTCATTCCGTTTTATGGCTTCTTCAGAAAACCGTTTTGTATCAATAGATAATAATTTAAAAAATAACATGGAAAAATTCATTACCTCAAAAACAGGGCTAAAACCGGATAGAAGTAATTCTGATACAGAATTTTGGCTGCTATACAGATCTGAAGGTTATTTCTATTTTTTGGAGCGGTTAAGTAAACATACTGCCTATGAAAAAATCCTTAACAAGGGTGAACTTCATCCTGAGATTGCCTATCTAATGAATTGGCTTTCTGAACCGGATGAAAACGATATTGTACTTGATCCTTTTTGCGGCCATGGATCAATCCCGGTCAGCAGAGCTTTGCATTTTCCTGCAAAGCAAATTTTGGCTAACGATATTAACATTTATGTACTATCAACAATGAAAAATAAAATAGATGCTAATGAATCATTATCCGGTAAAATTAAAATAAGGCAGACTGATATTTTGAATCTGGAAAACGAAATTGATCCTGAAAGTATTGATAAAATTATTACCGACCCTCCCTGGGGTTTATTTGATCATTTAAATATGGATTCTGAAAAATTTTACCAGCTTACTTTATCAAAAATGGAAAGAGTTCTAAGAAACAATGGAATAATTGTTTTATTATTATGGCGGAACATAGATATTGCAAAAATAATTGAAGGAATTCCAAACCTGAAAATTATTCAGGATTATAATGTTTTGGTGTCAGGAAAAAAAGCAAATCTGTACAAAATAAATAAATCAATGGTTTAAGAACTGCTAAATTCCATATTGTAACTAAATGGAAAAAATGCTATAATCCTCCATGGAAAAGAAGATTCTTGTTTCTGTTATAATGGGCAGCAAATCCGATTGGGAAACCATGGAACAGACCTGCCTCATTCTCGATGAGCTTGAGATTCCCTATGAGAAAAAAATTGTTTCCGCTCACCGCACTCCGGATCTTATGTTTGCCCATGCGGAACAGGCTGCAGAACGCGGCATAAGGGTCATTATTGCAGCTGCAGGAGGTGCGGCTCACTTGCCGGGAATGGTTGCATCTAAAACCTGTCTTCCCGTTATTGGAGTGCCTATTCAATCGGAAGCCCTAAGGGGTCTGGATTCCCTGCTTTCCATTGTGCAAATGCCTGCCGGCGTTCCTGTGGCAACTGTTGCTATCGGCAAGGCTGGTGCGGTGAATGCCGGCCTGCTTGCGGCTGAAATAATCGGAACTACGGACAGTAATGTCTATGCGAAACTTCAAAATAGAAGAAAAAAAACAGAAGAAACAATTTTAAACACTGAACTATAGGAGCATCAGTATGGCCAAAATTATAATGCCTTATAGTACAATCGGCATTATCGGCGGAGGGCAATTGGCCAGGATGATGTGCCTTGCCGCCAAAGCCATGGGTTATTTCACGGCTGTTTTGGATCCAACGCTAAACTGCCCGGCCGGTCAAGTATCGGATATTGAAATTACCGCAGAATACGGTGATATGAATGCCATCAAAGAACTGGCGGAATTATGCGATATAATAACTTATGAATTTGAAAATATAGACTACAATGCCTTAAAATATCTTGAAGAAGATTCCTACTTGCCCCAGGGAAGCGAAGTATTAAAAACAACCCAGCACCGTTACAGCGAAAAAAGCGCAATAAAAGAGCTTGGTATTCCTGTTACAGATTTTTATCTGATAGACAGTATGGAGTCACTAGAGAAACATTTTTTCTTTCCGTCTGTACTAAAAACAACCACTTTGGGCTATGACGGCAAGGGTCAGCTTGTAATAAAAAGCATGGATGATCTTCCTGCAGCAAAAAGCCTTGCAGAAAAGCAGGAATGTATTCTTGAAAAATGGATTCCCTTCGATCTGGAAATTTCGGTAATTACCGCCCGAAGTACAACAGGCGAAACCGCTTTCTTCCCTGCTGCAGAAAATATCCATGTAAACAACATACTGCATAAAAGTATAGTGCCTGCACGAATTCCAGCAAGCCTTGAAGAAAAAGCAAGGAGTTATGCGCTAAAAATAACAGAAGCATTGAATGTTTACGGAGTTATGGGTGTAGAAATGTTTGTTCTTGGAGAAGAAATATATATAAATGAGCTGGCCCCTAGACCGCACAATTCCGGTCATTATACGATAGACGCCTGTAAAACAAGCCAGTTTGAGCAGCACATAAGAGCGGTCTGCGGTCTTCCTCTTGGAGATGTATCCCTGCACAGTCCGGTTGTTATGGTGAATATACTTGGAGAGCATATGCAGCATGGAAGCCTATCCAATGATGCCGGAAATGAAGCAGGCGGCAAGTTCAATCTTGAGCCATACCTCCCCCTTCTAAAAAATGGAAAACTCCATCTATACGGAAAGGAAGAAGCAAGAAAGATCAGAAAAATGGGGCATATCAATATGCTCGGAGATATAGAAAAATCATTGGATATTATTGAGAAATCAAAAATATGGAAAATGCCATAAAGGGAATCTCATGCTTGATTTAATAGAGAGCCGCCAAGTAAGAATTTTTATTTCTTCCACTTTTATAGACATGATGAAAGAGAGAGATTATCTTGTTTCAAAGGTTTTTCCAACATTACGCAAATACTGTGAAGAAAGGGATATTTCTCTTTACGAGCTGGATCTAAGATGGGGTATAACGGAGGAACAAACAAAACAGGGCAAGGTAGTTGAAACCTGCCTTCAGGAAATAAAAAACAGTAAGCCTTTTTTTATTGGTCTTTTGGGTGATCGTTACGGATGGGTTCCAAATGCAGATGAAGAAAAATTAATAGAAGAAAATTCTGATGTCCTTCGGGATTATCCCTGGATAAAAGATGAATTAAAAAATGGAACAAGCATAACAGAAATAGAAATACAGGAAGGTGTATTACTTTCAGAAGAAAAAATAAATGCAAATTTTTATTTTCGTTCACCTGTTAAGGAATTTCTTCCGGAATTCTCTGAACCAAAAGGGAGTACAACAGAGCAGAAACTTTTGAATCTAAAAAACAGAATAAGAGAAAAATACCCTGTTCATGTTTTTTCTTCAATAGAAGAGCTTGGGATAATGGTAGAAAAAGACTTTAAAGAGATGGTTAATAATCTCTTCCCAAAGAAATGGATTTCTGAACTGGAAAAGGAAAGACTTGAACAAAGATCATATCTAAAAAGACTTACTCAAGTTTATATTCCCCATCCGAAACAACAAAATATTATTGATGAATTTTTATTATTCAAAAATAAAGCCATGGTATTGAATTCAGACACGGGCATGGGTAAAAGTGCTTTCCTCGCAGACTGGATTCAAAAGAATGACAAAGAAGAAAATCTTACAAAAATTATTTACCATTTCGTTGGAGTAACTAAACTAGAAGGTAATTACCGTAAAATAAGACAGAGGCTTATTAACGAAGTAAAAAGAAGGTTTTTTATTTTCCAAAACGTTAGACAAAATTCCAAAATTGAAACAAAAGAATCTGAAGATTCCGGAAGTTCAGAAATTAATGAAGATGAAATGACAATTGATGAAAAAAAGAAAATTGAATTACAGAGCTGTCTTTTTGCAATACCAAAAAATGAACAGCTTTTAATAATTCTAGATGGTTTGGATAAACTTTCAGCCAAAGATGATTCTAAACTCCTTAACTGGCTGCCTGATTATCCTGAAAACGTGAAATTCATTTTCTCTGCCAATTTAAATGACCCTGTAATGGATGTTTTTGAACGGCGGAATTATCCTGTTTACAGAATTCTCCCTCTGCCTGTTGATAACCGTAAAAGTCTTATAAAAGATTATCTTTCATCCTATGGAAAAAAACTTACCGAAAATCAAATTCAACGTATAATTAATTTTCCTGAAAGTGAAAATCCCATGGTTCTCTGTGCACTTTTGGACGAACTTCGTTTCTTTGGGATTTTCGAAAAACTCGACGAAGAAATAGACAAGTATGTTTCAGCTAAAAACATCGGGGATTTTTATATTCAAGTTTTGGAAAGACTGGAGGGTATTTTTAATTACACAGATACTGAAACATCCAATCTTTCAAAGGACATTCTTTGTCTTTTATATGTTTCAAAAAATGGATTGTCAGAATCAGAAATCCTATCCCTTAGCGGAGCAAAGCCTGTTTACTGGTCACAGATATACAACGCAATCAGAAGCAATCTTATGTCTTCCAGAGGCATAATGAAACTATCACATGATTTTATTAAAAATGCAATCAAGGAAAAATATTTATTCAAAAAAGAAAACGAAGATCAATACAGGCTTTGGCTTATACACTATTATAAGACTACTCCGAATATTCCAAAAAAAAGATTATATCAGGAACTGCCTTATCATTTTATGGAATTGGAAGATTTTAACGGATTGTACCGCTTTTTATTAAACGATGATGTATTGGAATTCTGGTTAAAATATGATTTAAAGGAATTTACAAAGTTTTGGCGTACTTTGAGAGAAACAGATAAAAATAAATATGATATAGAAAAATATCTTGGCTTTGTAAAAAAATCCGATAAGGAAGATCTTTACTATCTCCATTTTTTTCTTGGCAGATTTATAACGATACTTGGAGATGATAATGAATCAGCATTAAAGCATACTCAAATGGCCATTTCGTTAAGGGAAGAAATCCATGGAAAGGATGATGAAAGTGTTTTAGATAATTATGACAGTATGGGACAAATATATATTACAAACGGAGATTATCCAAAAGCTCTGGAATATCTTCAATATGCTTTAGACTCAAGAATTAGAAAGCTAGGAGAAAACCATTCAGATACTGCCGAAAGCTATAATAATTTCGGACAGTTATACATAAAAACAGGCAACTATAAAAAAGCACTGGAATACTTTTCAAAGGCTCTTGAGATATACATAAAGGTATGCGGAGAAAAGCATATAAATACTGCAAATTGTCTGAATAATATCGGGCTGACACTTTATCAATTAAATGATTATACGAATGCTCAAACAATGCTTTTTAAAGCATTGGAGATACAAGAAGAAAAATACGGAAAAAACCATTTAGTTACGGCTAACGCTAATAATAATATAGGATTAACTTACTCCGCCATGAATAATCACGAAAAAGCTTTGCAATATTATATGACTGCAGCGAAAATACATGAGGTAGAGCTGGGCAAGAACCATATAGATACTGCAATGAGCTATAACAATGCAGGAACAGCATTAATGAAAGCAGGTGATTACCAAAAAGCCTTTGAATATATAGAAAAAGCATTAATAATTCAAAGGGATAAACTAGGAGATAAGCACACAGACACCGCATTAAGTTATAATAATCTGGGAGAAGCGCATTATTTTTTGGGCAACAGGGAAAAATGCCTTGAGTACATTAAACTGGCATTAAGCATTTACGAGGAAATTCTTGGCAAGGAAAACTCGCAAACTGTTTTAATTCAAAACATATTAATGCATTATATCAAACTAATTGAAGGGAATTAAAATTCGTCTTCTATTCATTTTCCTCAATCATTTCCTTGATAACTTCACTTGCCAGAGCTTCAAAATAAGCATTACCAATTTGTTGAATTTTTTCGTTTATTATTGGTTCAGCCTGCTTGGATTTTTGCCCTATTGGACTTTCCCAAAATTTAATAATACCGGAAATTTCATCAGGAGTTAAATGTCTCTGATAGATATTTTTTAACATCATGCGAAGACCATCCACATCTAGATTATTCCTGTACTTATCCCAGAAGGAATCAGGAATATCCGGTGCATCAGGTATTTCAGAAAATTTTCCTTTAATATTACTAACCATATTTTCAAAAATGTTTAGAGCTATTTCATTAAAATCCATTTTCGAAACAGCAAAGAGCCTGTCTACTTCATTCATATAATATTCCTCCATCAACCAAATGTTTCTTCAAGATCTTCACCGACTTTCTCGGCTATAGCTTCAACCCATGTTTGACATTCGTTCATAAATTCCTGCATAATATCGGTCAAAGAACGACTTAATTTTTTTCCCACAGGAGTTTCGTAAAAAGCAACAAGCTCCATCATTTCTTCTTTGGAATAAATCTCACTGTAAATTGGTATCATTTGATATAAAAGACTGTCAACATCAAATCTTTGTTGAACTCTTTCAAAATACTCTTCTAACGGAAAGTCACTATCCTCTCCTAACTCCTCTTGCATTGCAGGCATTTGCATCTGTAAAATCATACTAATCATCTGCAATATCATATCATCCATTCCTGATAATCTCATAAGCTTAATGACTTCAACATCAAATCTGTCTGCGCCTCTTAAATCTGACATAATCACCTCTCTTTTACGATTTTTTCCATTATATCAGAAAACATGAAAATATACTATTCCTGTCTGATATACTAAACAAGCGAAGCTTCCAGTCTCTCAAGTATCCCCGGTATCTCATCAATATACTGAGCTGTAGGTAAATCGTGCAAACCGGCAATATGTATGCTGCACTTGGATGTCGGGATTAAAATTTTTTCTGCTTCGCCGGAAGAAATAGCCAGAGCAATAGCCGGACTAATTTCTCCCAGCATGGAGTTTGCAATTACAATGCCCATACTGCCTATAATGACATTTGCGGTTTTTGAATTATGGATAATTGCGTTTTCGCCGGTTGCTCCAAGATCGGCACCTGCCTTAATCATTGCCGAAGTTGCAATGGCATTTGTACCAGCCGCAATTATCATAGGTTTTTTGGTGCTTTTGTTTTCTTTTGAAGAAAAATGCTCCAAAAGTTTTTCTACAACAGCTTTACCAATGCCGCCGCCCATGCCGTCAATTACCAGTATCTTCATAGTAAAGAACTCCAAACGTTTAATTATTCTTTAGTCCTGCCGTACTTTCCCGGAATCAATCCGGCCGATTCAAGAGCTATAACAAGGCTCGGAAGAAAAGCAAGCTGTATAATCATACCGGGAAAGGAGGTAATAAAGTAAGCACCCATCCATGCCTGTATTGTAAATTCTCCCCGAGAAAAAATCAGGGCATTTGCAATTCCGGCAACCACTCGCCCTACCAGCATTGCTCCAACAAGGCTAATATAAAGATCGGGATAGATTTTTTTTGTGTTGATAAAAAACATTAAAAGACCGGCAGCCAGTCCGTAAACGCCAAGTTCAAGCATCATTCCCGGAAGAACAAAGGTTGGGGGCATTCCTGTTATAAGGAAGGAAACCAGCGGACCGGCTATTCCTGCCAGTAAACCAAAACGCCAGCCGGCGATCAGACCGCAGAGCAGAACGGGAATATGCATTGGTATTATGCTGAAGGCAGCTCCGGGAATGGCATGAAAAGCCATAGGAAGCACCACACATAATGCAATGCAAAGTGCGGTAATAACGGATAACTTAACATAGGACATCTTTCTCATAATTTTCTCCTTGAAAATTTTTTTGCAGTGCCTTTTTTACCAAATGGCATCTACTTTAAATAATATCTGGAAAATGCAGGTCGTTATGCTGCATCCCAATGCAATATAATCGGGAATCCTGAAAGGCATTCCCCTTTTCTTTGTCCTTTTTAAATGACTGCTATAACCTCTTGCCTCCATTGCAAGAGATAAATCATCGGCTCTCCTGAATGCGGAAATAAATACCGGCACAAGAAATTGTAAATAACTCTGAATTTTATCTCTTATTTTTCGGCTTTCAAATTTCGCTCCTCTGGATATTTGGGCCTTCTTTATTAATTCTGCTTCATCCAGCAGGGAGGGAATAAAGCGCAGGGATATGCTTAGTATCATGGAAATATTTTCTATATTGATGCGGAAAATTTTTAAGGGTTTGAGTATACTTGTTAATGAAGAGCATATTTCCATTGGAGAGGTGGCGGCGGTAAGAATATTTGCAAGTGATGTAATGTAGAAAATATTGAATAATATCCTTAAGCCATAAAAAATTCCTTCCAGAGTAATATTAATTATTCCAAATGTATAAAGAGGATTTTCTGAACTATAAAAAAAAGAATTAATAATCAAAATAAAGATGAAGAAAAACCTTAACCTTATTACCGTATGAAACACCGCTCTTATGGGCAGAGCTGACAATTTTATTATAATTAAAAGCATGATCATAATTATTAAATATCCTGCAATGTCACCGGTTATGATACATGCTGTTGCAAGAAAGAAAAAGCAAAGGGTTTTTGCAAGAGAATTCATCCTATGTATGAATGAATTACCCGGTATATAGGTACCTGTATACAAGACTTTTCTCTTGTTTTTCATATATCTTTACTTCCATATAGGTGTTTATGAAGGGCATTTAAAAGTGAAGTATAGCCTGTAATACTTTCTTTTAACTCTATTCCCCTCTGCGAGAGAAGATCTCTAATTTTAACAGCATTTCCGGTATTAAAATGAAGGTCTTTTTCAAATTTTGTGTATTTCGCTATGCCTCCATCCCCTGTGTCCATAGCAAGGGAGCCTTCATTTAACACAATAATCCTATTTGCATGTTCAAGCAGCATATCAATATTATGCGTAACAATAATAATGCAGATTCCGCTTTCATTAAGACTCTTGACTGTATCAATAAAAAATCTGCACTTTACAGGATCAAGAGAGGCGGTGGGCTCATCAAAAATGAGAAAGGCCGGCCTAGTTACAAGAGCTCCCATAATCGCAGCAAGCCGCTTCTCACCGCCGGAAAGAGAGTGAGGGTTTTTCTTGAGGAATTTTTCATCGGTAATCCCCATAGTATTTAAAGCCCATCTAATTCTCTCTTTTTTTTCATCAGCACTTAAACCTGAATATTTAAGACCAAAGAGGAGATCTTTTTCCACAGTAGTCTCAAAAAGCTGGTATTCTGGAAACTGAAAGACAATTCCGGTTTTACTTCTCAGGATTCCCCTGTCATAATTTTTATCATTTATATCCATACCATCCAGCAAAATTTTACCGGAATCAGGAATTAAAAGGCCTGTCATAATTTGGATTAGACTTGATTTGCCTGATCCTGTATGCCCCGTTATGCCAATAAACTCACCTTCATTAATTTTTATATTTATATTCCTTAGAGCAGGAATTTCGCCTATCCCGGGTGATAAATATGAATAAGAAATGTTTTCCAGGACTAGCGGCATATTTCCTCCGCAAGTTCTTCATTTGTAAGGGGACAGGAATTTAACATAATTCCCCTGCTTTTTAGATCATGGTATAAACAAACAGGCATGGGAGGAAGAAGACCCGCCCCCTTCATAAGATCCATGTCTTTAAGAATAGCAACCGGACTGCCTGAGGCAATTATGCTTCCTTCTTTCATAATAAATACATGGTCGGCATTAACAGCTTCCTCTGCAAAGTGAGTGATCATTACTATAGTGAATTTCTCCTGACGGTGAAGTTTTTCTATAATATTTAATACCTCCTCCCTTCCCTGCGGATCAAGCATGGACGTAACTTCATCAAAAATAATTATCTTTCCTTCCAAGGCAAGCACACCTGCAAGGGCTATTTTCTGTTTCTGTCCGCCTGAGAGGGTATGGGGAGAACGCTTTTCGTATCCTTCCATTTTAACAAGCTTTAAAACATCACTTATTTTACCGGGGATTTCATCTATTGGATAATTGTAGTTTTCAAGGCCAAAGGCAATGTCTTCTTCCACCAGAGTGGAGACAAATTGATTTTCCGGATTCTGAAAAACCATGCCGCATAATTTTCTTAACTGCCAAATTACGCTATCATCCTTTGTGTCTATTTCATTTACAGTTAGAGTACCTTTTTGGGGCTGGAGAAGTGCATTAAAAAGTTTTGCCAGTGTGGATTTACCAGAACCATTTTGTCCCAAAAGAACGGTAAAACTGCCTTCCTCTATTTCGATATCAAGGTCTTTTATTGCGGGTGAGTAATCGTATGAATAGGTTATGCCACTACCATGGATCTGAATTTTGGCCAAAAAAACTCCATTAATGAAAAAACAGGTTTTGAGGCCTTCATGGCATCGGTTGGTCTTTTATTCTACAGGCTGAAAATATTTTTGTCAATATGTCCCAAAAACAGTTGACAAAACCTCATATTTAAAATACTTTTGTCAGAATGATTTTTATTTTGGAGGTCTAAGGCATTGAAGAAATTTGTAATTGGAATGGCTATTTGTATTTT
>Ga0099364_10011923_pt1 | contig 11790 bp, 9 predicted proteins | sample TergutTh196P3_FD_73070 | JGI IMG/M metagenome (GOLD analysis project Ga0099364, IMG submission 73070) | Microcerotermes parvus P3 segment gut microbial communities from Pointe-Noire, Republic of the Congo - Th196 P3 | ecosystem: Host-associated > Arthropoda: Insects > Digestive system > Gut ...
CGTATAATCGCCTTGGTGAACGATTTCGGTAATGGGCAAATATCCATGGAACATGCCTTCTTCGAGACGTACCATCACCCTGTTGACAAGCGTATCCACAGGGCTGATCAGTTCGACATACACATACCGGCTGTTTGTTGTATACTGATGGGTAACGGCATCCGTAACGTATGCTTTAAACCATATTTTTTCACCGGATACATAATAATCGCGGTCGGTATGCAGGTGGAGCTTTTCCTGAGGGAATGCACGCAATTGCTCACTGAAACGCTGGTCAATGTCGGCAAAAATGCTTGCAGCCAGCTGTTGATTATCTTCTGAAACCGTTTCCGCTGCTGTTTCCAAAAGGATGGACCCTTCGGGAGCGTATTCCAAAGGCAATCCAAGGCTAAGTCCCAAAAGTGTTTCCGATGAATTGACAGGAGACATCCGTAATCTGTTTGCGTAGGTTCCATCGGGAAAAATACGAATGGAATCACCGAAAAACAGGTTCCTGTATAAACCAATATTACCCAACCGTTCATTTTGTAAGTATAGTTCCGCCCCTCTCCTAATGGTTTGACTTTCGGATTCTAGCTGTGATATGATTGGCGGTCTTACTCCTCGCCTTGCAAGTTCCTCATAATAATTTGCATCTCTTCGACTTAAATCATCACTGCCTTCAAGCCGTTCATTTTGGGATTGTAAACGCGCTAATTTTTCCAAATCATCATCGGTAACGGGTTTTCCGTAACAGATGAGCAAAAGGTCAGACAAATTCAATGTTTTACCATTGTCGACTGAAATTGTTGATAAAATATTGTCTTGACTTAACATAAAAAGAAAAAAAGGATTGGAAGGATCGGAAGTGGGGAGGAAATAAGACAACATAAATCCATCTTCAATCAATGAGTTATTGTACAACGATTTAATAAATTTCGTAAGAGAAACATTATACACTTCCTCTCTTTTTGCTGCCCAATTATTTTTTTGTCTGAGGTTTGCAGGCTCAAGTTCGGTGAAAACGCTTTGTAAACTCCAGTCGGTAAGCCCCGTATTGTAATCGTGGGTGAAATGGTCAAGTACGCATTGAATTTGATACCCTGTTTCGTAGTTGACGATTTGCAGGGGTTCGCGACAGGTTACTTTTAATAGCTGTGTTTCGGGGTTGTAGTAATAATACACTGCGTCGGGATTGATTGCCTGAATTGTTCGGCGGGATGGAGACTTTCCCAGTATTGTCCTCCAGAAAAGGTTGATATCATTCCGACGGAACCTCACCCGTGCAGAAACGTCTACTTCATCCAGCTCCTGTATCTGCAGGGAGACATCAAATACCATAGATGCTATCCCCGGTTCAATCTCCCTGACAACAGACTGATATCCCACATGCGAAACAGACAGGCTGTAACTTCCTTCGCCAGGTATTCTAAGCCGGTAATTGCCTTCCAGATCTGTGGTGATACCAACAGTCGTGTTGGTAAAAAAAACCGTAGCAGCAGGAATAGGCTCACCATCCCCGGCATCGGTGATACGTCCGCTGATATAGCGCCCCTGCTGCGCCCAGACAACTGAACAAACAAACATTATGCTCAAAAAAGTAATAACTATTCTCATGATTCTATAAAATTTTAATCGTTTCTTCTATATATACGTTTATAAAGTAAAGTTCGGTGAAGGTGAAATGAATTTTTCCGGTATTTACCTTTCGCTGTATAAAATTTTCCGCAATTTCGGTTACTCTTGATTCTGTCTTTTTCATAAGATTTATGAATAATTTTTTTAAAAATAAACATTATTTCCAAATAAATCATCATTTATTTTCACTATTGACCGACAAATATAGCATTTAATTTGTATTAGGTTGCATTCCAGCGAATTATTTTTCAAAGAAGTCATTTTTTTAACCCTACCCCCCTCTAAAACAGGGATAGTTGCACGGTATCCGGCGCTTTATTTCTCGTTCTTGTTCGCTTGACGTAGGCGCGCCTGCCATTTTCGATTACCCATATCAAATCTAATTGACTTATCAGATGTATTCGTATTAATGCCGCAATGGTTGAAAAGGCCTTTTTTGATTTTGACACCCTCATAATGATCGTCAATAACAGATAGGCAATCAATGTGCACCATACTTGTGTCTTGATACCATTTTCGGTTTCAGAGTAGAAAAAGTGAAGCTGAAAGTTTTGTTTCAGTTTTTTGAACGAAGTCTCAATAGTCCACCGATTTTTATAAGTTAAAGCAACCTCTTCATTGCTAATGCTCCAGTTATTGGTGATGAATTGGTAAATACGTCCTTTTTCGTCCCTGTAGGTTACTTTACGCAAGCAAAGAGTTTTGGATTTTGGGCCATTCTTCTTTTCCGCATACCTCAAATGAATGTGTTCTTCTTTGAGGATGCCCGCCTGTTCACAAGGTTGCGTAGCCTCAAATAAATTTCCTGAACCTCATAGGGCGCATTGTCTTTAAGACGACAAACGAAGTTTATTTCATCTTGTGTCCATTTGGCAAACTGCCAATAGTGGTTATATGCCTTGTCGAAAACAATCATGCTGCCTTTAGGAACGTTTAAATATTTCAAAAAGTTCTTGTCATGTTGTTTGGCCTCACTTATTCTTGCGAATACGGGCACATCGGCATGTACGTCGGTCAGCATATGAACTTTTAATCCGCCTTTTTTTTTCCCATCGCCCTTTGGATTACGGCCAACTCCTTTCAACACGTCCGTAAATAGACGAATAGTGGTTGAATCGAAGGCATAAAAATGTTTGAAACTGATGCCATCTTTTCGGCTGTCCGATAAAACGAGCGAAAAATGCGAGAGCAGGGCAAAATAAAATTGCTCGAAAATATCACACGTCCTTTTGCGCAAAGCGTCCCCAAAAGTGCTCTTTGCAGGGGCGCAATCCATGCCTAAATGGTTCAATTTACCGCCCAAAGCGGCCATACCATCACATACTTCCCGCGCCGAATCGCAACGAGTTAATATCCCGAAAAGTAACGTTACAAACTCGTCCCAAGAGGAAAACGACTTGTAATACCGGTCACTCTCATTCCGTTTAACAATCTCGTCGAATAACGATTTGGGAACTCTTCCTAATGATTTGTTTGAAAATCGGCTGGCCAACTAAATTCTTTATGCTATCTTTGCACATGTCCTTTTTTGGTGGTACAACAAAGGTACAACTTTTAGGGGCAAATAGCCTCAAATGGCTAAAAGCCCCTTATTTTTTTATCGGTCAGTAGTGTTTTTGTAATTCCACTTTTAATTCACAGGGTTTTCTCATAGAGGTTATCGCAAATTATCTGTCTAATATTATCGTGGAAATTTGATGAAGTGGCGTAAGGGTTATGTCTGTAAATTCCTTGCCCTCAAACTCTATGCGGTAACATTCTGCTCTTAAGCTGCCAGTTGCATCCTTTTTCCACCAGGTAACAATATCATGCGCCTCGTTATCGCCGAATAAATAAGGGCATGTAAATCGGATTATGATCTTTTCTGGAAATTCACAATCCCTGATTAAGTAACCCGCTCTATAACTACCATTGGAAAAATACAAATAATCGTAATCCATGTTTACGGCAGAAGTGGCTGTCGGGAAGAATGACAAGCCCGTTTGTAAAGATAATTGCGGAACATTTTCGTTTGAACCAACAGCCATAAATCCGAAAATTATGATACCGGGTGGTGGTTTCCAAGGGTTGGGAATTCCATCCGGAAAAATATATTCCAATGTATATAAATCAGGCTGGACAATGCCGCCGAGATCCTCTGACTTGACTATCATATACTCATCAGTTCCATATTTCCACAAAACAGTCTCTCCGGGCTTTTTATTCTCAGGATCGTATCCAATCCCTTTTACCAAATCATTGCCCGAGATGTCCCGAAAACTAAGCAATAAAGAATGATCATAAAATGGCATAAATCCTCCATCCGGCGACGCCTCTTTAGCACAATCACATAGCATTGCCGTCATAAATGCCAACATCATCATTAATTTAAACTTAAAATTTTTCATAAAAAATACGTTTTATAAGTGAATAGAATAATAAGTTTTATATTTTGATTTTTTCAAAGACCCGAAACACTGTTAAAACCCTTTGCAAAACCGTTTCAAATATAATAATTATTTCATTATCAACTAAATTTTTTCCTGAAAAAAATGTTTTATTTATCCGTCTTTTTTATCTATTTTTTTAATTATCTGTTAATCAATAAATTGATTTGTCTGGTTTATGTCAACTTTTTATCGGCAAAATCTTTCTAAATCATTTGACAGAGCCTTTGATTTTCAATATCGTATTCACTTTCGTATCCGAACCGCGAATTGTAATGATTTTATATTGGTTTTAATGACTTTATATTTACTCATCCTCTTCAATGATATTTTTTTTAGTTTAGTCGGACAATAGTGATTTATTTTGTAAAAAAAATCGCAAAATATGGGGAAAATTTAAAAAAGAATCATACAAGCCCGAAGTTTGTAAAAAAAATATTTTACTTTTGAGGCTCGTAAAACAGATGAATGCGTTTGTTTAAAAAAGTTAAGAGCTAATTGCGTATGTTCAAATCATTTCCTCACTACCGCCAGCTTGATGCGATGGACTGCGGGCCGACGTGCCTGCGGATGATTGCGAAGTATTACGGCAAGAACTATACGCTGCAATCACTTCGTGAGAAGTCGTTTATCACGCGCGAAGGGGTGTCGATGCTGGGAATCAGCGAGGCGGCCGAATCAATCGGATTTCGTACAACGGGGGTTAAGATTACACTGGAACAATTGAAAAAGGATGTGCCGCTGCCGTGTATTCTGCACTGGAATCAGAATCACTTTGTGGTACTGTATAAGATCAAAAAAATTAACCATTTCAACATTCAACGACTGTTCAATAAATCCGACAGTCACCCTCAACGCTCCACTACGACATCTCCCTTACCCGACTCTTATACCCCCCAACGCCCCCTTCAAAGGGGGAATGAGGGCTTTCAATTCTGTATCGCTGATCCGGCTTCGACACTGGTGTCTTTTACTGAGGAGGAATTTAAACGATGCTGGATAAGTACAAAATCAGAAAACATAGATACGGGGACGACTTTGTTTTTGGAACCGGGACCTGATTTTTATACGATGGAGGATGAAAAACAGGCACGCAAACAAGGTCTTTCATTTTTCTTCCGCTACCTGAATCCGTTCAAAAAAGAACTTTTGCAGTTGATCCTGGGTATGATTACCGCCAGTATCCTGCAACTGATTATGCCATTCCTGACCCAATCGCTTGTCGACACCGGAATCAGGGACAGCAACCTGAACTTTATCACCTTGATATTGATTGCACAGTTAGTTGTTTTCCTTGCCCGCATGGCGACCGATTTTATACGGAGCTGGATTCTGTTACATGTCAATACACGGATCAATATCGCATTGATATCCGATTTTTTAGCCAAACTGATGCGCCTGCCGCTTAAGTTCTTCGACACAAAGATGGTAGGCGATATCATGCAGCGTATCGGCGACCACCGCCGGATTGAAACATTCCTGACAGGGTCGTCGATCAATACGCTGTTCTCGTTTGTCAACTTTATTGTCTTCGGTATCGTCTTGGCATACTACAACCTGGCGATTCTGGGACTTTTCTTGCTGGGCAATGGCCTGTATGTAGCGTGGATATTAGCCTTTATGCGATACCGTCGCGAATTGGATGTCCGGCGTTTCTCGCAAGCCGCAGGCGAACAGAGCAACCTGTTCCAACTTATTACCGGCATGCAGGAAATCAAACTCAACAACTGTGAAACAGAGAAACGCTGGCAGTGGGAACGAATACAGGTCAAACTTTTTAAAATAAGCATCAAGGGATTAGCCTTGGAGCAGTATCAACAGATTGGCTCGGCTTTCTTCAGCCAGTCAACCAATATTTTTATCTCTTTCCTTGCGGCGCGCGCAGTAGTAACGGGTGATATGACGCTGGGTATGATGATGTCGCTGACATATATCATCGGACAACTCACCTCGCCTGTCGAACAGTTCATCGGTTTCGCCCGCGCATTTCAGGATGCCAAAATCAGTCTGGAACGCCTGGGTGAAATCCATCAAAAGGAAGATGAAGAAGAAACGATGTCGCTCAAGTTATCCACACTGCCCGATAACAGGAACTTTAGAATCGATAACCTGAGTTTCAGTTACGACGGGGCAGATCGTGATTATGTGCTGGAAAATATCAACCTGACAATCCCGGCACACAAGGTGACTGCTATTGTCGGCGTCAGCGGCAGCGGAAAAACGACGCTGATCAAACTTTTATTAGGTTTTTACACTCCCAATAAAGGGGAAGTGAGGGTTGGAGATGTGTTGTTGCAGCATATCAATCCGCATGTGTGGCGTTCTTGTACGGGTTCTGTCATGCAAGACGGGTTTATCTTCTCGGATACAATCGCAAAAAATATTGCATTAGGTGCAGAGATAATAGACAGGGAACGATTACTCCATGCCGCCAGGGTTGCCAATATCCGTGAGTTTATCGACTCGCTCCCGTTGGGCTACAACACGAAAATAGGGATGGAAGGCAGTGGAATCAGTCAGGGACAGCGTCAGCGTATCCTGATTGCACGGGCGGTATATAAAAATCCGGAGTTTATCTTTTTGGATGAAGCTACCAATTCCTTAGATGCCAATAACGAAAAACAGATTATGGATCAACTGCACCGGTTCTATGTAGGGAAAACGGTCGTTGTCGTTGCCCACCGGCTAAGTACGGTGCGAGATGCGGATAATATTGTTGTGCTGGATAAAGGAAGGATAGTGGAAGAAGGTACGCATGCGGAGTTGACGGCGAGACGGGGGATTTATTACGAATTGGTGAGAAATCAGTTGGAAATGGGGAAATAATCAATTAGGAATAATTGAATGTTCAAGGTTCTTGATTCCAGAAAACCCGAACTTTGAACATTGAACTTTAAACATTGAACTATGAACTTTGAACTGCATAAGCGCGAACTTCCTGAACTAAGGAGTGAAGAAGTACAGGATGTGATGGGGGCCATACCTTCATGGATATTGCGTTGGGGGATTACAGTGTTGTTTCTCGTTGTTGCCACGTTGGTTGTTGGCAGCTGTTTTTTTAAGTATCCGGATGTGATTGTGTCGGAGATGACTTTAACAGGACGTTATCCTGTGGCGCCAATCGTTGCCCGCGCTTCGGGGAAAATCAGCAGAATGTATATTAATGAAGGTCAGACGGTTGCTACGAATACGCCGCTTGCCGTTATCGAAAATCCGGCTTCGACCGATGATGTTCTTTACCTCAAGGAACTGCTAAGTCGCTATACAACGATGCCCGACAGTTTTTTGATACACTATCATGGGGGAAACAAGGGAAATATGGGGAAAGGTGAATTGGTGTTGGGGGAAATCCAGTCGACTTATTCGTCGTTCCTGAACAACCTGCATGAATATGACAATTACTATTCATTCAACTATTATCCCAAAAAAATAGCTGCCACACGCGACCAAATCACGAAATATCACAATTATTACCGGAACCAGCAACGTCAACAAGAGGTGCTGGAAACGCAATACAGCCTTGCTGCTCAGCAGTACAGCCGCGATTCGATTCTTTTTGCACGCGGAGTGATTTCGCCTTCTGAATATGAAACGGCGCGGAACACTTTTTTGCAAAGCCGTTATACGCTCGAAAGCGGTTACATGAGCCTTGAAAACCTACAAATCCAGATCGGTGAATTGGAAGTCAACCTGTTGGATATGGATCTGCAGCGCGCCGAGCGGGAAAACCTGCTTTTGCAAAACTTTCGTACAAGTGCAGAGCAACTGATGAATGCCATCAACAGTTGGGAGTTGACTTATTGCCTTTCGTCTCCCATCGAAGGCAAAGTGACATTCACCAAGTATTGGAGTGAAAATCAGTTTGTATCGATAGGCGACAACGTCTTTACCGTTGTTCCGGAAAAAGAAGACGAGCTGCTTGGCAAGGCATTGCTTCCGATTCAACGTTCGGGAAAGGTCAAGACAGGTCAAAGGGTGATCATCCGTTTCCTTAACTATCCCGATCAGGAATTTGGGGTTGTCAACGGGCGGGTACATTCCGTTTCGCTTGTCCCTGCTGAAAACAACTACCTGATCGAAATCGCCCTGCCCGACGGTCTGACTACCAACTACCGGAAAACGCTTTCCGTCACCTATGAAATGAAAGCATCAGCTGAAATCGTAACAGAAGACCTAAGGCTGATTGAACGTTTTTTTATGCCGCTGAAAAGGGTGTTGAGGGAAGGACTGTAAATCAAACAAGAATTAATAATTCAAAGAATCAACGGAGTCAATTTATATTGAAATATTAATAAAAGAGTCATAATAAAAAAGTCAGAGGTCTTATTTTTCTTCAAAAAAATTTTGTATATTTGCATGCTTATTTTTCTATTTTATAACTTAATAAACACAAATATGTCATGAAGACTGAGTCGATTTTAGCTGCTTTAGAAACAAAACATCCTGGAGAACATGAGTATTTACAGGCTGTTCAGGAGGTTCTCCTCTCCATTGAAAAAGTGTATAACCTTCATCCTGAATTTGAAAAATCTAAAATTATTGAACGATTGGTTGAGCCTGACAGGGTTTTTATCTTTCGGGTTCCCTGGGTTGATGACCATGGAGAAGTCCAGGTAAATCTTGGCTATCGTGTGCAATTCAATAATGCCATTGGCCCGTATAAAGGAGGAGTTCGTTTCCATCCTTCGGTCAATTTATCCATCCTGAAGTTTTTAGGATTTGAACAAACACTGAAAAATGCCCTTACTACCCTTCCAATGGGTGGTGGCAAAGGAGGATCGGATTTTGCGCCTCGCGGTAAAAGTGACAGAGAGATTATGTGCTTTTGCCAAGCATACATGACCGAACTGTGGCGAAATATCGGGCCGCATACGGATATTCCTGCCGGCGATATTGGAGTAGGAGCGCGTGAAGTGGGATATATGTTTGGCATGTACAAAAAACTGACACATGAACATACCGGTACCTTCACCGGAAAAGGACTGGAATTTGGAGGATCGATCCTGCGTCCCGAAGCAACCGGTTTCGGTGGACTATATTTTGTGGATCAGATGCTTAAAACGCACAACATAGATATTAGAGGGAAAACAGTTGCTATTTCAGGATTTGGGAATGTGGCCTGGGGAGCAGCTACAAAGGCTACGCAATTAGGGGCTAAAGTAGTTACTTTGTCTGGCCCGGATGGATATGTGTATGACCCGACAGGAGTTTCCGGAGAAAAAATTGACTATTTGCTCAATCTTCGAAACAGCGGAAATGATATTGTGGCGCCATACGCCGACACCTATCCCGAAGCCACTTTTTTTGTCGGCAAACGTCCGTGGGAACAGAAAGTGGATATTGCACTGCCTGCTGCTACTCAAAATGAATTGAATGCCGATGATGCCCGGATGTTGATTAATAATAAGGTGTTATGTGTAGCCGAATTATCCAATATGGGTTGTACTGCCGAGGCGGTAGATTTGTTTACGGAGCATAAATGCCTGTTTGCTCCTGGGAAAGCAGCCAATGCAGGTGGTGTGGCTACGTCGGGACTTGAGATGACGCAAAATGCCATGCAGCTTTCCTGGACGCCCGAAGAGGTTGATGCCAAATTACATCAGATCATGAATAATATTCATACACAATGTGCGATCTATGGCAAAGACGGCGACTATATTAATTATGTAAAAGGAGCCAATATAGCAGGATTTATGAAGGTAGCTCGTGCGATGATGGCACAAGGAGTGGTGTAGAATTGACAAGGGATAATTGATAATTGTCTTAAGACTATGAACATCTCTGATAGGAGTTAAACTATGAATAACCCCTTGCAAGGCAAAGGTTATGGGCGTAACAAGGGGTTATTTTCGAATTTTATTGGGATGTTTGGCGATAAAATCTTTCCATCCCGTATACGACTTTTGAAGGGCTGGCCGGTTGGTTTGCAGATAATGGCAAAACGCTACGGCCAACCCGTCTGTTGCATCTAAATGCGGGAGCATATTTTCGCCGGGAATATGCAGGATATGTTGCAACATGCCTGCAACTTGTTCTTTGGCTGCTTTTCCGTTGCCCGTGATGGCCATTTTTACTTTCAGCGGCGCATATTCGAAGATGGGGATATCGCGATTCAGCGCTGCTGTGATTGCTGCACCCTGCGCCCGGCCAAGTTTGAGCATGCTCTGTACATTTTTCCCAAAAAAAGGCGCTTCAATAGCCAACTCATCGGGCAGATATTCGTCAATCAACGAAAGAATACGTTCATGGATTTTGTGAAGGCGAAGGTAATGGTTGTCGTACCTGTTCAGTTGCAATACGCCCATTGTTTCCAAACGTGGTTGACGGTCTTCAATCACCAAAATTCCGTAACCCATAATAATCGTTCCCGGGTCGATACCCAATATAATACGGTTGGCAGTCATTAATATCTCTTAAATTTGAACAAAGATAATCGAAATCTAAATAAAAAGCATTATCTTTGGCGTCGAAAATAAAGTCGGGGTATTAGCTCATCCGGCTAGAGCGCGACACTGGCAGTGTCGAGGTGATCGGTTCGAGTCCGATATACTCCACAATCAACATTAGAAATCAAAACCATTATGCGCTTTCCCTCATTCAACCCAAATAACTATGGACCTACTTCCGATTCAAAACAAGATTTATGAAATCAGAGGCTACAAGGTGATGCTGGACTTTGATCTGGCGAAGATTTATGGAATTGAAACAAGAGTTTTAAAGCAGGCAGTAAGACGCAATCTGAAAAGATTTGAAGGTGAAGACTTTATGTTTGAGGTAACAAAAGAAGAACTTTCAAGATCACAAATTGTGACCTTGAACAATGGCAGAGGAAGCAACATTAAATACCTGCCATTCGCTTTCACTGAATTAGGTGTGGCAATGTTAAGCAGTGTGTTAAACTCTGAGACTGCCATTGACATGAACAGAAAAATTATGCGTGCATTTGTGATTGTCCGCAATCTCATACTCAATCCGCCACCGGTCAGTGAAGTAAAGGAACTGCAAAATGAAGTCTGGGAACTAAAAGAACATTTGGAGGATATTTTGACAATACAGAACGACATCAACGAAGATACCCGGATACAACTCGAACTTATCAATGAGTCGCTGGCTGCATTGCAGGTTAAGCATAAAGAACTAAATAAACCGCGTAATCCTATAGGATTTAAAAAGTAATTGTCAATCAAGCAAAATTCCGAAGGCATAAAAATAGTTGAACGCTTATCCACACCGAAATGCGTAATCACTCAGCCGCAAAGCCTGCAAATTACAAGGTTATAGACCTGGATGCGCTGATGTATCTGTGCAACGACTTCAATGTTTCATCTGATATACTCCACAATCAACATTGAAAACCAGCTTCACATAGGTCGTCCCAGAATCGGGGATAACTTTTTGACACCACTTCAATATCGGCTATACAGATACCTTCAACATATCGTAATGCGATGGGAGCAAAAGCCATTGCCATCCGGTGGTCTTCATAAGTGTGAATAACAGGCGAAGGAATGGGTTCGGTATGTTCGCCGTTCCATCGAAGAATTTTTCCGTCTTGTTCGGTCAGCAAATAACCCAATTTGGACAATTCGTTCCTAATCGCAGCTAATCGGTCGGTCTCTTTGATTTTCAAACTTTGCAATCCACTGAAACAAAAAGGAATATCAAGCATAACACATGTGACGGCAAATGTTTGCGCCATATCCGGTATATCTGTGAAATCATATATAAACGGCAGATTGATGGTTCG
>Ga0099364_10011924_pt1 | contig 11789 bp, 8 predicted proteins | sample TergutTh196P3_FD_73070 | JGI IMG/M metagenome (GOLD analysis project Ga0099364, IMG submission 73070) | Microcerotermes parvus P3 segment gut microbial communities from Pointe-Noire, Republic of the Congo - Th196 P3 | ecosystem: Host-associated > Arthropoda: Insects > Digestive system > Gut ...
CAACAAATATATTTGCGGATGCCGGCGAACCAACAATCGATTTATCCTTAATTAATGCTGCTTCTAACTGGAGTTCCACAGCAGCAGCCGTTGCTGCCGATAAACTCTCTATGAGCTTCACGATTGTATTTACATTGCCATCGTAATCGTTGAGCGTAAGGGATAACGGACTATCCCGCAGCCGAACGGTCTTACACGATTAACCAACCCCGCCCCTGCCAATCACACGGCAGGGGCGGGGGCTTTTACAGTCAGCTATCAAGTATCAGCGGCACTATCCGGGCATAGCTATCGTGCCCTCTTAACCAAATACCGAATTATCACAACCCGGCTTATGGTAATAGTAAACTAGCCCGTAAGCAACCGCCCGCTGCACCGTGTTTCCTTGTGTAACGGAAACAAATGCTGCGAACAACCGTTCGGATAACACAAACAGCTATCGCCTGGGCGGAAATTCTGATTAGTAATACAACCGCTAAAGGCTCGGAGTTTCCGGGAAAGATTCGGTTGGTACCTCAGCCTGTGTTATTTACAAGCTTACATATCTTTAGGGAGGCACAAGGGAGAGCAATCAATGTATTAGGCTATTCCGATTCGTCTAAGATGGCACGTATATCCCTGCCGCCGTAAAAAATGCGGATTACGCGGACGGATTTTTCCGCGACAATAAAAAACCCGCTGTAGTTTCCGATGTTTATCCTACGAAGCCCTCTGCTTTTCCAAGGTTCTTCCGGGTAAATCGGATACCTCTCCGGCATTTTATTAAGCGACTTTAAACCGGAAACTATCCGGTTTTTCACATTCTTTGCAATCATTGGCTCCAACAGAGAGTACGCGATATACTCATAGATGCCGCGTAGGTCTAGCTTCGCCTCATCAGTAAGCTGAACACTATAGATCATGTGTTGTAATCCCTTTGCATTTCGGCTACCACATCATCAAGATTATTCAGGCGGCCTGCGTTAATATCATCATACCCTTTTTGCAACTCATAATTTATCTCTGCTGCACTCATCGCGCCAATTGCCGGAGGTGTCCGGGCCGGTAATTTCATGTCGAACGGAATACCCCTTTGCATGATGATTTGCCGAAGAAACAACCCAATCGCATTGGACATGGGGATTCCGAGCTGATTGAGAATTCGCTCTGCCTGATCTTTTATTTCCGGCTCCACACGGGCAAACACGTTGGATGTTCTTTGCACGTTAATCACTCCTTACAGTTTCATTATGACTTACTCATATTATAAGCGATTGTCTTGCTATGTGCAAGCAAATTCGAACTTTATTTGGTAAAACAGCTAAAAACGAAAATATGACGGGCATTAGTGCTTCGCCTCGAAAGCATTTGCTAGAATATCTTATCCTAACTGTGTAATAATCTTTTACTCAAGGTTGATTATATCTTGAAATACCAAGCCATGCCCTATATAATAAGCAAAACATCAAAACATGGAGGGCGGGGGCATGAACGAAGCATTATTTGCACTTGCGGGAACATTACTGGGCGCACTGATTCAATATCTGACATCCACAGTGAGCTATATGCGCCAGAGGAAGGACGAGGACAGAAAGCTCAGGGTGGAGAAGGTGACGGACACATACTACGATGCTATGTGTTTTATCCGTGAATCGCAGAAACACTGTCATGCTGACAGGGTGGACACGGACAAAGCGCTGGAGCGCGAGCCTAATATAACGGCAAAACTCAGGCTTTACGGCTCCGACAGGGTCAACGATCTGTTCGTCGAGTACAGGGACTGCCTTGCGCCGGAAAACTACACTCACGAAAAGGCGTGCGAAACCGGGCTTGCGCTGGAAAAACAGATCGCGGTGGCAATGCGCAACCCGGGTTAAAACAAACTGGCTTGCATCAGGGGTCTCGTTCTTGACGGGTGAAGCCGCGTTGCCGTTCGGACTGCGCTGTTTAGAGGCGGAATTGACTTAGCCCCGCACGCAAGCTTACATATAAACCGGCATATTATAGAAACGGGGTGCGTTAATGGAACCGACTGCCTTTGAGGGAAAACCGGAAATAAGCGCGGGGCAGGCGCTCGTATGCCTTGATATTGCGGCTTCGCGGGTGCGCAGGGCTTTGCCGCGCTTTACCTACCGCAGCCAGAACCACTCCGGCGTGGGCGGCATCTACCCCTGCCGGGATAATGACCACTGGTCGTCCGGCTTCTGGCCGGGGCAGATATGGCTGTCGCACCTTCACACTAGGGACCCCGTGCTGAAACATGCCGGGATGATCCAAGCTGAAAGTATGCTTGCCCGCATAGAGGCGAAAATAGAAGTGGACCACCACGACATGGGCTTCCTCTACACCCCCTCATGCATCGCGGCATGGATGATAACAGGGGACGAAAGGGCAAAGCGCGCCGCGTTGCTGGCGGCAGACCAGATGATGACCCGTTATCAGGAAAAAGGCGGGTTCTTCCAGGCATGGGGTGAGATGGGAGCGGACGATAATTACCGCTATATAATCGACTGCCTGATGAACCTCCCGCTTTTGTACCGGGCATCGGCACAGACGGGCAAAGCGGATTATGCCGAAAAAGCGGCCATTCATGCAAAAACATGTCTCGTAAACTCATTCCGGCCCGACGGCTCCACCTACCATACATTCTTCATGGACCCGGCAAGCGGTTCGCCAATACGCGGGGTCACTTGCCAGGGGTATGATAATGATTCATCATGGGCGCGCGGACAGGCATGGGCGGTTTACGGCGCGGCTTTAGCGTATAGATATACAAAAGACGGCGCGTGGCGTGACACATTTTATCAGGCGGCGGGGTACTTCCTTGACAGGCTCCCCGATGACCTTGTGCCGTACTGGGACCTCATATTCACTAAAGGCGACGAGCCGCGCGATTCGTCTGCCGGGGCGATAGCAGCCTGCGGCCTTATTGAAATGGCCTCGCAGACGGGCGGTGATGAATCAGCAAGCCTTCTACGCACGGCCCGCAAACTCACGGCGGCTCTAGCGACCGGCTATGCCGCGGCAGGGGACACAGACGGTCTGCTACTGCATGGCACCTACAGCAAAAAAAGCCCGCACAACACATGCACGCAGGAAGGCGTTGACGAATGTCTTACATGGGGCGACTATTTCTATCTTGAGGCGCTTTACCGCTTAAGCAACCCGCGATGGGAGCCGTTCTGGTAGAAACAGAGTGTCCAAGAAAAATCATTGTGGTTGCATATTCGAGTGTTTTTCGTCGATTAGGGCAAAAAATATATGGGATACATCTGTCTTTCTAGATTTTTAACACAGTTCCGATTTCAATACCACCAAAAAGACAATTACAAGGAGTTTTCAAAGTTACACAAACAGAGCGAGGAAGGTTAACCGGAATGAACAGGAATACCGAAATAGTATACAGCGGGGACAGCGGCGCGGTCAGAAACGCCATCGGCATTCTCAGGAGGGACATGGACAGCGTGTTTCTCCCATCGGCCGGGGATGGCGGCGAGCTGAGGCTTGTGCCCGCAGGCATGCCTACCGAGCAGTTCGAGATAAAAAACGGAGAAGTGCTTGCCGGTGACGACTTAGGCTTTGTTTACGCGCTTTTGCACATCAGCCGCCACGCGCTGGGCATCCCGCCTTTCTGGTTCTGGTACGACCACCGGCACAAGCATGTAAAGGAAGCGGCAATCGCCGATTATACGTCAAAACCGGCGCGGATACCCTACAGGGGGTGGTTCATCAATGATGAGATACTGCTCAACCGCTGGTCCCCCGACGGCGACCCAATGACCCCCTGGAGGATGGCATTCGAGGCACTGCTCCGCTGCGGCGGCAACATGATAATCCCCAATACACAGATATCAAGGCCTCACAGCGCACTGGCGGCATCCTACGGGCTCTGGCTGACACACCACCACGCCGAGCCTCTTGGCGCGGAGATGTTCGCGAAGGCTTACCCGGATTTGGAGCCGTCCTATGCCCTGCACAAAGATAAATTTCATGAGTTATGGCTTGAAGGCATTGAATCACAGAAAGATTGCAAAGTGGTCTGGAACCTCGGTTTCCGTGGGCAGGGCGACATGTCCTTCTGGGAGGGGGGCAGCGACGGCGCGGCCTACGACACTGACGAAAAACGCGGGGCGCTGATTAGCGAGGTGATAAGAAACCAATACGATATGCTTCGCAAGGCGCTCGGCGGGGTAGCCGGCAGGGTAAACAGCGGAGTAGTCGGCGGGGTAAACTGTGACCCCGTCTGCTGCACATACATTTACGGGGAGACCCTGACACTTTACCGGCAGGGCTATATCGAGCTGCCCGATGATGTAATAAAGATATGGTCTGACAACGGGTACGGCAAGATGGCTGTTCGGCGTATAGGGCTGTCAATGGAAAACCCGCGCACGCCCGCGCTGCCGCAGGATGGCGACAAGGGCATGAACGGCGTATATTACCATGTGTCGTTTTACGATCTGGCGGCGGCATCCCATATCACGCAAATCTGCGCCGGCATGGACTTCCTCGCCTCAGAGCTGCATAACGCTTTCAACCGTAGCGCCGATGACTATCTCCTAGTCAACTGCTCCAACATCCGCCCGCATGTTTTCCCGCTTGAAATGATATCGGAGCTCTGGAAAGGCGGGACGTTTGACCCTGACGAGTTTGGCAGAGCCTATTTCGGTGATGCGCAGGCGGCAAAGGCGTTCCTTGCCTACGCGGGCGCGGCTGTAAAGTTCGGCAGCCATGAGGACGAGGCCGCAGGGGAGCAGTTCTACAATTTCCTGACACGCTCGCTTGCTTCCGGCATAATGAAAAACGAAAGCGCGGTCGAGGCCGCTTTCTGGGCAACAGGCGAGCTTCCGCTCCGGGGGCAGCTTGAATGGTACGCCGCTAAATGCGAGGAAGGCACAGGGAGCTACTCCAAGTTCATAAACGAGCACTGCGCGGACTTCGGCGAGCTCTATGAATCAACGATAATGCTGCACGGCAGACTGCACTACCACGGTTTCAAGGGCGGGTCGCTGTTCGCTGAGGGCTGCTTCAACCTGCTAAACAGGGAATACCTCAAATCATTCTACCGCATAGGGCTTGCCGCTGACGAGTTCGAGGCGGCAGACACGCTTATGAGGGCTTCCGAGTACGGCATATGGAAAGGGTTTCATTTTAACGAGTGCTTCGCCGACTTCAAGTTCACAGCTTATCTGCTGCGCGGGATGATGATGTACGTCCGCAACCTCGGCGAAGGCCACGGCTTCTACGACTGGCAGAGGGAGCTGTTCTACGACGAAGCGGACAAAGGGGTACGGCTGCAGCTAAACCTGGACAACCGGGGTACGAACGAGGCTATATTTGCGAAGATGAAGACGATGGAAATCATAAATTAGGCAATTGTGAAAGTCAGCTCCAACCAGAGCCCCCTTCGCGCACGAAGGGGGTGGCCCCGCAGGGCCGGGGGTTGTACTCTGGCGGTAGCTTTCGGGCACAACCCCCGCCGTCTGCGGACGGCACCCCCTTCGTGCGCGAAGGGGGCAGAGTGGAGAAAAATCTTTAGTTTCCGGAGTTCGATACCCGCTATTTTACTAACATTTTCGGGTTTCACAATCGACTAATTATATAATGAAAAGGAGCTGAATATCATGCTATGCGTAAAAAACGGCACACTGTTCACTATGGCGCAGGCGGAGGCGGTTACCGCCGACATGCTTGTCAAAGACGGCAAAATAATCAAAATCGGGGAAACCCTCCCATGTGAAGGCGCGGAGATCATAGATGCTGCCGGCATGTTTGTGTTCCCGGGCTTTATCGACGCGCACAGCCATCTCGGGCTTGCGGGTTACGCCATGCGCTTTGAGGGCATGGACTACAACGAGCTGACGGACAGCCTGACGCCGCATATGGAAGCCATTGATGCATTCAACCCGCAGGACGAAACTATAAAGATGGCGGCGCTCGGAGGCGTGACCACGGTCGGTACCGGCCCCGGCAGCGCCAATGTGCTCGGCGGCACGTTCATTGTCGTAAAGACTGCCGGCGACCGCGTGGACGACATGGTGATAAAGCGCAAAGCGGCCATGAAATGCGCTTTCGGCGAGAACCCCAAGTTCTGCTATAAGGAAAAGGACAACACCTCTCGCATGGCCGTTGCCGCGAAGCTGCGCGCCATGCTCCGTAAGACGCGTGAATACATGGACAAGACGGAGCGGGCGGGCGACGACTTTTCCAAGAAGCCCGCATATGACGAAAAACTCGAAGCGCTGATTCCCGTTATCCGCAAGGAGATGCCCCTCAAGGCGCACGCCCACCGAGCTGACGACATTTTCACGGCACTGCGCATAGCGCGTGAAATGGATGTGCTGATCACGCTGGAGCACTGCACCGACGGTCATCTAATCGCAGACTACTTGGCAGAGGCGGGTGTTCCCATAGCGGTCGGCCCGTCCCTCGGCCACGCAACTAAGATAGAGCTCCGCAACAAAACATTTGAAACCCCGGGGATACTGGCAAAGGCGGGCTGCCGGGTGTCAATCATCACCGATGCCCCGGTAATCCCGCAGCAGTACCTTACGCTCTGCGCGGGGCTGGCCGTAAAGAGCGGCATGGATAAGTTTGAGGCTCTCAAAGCCATAACCATCAACCCCGCAAGGCACTTGGGTGTCTCGGATCGCATAGGCTCGTTGGAGGCAGGGAAGGATGCGGATTTCGTCATAACCGACGGCTGCCCGTTCGAGCTGGACACGAACGTCATCAGCGTATATATTAACGGGCGCAGGGTCAACCCCGCATAGCAGCTGCCCCGGAACGGTTACAAGTCACGGGGTTATTATAGTCTGTACCGTGCCTTGCGTTCGGACGGCTATTTCTGTGCCCCTTGTCGCTCAATAAAACATCGTGTTTAAATTCGCGAACGCTCCACCATCCATGGTTGCGCTCTGCGGGGCACAGAAATAGCCATCCTCACCGGCAGTGACAATATCCTATGACCCCGTGACCTGCAACCCGGAACGGAGGCTTGAATTTCCGGTAAGAGGCAAGCTTTACCGGCAGTGTTAAGGGTGCGGCAGCTTAACATCAGGCTTTCCCCGTCAGCCAGTCCTCGACCGTAACTGCCGGAATCCCCTCATAATTCCCCTTGAAAGAGCCTTCCCTGTACAGCACATACTTCGGGTAATTATCCTTAATCTCCAGCAGGGATGCGAACTCCCGGTTTATTGTGGATTCTTCGCTTAGCAAATAGCATACCTGAATGTATAGCTTGTCACCGTCTTTTTCACCGACAAAGTCCACTTCCTTTTCGCCTACACGCCCAACGCTGACCTTGAAACCCCTGCGCAGAAGCTCCAGACCTACGATGTTTTCCAGCACAATCTCAGTGTTCTCAAGGTTACCGCCAACGACCGCTTCCCGCAAACCGTGGTCTGCCGCATAGTATTTCCCACTTACTTTGAGAAGCTTCTTACCATTCACATCCTGGCTTTTCAAACGGTACAGCAAGTAGGCATCCTCACAGGCTTTCAGGTAGTTCAGGACAGTCTCGGGGGCAACAGCCCGTCTTTCGGCTTTAAAGAACTTCGATATGCTCGTAGCGGAGAAACTCTTTCCCACGTTCGCCAGCGCATAAGTTATAATACGTTCCAATAGGTCTACATCCCGGATATTGTTGCGCTTGACAATATCCTTCAGCACGACGGAATTAAATATGTCCTGTAGATACTTCCTGCTGACATCCGATTCGAAACCCATACTTGCCAGGAACGGCATACCCCCATGCTTGGCATAATCATCAAAGGTACGGCCCGGGCTCACCGCATTGAATTCCGCGAATGAAAACGGGTAGACTGTGAACGAAACGTAACGGCCCGCTATATAGGTCGCCAGTTCGCCTGACAGGAGCCGGGAATTTGACCCCGTGATGTAGATATCGACGTTGAACTTTACCCGTAAGGAGTTCACTGCTTTCTCCCAACCACGCACCTCTTGGATTTCATCGAAAAAAAGATGGAATCTTTCCTTGCTGCTGCCTATTACCCCACACACATAGTCGTGGAAAACGCTGTATTCACACAGATGCCGGTTCGCTAGGTCCTCAAAATTAAGAAAGACTGTTTGAGGGCTGTTTATTTCATCGCGGATTTGTTCCAGCAACACGCTCTTTCCACTGCGGCGGAGACCCGTCAGCACTTTGATGATGTCTTTTCCTATAAATGGGCGAATCCCCGACAGATATGTTTCACGAATAATCATACTGCACAATCCTTTCCGGTTTGGAATATTGGCGTGTATGGCCTTCCGAGCCGGAAGACCAACGCTGCCGGAGATTTTGCTTTAATCATTTCAACACCTTGCATATACATTATACCGCAAGATATATCTTTCAGTCAATAGAATATATTGGATGTTATAATGTATAACTGATAATCCGTCACTGCACATAGGGGCTATATTCATAAAGGTTGCATAGGCGTTGCCGTTCGGATTGTATCGTTTGGATGCAGATTTAGCGTAGTCCTGCACATATATTTACATCACATGCCATATTTCCGCCGCAGTACCCGCGCGTAACGAAGCCAATACCGCATCCGAACGGCACAATCCGATGAGGGAAGACCCGACATATGGCATACCGAACGATGGCGGGGGAATCCACTATGCCATTGACGAAGGCACTGTGTCTCTGCCTTTGCCCTGTGCACAAAACACCCCCCGCCACTGCCGATGACTGGCAGGGGCGGGGGTGTTTGCATTAATCAGATGCGTGGAAGCATAACCCGTGCGGTGTGGTTGCCTGCTTTATGCAGGAATCGTGAAGGTCAGGGTAAACCGTATGGTTGTGTTGTTGACCCTAGTTACACCGCCGACAGCCAGGTCTCCTGTGTTTGCTCCAGTGACTGTAATCGTCGGGGTGCCTGTTCCGAACGCGAAGTTCGTAGCCGCCGCAAGGGTGACGGTATAGACGATGGTGTCGCCTTCGGCCCATTCATCGTCGTCGCCGCCGGTCATGCCCGAGCCACCTACAGTGACTGTGCCCGTGTAAATACCCGCTGCAGTGGTGACGGATATCGTCGGAACTGTGCCTGTGCCTCCATCTGCCAGTCCTGTCAATACAAAACCAGTAATCGCAACGGCGTATGTATCCGGGTTGTTGTAATTGAACAGGTACACGGTCGTCACATCGCCGCTGCTGTTGAGCACCACGGCCGCATAACGTCCGACGGCTGAGTCGAGCGCGGCTATTCCGTCCTCTGCCTTTTCGATAGCTCCACTGCTTGCAATCAGATACACATCCGCGCTATTTAATATGTTATACTGACCCGGAGTCGATGCTGCCAATGTGCCGTTGTTGTTCAGCTGCCCGGCGCTTAGTCCCATGGTGCCTGCGGCAGGTGCTGATGTGATTCTGGTAAGAGCTGTTATCGCAGTATCCGCGCTCTTATTAGTCAGTGCGGTAACGAGGCCGCTTGTGACAGTGGTTCCTGTGGCAAAAGCGATGTTGCCGGTCGCAATATCTAAAGACGGGTCGGTCAACAGCGTGCCGGGCTCGCCTGCCTCGACCACATTATACCTCCAGTGGTCGCCAAGCGGTTGCGTCCAAAGGTTAGTTGCCCTGCCAAGGCCAATGATGAAGAGCGGAGCCCTGCCGGCAACTGTGTCGGCTTTCCCGTCTACGACGAACACTGCCACAGCCCTTGTACCAACGACCAGCACCGCGCCTTCGCCGTCCTCGAACGACGGGGCTGCCCTATGCCCGGTGAATCTAGTGTAGTCCCCTGAAGCGTTGGGGATGATGAACCTTGTGTTGAGGTTGACGAACAAGCCTGTGATTGCCCCGCCGCCTGTAAACCCGGTAAGGTTAATCTGGTCATTTACGAATCCGCCTGTTGTTGCAGTCCGCTGGAGGTATGTCGTGCCTGTGTGCACGCTCGCTCCCTGGGCGATTGTCAGGGTGTAAACATCGCTGTCGTTTGCGCGGTAGAACGCTATCGGGTTGGCAGTGAATGCAGCTTTGAGGTCATCAATATCAGCAATTGTTGAAGTCCATGCGGGTGCCCCGGCTGTTATATCGCCGGCGGCGTTTGCCCTGATGTTTGTCTGTATCGTTTTTGTGCTTCCGTCATCGAAAATGACATCGGCAAATACGGGGTTGCTGCCGACCGCAGGTACTAAGTAGCCAATCTCTAAAACGTAAAGCAGATCACTGGGAATCGCTGTATCGGCGGAGCGCTTTGTTAGCACGACATAGCCGTTCGAGTCGCGGTATATGTCGAACCTTGGGGCAGGACTGCCGCCTGTGTTCAGGGCGGTTCCCTGTATTTGGTTGTATCTGTTGAGCCTGTAGGTCTCGCCGTCGGCGACGAATGTGCCGGAGCCCGTTGCGTTTGCGGTGAACGAGCCTGTTGTGGCCGTGATGGCGACGCCGGGGATCGGCTCAATCACACTGATGTTATGAACCCTTGCGTTTATGTTGGCAAGCCCGGTCTTATTCGAGTATTCGAAGGTGATTATGTTGTTGTTCGCGTATGCGGTTGTGGTATAACCGGTGAAGCCCTGCCCGGAAAGGCCGCCGCCCACGCCGATGGATCTGGTGCCGACGGTGGACACGGCTACTTCGCCGACGTATGTGTTGATGACCACGATGCGGGCAGAGATCCCGCCGGCAGCCCGGTAGAGTTCGACCTGTACCCCGTGACCGCCCTGGGAGAGATCCCCGGTGAGTGCGGATGTGAGGTTGGGCGTGTTATCGTCAAATTCGCCGTCAACATACACTGGCCTGTTAGTCGTGTCATTCGTTATACCGAAAGCGGAGCGTATGGCGCTATGGGAAGCAGGCCCCACATATGTCGTTATGGGTACATCTGTAATAGTGACAACGGTTGTGGTGCCACGGGTGTAGTTAGTCACCGGGCGTTCAAACGCATCGGTGCTGCGGTTCGACCTAAGACCATGTACGGTGTTGGCGAGGGAACCTTCGAGGCTCTGCAGCGTGCCTTCGTCGGTGACTTCGACGATGGTGAAGTTCGCGGAAGCACCGCTGTATGTACCGCCTGCTGTAATCGCAGCGGACATGGCAGCCTGGAAGGTGTCATAATTTGTACCTTGCAGCGCAATAATAGCAGGAACTGTAGAGACAGTCGCCACAACTTGGTACTTCGTGACCGAACCTGCGCTTGCATCCGAGTAAACGAGTGCGTTAAAAGCCATCTGCGAGGCTATGTCGCGGGTCGCAGCGCGCGTGAGGTCACCGGAGAGCCCGGACAGAAGCCCAAGCTTAGTTGCATCGACAATAGCATCTGCTCTCCAGTTGCCGTCGCGGTAATCGTTCGTGGTCGCCTTGCCGAGCGCGCGCATGAGCATGATTGCGAACTCCGGAATCGTCAGCGTGCCTCTCGGGGTGAAGCGCGTTCCGCTGGCGTTGGTTCCGTACATGATACCTCTCTCGTAGGTGAACATGATTACGCCGGACCACCACTGGCTTGAACTCACGTCTGTAAAATGAGAGCTTGCGGTGCTCTTCTCGTAGTGCTCCGCCAGATCGGCACCAATCAGCAGGCGGGTGATGATTGTCGCCGCCTCGGCACGGTTGAGCGTGTCGCCCGGCCGGAATGTTGTACCTCCATTGTCGCCCACTATAATGCCGAGCGCGTTGTTGACCTTCGCAGCATTAATGTTGCCGATGTCGTCCGCATCATCAAACTCGAGCGCCAAAGCGGTGGTCGCCGTCATCGCCGGCACCATCCCGAGCGCGAGGGCGAGGACGAGCATCAGGCATAGGGTTTTCTTGATTCTTTTCATAAATCCTCCTTAAAAATGTGCCCATTTTGGGTCTT
>Ga0099364_10011925_pt1 | contig 11789 bp, 11 predicted proteins | sample TergutTh196P3_FD_73070 | JGI IMG/M metagenome (GOLD analysis project Ga0099364, IMG submission 73070) | Microcerotermes parvus P3 segment gut microbial communities from Pointe-Noire, Republic of the Congo - Th196 P3 | ecosystem: Host-associated > Arthropoda: Insects > Digestive system > Gut ...
AGCTGCCAGAATCCTTGATATTGAAAAATTCCTGGATCGCAAGCCCAAGGCTCTGTCCGGTGGTCAGCGTCAGCGTGTTGCAGTAGGCCGCGCCATAGTAAGGAATCCCAAGGTATTCCTTTTTGATGAACCTCTCTCCAACCTGGATGCAAAACTCCGCGTACAGATGCGCGCCGAGCTTTCAGACCTGCACTTAAGGCTTAATGCCACCATCATCTATGTAACTCACGACCAGGTAGAAGCCATGACCATGGCCAATAAAATCGTTGTACAGAAAGATGGAAAAGTCCAGCAGATTGGTCCCCCCTTGCATCTTTACAATAACCCCATAAACAAATTCGTAGCCGGCTTTATCGGTTCACCTCCCATGAACTTCCTCCTTGTAAAAGTGCAGGAAGCTGGCGGCGGAATAATCCTTGACGAAGGCAGTTTTAAAGTAAAACCCGCAGCAGAACATGTTGAGCCTTTAAGGAAATATGTGGGCAAGGAAGTCTTCTTTGGTATCAGACCCGAAGATCTGACCTTTACAGAAACACCGGCTGCTGAAAACAATATAGGTGTAAAAATAACAGTAGTTGAGCCTTTGGGCGCTGATATTCACCTTTGGTTGACCACACCAACCCATCCTCTTGTTGCCCGCACTGAACCTCACCATGACTTCAAAGTTGGTGAAACTGTAAACTTTACACCCAAGCTTAAAAAAGCCCGGTATTTTGATAAAGAAACCGAGCTCGCCATTCTGGAAGTTAAAGACGCATAATACTAAAGCAAACTTGTTTTAATCAGACCCGGTGTCATGGTTGCCATGGCGCCGGGTTTTCTATTAATGGGTTTCTTTTTTTTCGCCTGTATTGTCCCGGATTCATACCTGTATAATTTTTAAATAGTTTTGAAAACCAGCTCTGATCATCGATTCCGCATGCAGCTCCAATTTTATTGATCATCATGTCTGTTTTAACAAGCAGGCTGCATGCTTTTTCCATACGCAGACGGTTAAGGTAGTTCGAAAGGTTTTCTCCCATTTCCTCCCTGAATACTGTGCTAAAGTAAGGTGCGGATAATCCTGCGGCAGCTGCTATTTCTTCAAGACTTATCTTGCGTGTATAGTTACTCTGGATAAATCTGTCAGCTTTTTTTAATGCAGAAACATGTCGTATACCTTTAAACGCAAATGCATCATTTGTCATGCGTTCTGTCATCAAGTGGATGGTATCCACAAGCTCTTCCATGTTTTTGGCTTCTTCTATTGACTTTATGGATTGATGGTTTTTATAAGAGAAAAAATTATATGTATTCTCTGTCCTTGACAGGATAATGGCCAATTCCATTACTTGGTACTGGATCTTTTGAAAATCTCCCGGAAACATAGATATAATGGATTCCAGTAGATCGTATAACAGCTTAATGCTTTTTTCTGCAGAGCCGCAGTTTACAGCTTTAAGAAAGGCTTTTTCTTTTTCTGCCGGATATTCCAATACCTGAGCTGGTTGGACTGCTGCGGGGTTTTTATTTTTTTCCGGTTCTTTCATTATTTTTTTCTGCTGCTCATTCCTGCGTATTAATGTTTCCTGATAACTTGAATCCAGCGATACTGATTCAGCACAAACAAGCATAAGCTCTGCCATGGCTTTTACATGTTCTTTGTCTGTCTGCGGATACCTGGCTAGGTATTTTATAATGTCCTGTTTTTTTACTGTCCCTTTTCCAAGCAGTTCCATTTTTTCTGCAGTTTTATTTATATCTCCGCACATAAATCCGCTGCCTGTAAGTGATCCTATATATTGCTTGCCGGAAAATACCGGGCTTGTCCAGAATATAAAACCAAGGTCGCATTTATAACAGCTGCTTCCTCCTGCCTTAAATGATTTTTTCATATTGTCAATATGAAGGTCTTTGCATGGGTGGAGTATATAATCTTCATTTTTGTTTATCTGCATATTTAATTGATGTTTTATACAGTAAAGGCATGTTATATTATCACTTGTTATTTCATTAAAAATCTCCGGGATTGTTATATGATTGTGATCTGTAATGCAGGTTATTGCTCCTGTTGATTTTACATAAGAGGAGAGCATATTTTTAGCCTTTAGCAGAAGAGGATTTGTCTTATTTGAGTCCTTTGTTGTTTTTTTCATATCTCTTTCCTTTTTTTAATTTCTTTTTTTTATCCTGCACTGGAAGCTGTTGCCGGCAGCATTCTGTATTTGCCGGGGCTTAATCCAGTATATTTTCTGAATATTTTTGAAAACCAGCTCTGATCTTCAAAACCGCATGTTATGGCTATTTCCCTGATTGATAATGAACTATCCCTAAGAAGGCTTGATGCTTTTTCTATGCGCAATTGGTTTAGATAGGAAAAAAGTGTTTTTCCCATTTCTTCCCTGAATATCGTGCTAAAATAAGGAGCAGATAACCCTGAAGCAGCGGCAATTTCTTCAAGACTTATTTTGTGTGTATAATTTTCCCATATAAACCTCTCTGCCCTTCGAAGTGCCGATGCATGACGTATACCGCTGTAGGAAAAAACACCTAAACCCAGAGAGTTTATCATGTACTGTATATTATTGCAGAGTTCTTTTACTGTCTCTGATTCACTTAGGCGTTTTAAACAGTTGTTGTATTTTTCTGCTTCATGTGAACCTGCTTCTCTGTAAACAAGAACTGTCAGCTCTATGGCGTATAATTTTAAAAAATCCATGTCACTTAAACCATTACTTTGCAATATGACAAAAAGATCGTTTAATATTTTTGATGTCTCGTTTTTATCTCCCCTGCGTAATGCGGCCAATAACAATCTTTCCTTGTCGTGCAGAGGCGAGCCTTCTGTACTGGCTTTTGTATTTGCATGTTTAAATGTTATTACCTCTCCATTTCCCTGTATTGCAGGGTTTTGAAAAGAGCTTAATTTTTTTGCACATATTAAAAGTAGTTTTGCCAGAGCTTGTATTTCTTCATGTTTTTTTTCCGGAATATCCTTGATTAGATCTGCTATTTCTTTTTTTGTTATACCCTTGCAAAAAGAGGAGAATTGTTCTACAGCTTCTTTTCTGGGAATAGCCAATACCTGACCTGACATTAATGCTCCGGCGTAAAGTCCTGCTGCATAGACAGGACTTGTCCAAAAACTAAAGCCAGCATTGCAGGTATAGATATAACTTTTATCCTGCTCGACCTGTGATAGAACTTTTTTATGCATCTGCATACAGGGATATTCGATGGAACAATCTTTGCATAAATTACAAAAATGGCAGATCCTGTTGTTATTTTTTAGAAATAAAGAAGAGTATCTTTTGCTATGTATTGCTATTTCGCAGCCTGTCGCAGTTTTATACCATTTCATTAATTGATATGCTTTTTGTAAAAATGGTTTGTGTTCCCGACGATCGATGACCGTGCGATCTATAAGCGGGCGATCTTCGATCGAGCGGTCTTCGATAGTGCAATTTTTGCTCTGGCAGTTTATGATTTTTTTTTGCATTATATCAGATTTATTTTCTTTCATTTTTTTATCCTTTAGTTATCAAATAGCCTCCTACAATAAATAATATTAATTTTGATTATTCTTTGCATAAAATAAAAAGAGTAAAGTTGAAATTTTTTCTGGTTTTATGTATATTATTATGGTACATATGAAAATAGATTTAATTAAAGGACAGGTATTAAAAAGCGGCTTTGAAATCCTTGAGATAGTTGATCTTAAGGAACTAGAAGCAACAGGTATCTGGGCACTTCATAAAAAAAGCAATGCTCAGGTCTTCCATGTTTTAAATGATGATACTGAAAACCTCTTTTCTTTTACATTCAAAACCATACCCGAAGATTCAACAGGGGTTGCACATATCCTTGAACATTCTGTTCTGTGCGGCTCAAAGAGTTTTCCGTTAAAAGATGCTTTTTTGATACTTGCCCAGGGCAGCCTTAACACTTACCTTAATGCCTGGACCTTCCCTGACAAGACAGTCTATCCGGCAAGCTCCACAAATGAGCAGGATTATTTTAATCTTATGGCAGTATACGGGGATGCGGTTTTCCGGCCCCTGATTGCTGAATGGACTTTTTTACAGGAAGCCTACAGGCTGGAATTTGATAAAGCTGATGCTGAAGGCCCTTCTGGTTTAAAAATAACAGGTGTTGTTTATAATGAAATGAAAGGCGCTTATTCTTCTCAGGATTCTTATGCAGGTTTCTGGGTACCCAAGTCAGTGCTTCCGGATACTCCCTATTCTTTTGATTCAGGAGGGGATCCGGATAAAATAGTTGATTTAAGCTGGGAAGGGTTAAAGCAGTTCCACAAATCACGTTATTCACCTGCAAATTGCCTTGTTTTTTTGGCCGGGAATATACCTACAGAAAAACAGCTGGACTTTCTTGATAAAAACTATTTTTCAAATATACCAGCAGGACAATCCTCAGCCCCCATACCAAGGGCAGAACCCTGGAAGCAAAACCGCAAGTATAAAGTTCCATGTCCTGCAAGTGACCAGAAATCCACGGTTTATCTCTCCTGGCTTTGCGGGTCTTCTACAAATACCCAGGAAACCATTGACCTGGCAGCTCTTTCAGAAACCCTTTTGGGACATGATGGTTCACCACTTACCAGAGCTTTGATTGATTCCGGCCTTGGAGAAGACCTTAGCCCTGTTACCGGTCTTGAAGGAGATTTGCTTGAAACTATATTTTCTGTAGGACTTAGGGGTGTTGAAGAAAAAAATTATGAAAACGTAAATGCCCTTATAACAGATGTATTAAAACGTCTTGTTAAAGAAGGTATCCCAAGGCAGGAGCTTGAAGCAACGCTTTTGGCAATGGAATTTTCTCATAAAGAGATTAAACGTGCCGGCGGACCTTTCTCCCTTGTATGGCTGCGCAGGTCTTTACGGGCTTGGCTGCATGGCGGAAAACCCTGGGATAGTCTGCTTTTTACACCTTTGTTTGAAGGTTTTAAAAAACGCCTTGCAGACAATCCCCAGTACCTTGAAAACCTTATTCAAAAATATCTTTTGGATAATCCCCACAGAGCCATGGTGATAATTGAACCCAAAAAGGGTTTTCTGGAAGAAAAAGAAGCTCTGCTCTCAGAGCAATTAACGCAAAAAGAAGCTATTCTTACCTCAGAAGAAATTAATGATTTAAAAAAGAAAAGTGAAGAACTTTTAAGAATACAGGAACAGCCTGACAGCCCAGAGGCTTTGGCAACCATTCCGCATCTTTCAAGGAAAGATCTTTCAGCTGATATTGAAATTATCCATAGGGATTATTTTGAAGCAGGAAATATTCCTGTTTTACAGCATAGCCTTTATACAAACGGCATAAGCTATTTTGACCTGGCTTTTCCTGTAGATAATCTTCCTGAAGAAGATTATGAATGGATGACATTTTTCTCAAGGGCTTTGATTGCCCTTGGACTTCCTGGCATGGATTATGGTGAGGTTTCAAGCCTTTTGGCGCGTACAGTTGGTGGTTTCCATTCACTTATGCTGACAGGTTCCCGTGTATCAGGTTCGTCCGGGGCTGTGGCTTTTCCATCAGGTGTCATTGATTTGAGAGGCAGAGACTGGATTGTCTTCCGCCTTAAAACCTTGGATGAAAAATCAGGAGCCTCCCTAAAGCTGGCAAAGCAGTTGATTACAGAAGCTGATTTTTCTGACCTTAAACGCATAAAAGACCTTGCTCTGGAATTAAAAAATGAAATGAACTCTGCCTTGGCTCCTTCCGGGCATAATTTTGCTTCCATGCGCTCAGGCCGCAGTATTACCCGTTCACGTAATAATGATGAGATCTGGAGCGGTATAGAGCAGCTTAAGTTTATTCATAAAATATCTATGCTTGAACCAGAGGAATTAAGCAGAAGGCTTACCCTTATCCGTGAAAACATTGTTAAATCAGGTCTTGTAGTTAATTATATCTGCGGTGCTTCTGCTTTGGAGGGAGGCCTTAAAAACATTACAGCTAACTTTGGTACATTTGGCTCTCCCAGACCTAGAAGATCCGGGGTACCCGGAACACCCACTGCCATGGCTGCATCGGCAGCTCTGTCTGTTTCAGCTAACCTAACTGCCACAGCAGCTAATGGCTGCTGCGAGTCCCCGTGTGCCGAAGTTTTTGCTTCGCCTTCTTTACAGATTGGTTTTGCTTCAATGGTACTTCCTGTGTCTTTCCCATGTACAGGGCAGGGCAGGGCAAGATACCAGTCGTCAGAACTTGTGCTTTCGCACCTGCTTTCAACAGGCGCTTTATGGGAAGAAATCCGCATGAAGGGCGGAGCTTACGGTGCTTTTGCCCAGCCTGATATTATCGAAGAAACCTTTGCCCTTTCAACATACCGCGACCCCAATCCCCTGGCTTCGCTTGATGTTTTTAAGCAGATTCTTAAAAATTATACTGGTTATAAAGACAATCTTGACAAAGCTGTGATTGGAACTTTTTCCCGCGAAACCCGCCCGCGCACAGCTGTAGAAAAAGGCCTTGCTGATTTTTCCCGCCTGCTTTACGGCATTGAAGATCACCAGCGAAAAGCAAGGCTGGAAGCGTTAATCGATATAAAAGAAAACGATCTTAAGGAGATACTTGATATTCTTGCTGCTGCAAAACCGCCATGCCCTGTAATCATTACAGGTGAAAAGGACGCAGAAAAAGCAGCCAAGGCTTTGGGGGTTGAGGTTCAGGTATTGCCGGTGTAGGCAGGAAGAGTTCACGCAGAGACACGGAGAGCACGGAGAACACGGAGGGGGAAGAAGGTGAGAGATAATTAAAGACATATAGATAAAATATGTAATTATTATATAATTATCTATATGATGGATACATATTATATTCATTATAATCGGAATAAATATTCAGTTTTAATATTACTTTTATTTTGGTTATTAATTTTTTTGACATATATTATTTTAATATTTGAAAACTCATATTTAAAAGAATTATTTTCAAATAGTATTTTAATTATGTCTTTATTTATTTTTATTCCATTATTTGGTTCATTATTTGCAGTTTTAGGTTTTGGGTTAAAGTTATTTTCAAAAAAAATAAAATTTACTATTTTTGACCATTATTTAGATATAAATGACGGTGAAAAAAAGATAAAATTCACTGAAATTGAATTATTAAAAATGGAGACGATTTTACATAAAGTATATAAATATACTACTGGTTATAAATTTTTATTAAAGTATAATGATATTGAAAAAATTGAAATAACCATTTTTACAGGGACTTCAAAAAAGGAAAAATATAATTCTGAATCTCTAATAAAATTTTACAATGAGTTAGAAAAAAAATGGAATAATACACGCTCCCCATAACGATTACGCTTACACCGTCTGTTCGGTGGCTCGCAGAACACACGCTTGCCTGCGATACCTGATCCTAATTCCGCGTCTGGCGTGCGAACCAGTGGTTCGATGTGCGTGGGATTTCTGGTAAATTTCGCACACATCGAAGATGGTTAGCAACACGGAGAAAGAAGAATTATATTATTTCAAGTAATCCATAATTATTCTTCTCTAAATCATCAATAGAAGGTTTTGATTGTATTAATATTCTCTCTGCTTCTTTTCTGCTGATATTTCCAACACGTAACAATACAATTTTTGGCGGATAACCTCTTGTTTCAAATAGATTCAAAAAATCAGAATCCTGAGTAACTATTATATATCCATTAGCAGCGGCAAAATTCCATATTTCGGTATCTTTTGCTGGCTTGGGAAGTTCTGTTTGATTCACATGTATACATTCGTCAAAATATTCTGATAAGACAGTAGTCAAACGCCATGATAGATTTGCGTCAAGCAACAGTTTCATGCACAATCACTTTAGTCATAATGTCCCGTTCTGCAGCAAAAGCTAGTGCTGCTTTGATGTGGATTTTTTGTAATTCAGGATAATCTTCTAATATCTCATGTTCAGATATGCCGGTTGAAAGCCATTGAAGAATATCCCCAACAGTTATTCGTGTACCTTTTATACAAGGTTTTCCAAATCTTATATCGTTATCTATTACGATATGGGTTCTTAATTCATGCATATATCTATAATAACTTAAAAAGCCAAACAAGTCAATTTTAGATTATTGACATATTATATAAAAATAATAAGATTTTGAAATATAATGGAAAATGAATTAATAAATAATATGGACAAAATTCATACTACAGAATTGGGTGTTTTGCGGATAAAACGTAATCTTGAGTTACAAACAAATGATGTTGTAAATTGGTGTAAACAAAAAATTAGAAAAGCAGATAATATCTACAAAAAAGGAAAAAATTGGTATGTGTCTGGTAAAGGATATACTATTACAATTAATGCACACAGTTACACAATAATTACAGCCCATAAAAAAAAATATTATAGAAGATAATTATAATATGACATAAGTTGGCACATTATCGTGATATAATATATACTGATACACAAAGATGGTAGTATATAGGCTGTTTGAAATAATCTATATCCTTTTACGCGAAAACAAAGTACCAGCCAGGGAACTGGCAGAACAACTTGGAGTTTCAAGGCGTACAATTTGCCGTGACATAGACATGTTAAGCCTGGCGGGTGTTCCGGTATATACCGAAAGAGGCAAAGGCGGCGGGATTGGTCTTTTGCCTGATTTTGTATTAAATAAATCTATATTAAGCGAACAGGAGCAAAGCGAGATTTTATTGGCTTTGCATTCTCTTTCAAATATAAAAACAAGCGATACTACCCAGGTATTGCAAAAGTTATCTGCTGTATTCAATAAAACCGCAACAAACTGGCTGGATGTGGATTTTTCTGACTACGGTCGTGAAAATGACTTTTTTAAAGATTTTAAAATTGCCATTTTAGAACGATATATCACACGGTTTGACTACTACAGCAGTAAAGGTGAAAAAACCATACGCCGTATTGAACCAATACAGCTTTGTTTCAAATCTAAAGCGTGGTATCTAAGGGGTTTTTGCCTAAACAAGCAAGACATAAGGTATTACAAGTTATCACGGATTAAAAATCTTGCTGTGACAGACGAACACTTTCCAGTGCGGGATTGCCGTGCTATATCTGATGATTTCTCAGAAAACTCTGACGAACAGCCTAAGAGTCTGCTTACATTTAAACTTCACATTGAAAGCAAAGCTGCATACCGTGTATATGACGATTTCCATGAAAACGAGGTCGAAAAACAGCCCGACGGAAGTTTTTTTGTAACTACGACACTTCCCGACAATAATTGGCTATATGGCTATTTGTTGTCTTATGGGAAATACATTGAGGTAATAGAGCCAAAAAGCATTAGGAAAAATATAAAAGAAGAAGCTCAAAAAATTTTGAAAAAATATTTATAATGTGCCACACCCTTGTCATATTATCTTTGGTATATTTATAACCCAAGGAGATAAAAATTATGAATATATTTTTGTATATATTGGACACTCTTGCAGATTGGGAAATATCTTTCTTACTCGCTGAAATTCAAAGCGGAAGATATTTAAAGAAGAATATTGAAAGACCTAAAATAATAAAAGTTGGCAATAATTTAAACCCAATAAAAACAATGGGTGGAATTGAGATTATTCCGGATATTGATGTGGATAATATGGACATAAAAAATGGGGATTTTATTGTATTGCCGGGTGCTGACACCTGGCAAAATGGAAACAATCAAAAAATTTTTGATAAAATAAATGGAAATGAGGATATTACCATTTGTGCAATTTGTGGAGCAACATTTGCATTGGCTGACAATGGAATGTTGGATAATAAAAAACACACAAGTAATGATAAGGAATACCTAAAAATGGTTTCTAAAAATTACAAAGGGGAAAATTTGTATGAATATAAACCAGCTGTTGTTGATGGAAATTTAATAACTGCAACTGGAATAGCTCCTTTGGAATTTACATTTGAAGTCATTAAAAAAATGAATGTAATGGAAAATGATACATTAACCGCATGGTATAATTTATTCAAAACAAATGAAGCAAAACATTTTTTTGAATTAATGCAATCAATAGCATATAAAGATTAAAACAAAAGGAGAAAATTATGGCAGATGTAATGGATTATAAAAAAGAATTTAAGGATTTATATTCCCCAAAAAATCAACCCTCAATTATTAATGTACCTGAAATTGCCTTTGTTGCAGTTGAAGGAAAAGGCGACCCAAACGAAGAAAATGGAGAATACAAAAAGGCTGTTGAATTATTGTATACTATTCAATACACAATAAAAATGAGCAAAAAAGGAAGTAATATTCCAGAAGGTTATTTTGATTATGTTGTACCCCCGCTTGAAGGTTTTTGGTGGTTTGATAATAATGTAAAAATTCCTTCAAAAGATAAATCTAAATATAATTGGTTGTCAATAATCCGTTTGCCTGAATATGTTAATAAAAAAGTATTTGAATGGGCTTGTGAAGAAGTAACAAAAAAGAAAAAAATTGAAAGCGGAAAAGCAAAATTCATAAAAATAAAAGAGGGATTATGTGTTCAATGTATGCACATAGGTTCATTTGATGACGAAATCAAAACAATAAAATTAATTGAAGAATTTATTGTAAATAATGGGTTGGTTCATGATATAAATGACAAAAGAAGACACCATGAGATTTATTTATCAGACCCTCGAAAAACGGATAAAGAAAAAATGAAAACAATATTAAGAATTCCTGTAAAGAAAAAATAATGGTTATTAAAATGGGCTGGTACTTCACATAAAGAGAGTTATACGAAATATGGGCTGGAATGGTCAGAAAAGTATTGACTATATAATATTAATATAAGATTATAATATAAAAGAAGACATATTATGAATAAATTATTATTAAAAAGTGTTTTGGCAGAATTTCCCGGTAAAATGGTAATTGTAAATGACCATAAAATGCATATTTATACTGAAGGTAAAGGAACTCCATCTTTGGTTTTCCTTTCTGGAAGCGGTACACCTTCTCCGATGTATGATTTTAAAACGTTGTTTAATAAAATGTCTGATGAATATCAAATAGCCGTTGTGGAAAAGGCAGGTTATGGATTTAGCGAAATCACAAATGTTTCAAGGGATATTGACACAATATTATTTGAAACAAGGACTGTATTAAAAGAAGCTAATATAAATCCTCCTTATATTTTATTCCCTCATTCTATGTCTGGGATTGAGGCATTGTATTGGGTACAATGTTATCCTGATGAAATTAAAGCTATAATTGGACTTGATCCAGCGTTACCGCCTTTTTATGAAAAAATGAAATTGGAATCAACTATAAAAACGATGAAATTTATTTCAAAATTAATTAATGGGAAATTAAAGTTTTTACTCCCAATTATTGCAAATTTATTACCGCCTATAAAATATGGGTTATTAAATAAATCGGATAAAAATATTTGTAGAGCATTAATATATTATAAAACGTTAACAAATGATATGATAAATGAAGGATTAATGATCAAAGAAAATGCCCGAAAAATAAATATTGAAGCCTTAAAAAAAGTACCTATGTTGTTTTTTATTTCTAATGGCAAAGAAGCGGGAATGAAAAAAGGTGAATGGGAAAAATTAATAAGGGATTATACCAAAGAATTAAATGTGGAAATAATATCTTTTAATGCAGGGCATTATTTACATGATATTCTACCAGAAGAAATATCAAATAAAAGTAAAATATTTATAAGGGAAAAATTAAAATAAATATATAGAAATATTGTGAAAAAACAGCCCAAACTTCGTATAACAAACGGTATATGCTGCGCCGCCTAATCGGCGGCTCGGGTTTCCGTTCGGCTAGGTCGGTCGCCCTGCGGGCTCGCTCCCACGCC
>Ga0099364_10011926_pt1 | contig 11787 bp, 5 predicted proteins | sample TergutTh196P3_FD_73070 | JGI IMG/M metagenome (GOLD analysis project Ga0099364, IMG submission 73070) | Microcerotermes parvus P3 segment gut microbial communities from Pointe-Noire, Republic of the Congo - Th196 P3 | ecosystem: Host-associated > Arthropoda: Insects > Digestive system > Gut ...
CCAATATCAAAGCCTCCTACACCTGAGCCTACACCCACTCTTACATCCGTGCCTACGCCTTCGTATGCGCCTACGCCTTCGCCCATGCCAGTGCTCCCGCCCATGCCTACGCCTTCGCCCATGCCTGTGCTCCCGCCCATGCCTTCGCCCGCACCTGCGCCTACGCCATCGCCCGCAACTTCGCCCGCTTTGCCTTCCTCCTGGCTTATGAAAGCTTCCAACTGTTCGATAAACTGTGAACGCCCTTTGGATGAAAAATCAACGTAATCCGTTTTGCCGCCGTCATCCAAAACACTTTCAAAGAGGTTTTGCTTTATTAGTAGCCCTGCTGCAATCTGCAGTTCGATGGATTTGAGGGTAATGAGGTTGTAAACAGTCAGATGGCCGCTCTTTTGTCCTAATCGGTCAATGCGCCCGATGCGCTGGTTCTTTTTTGCGGGGTTCCATGGAAGCTCGAAATTGATAAGCGTGTTGGCGATTTGCAGGTTCAGCCCTGCGCCCCCAGCTTCAGTCGAAAGGAAAACCTTGCATTCCGGGCTGTCTTCAAATTTTTTGATGAGGTTGCCCCTTAACTTAACAGGAACCTTTCCATTCAGTTCCACAAAGCCTATTTTGTTCTTCCTTAGCATTTGCCCAATCAGTTTATGCACCTTGATCCATTCTGAAAATATGATTATTTTAAGGTTAATGTTTTTCAGATCAAACTGCTCAATCAGAAGGCTTTCCAATTCCTCCAATTTGGGCGACACATTCGTTTCCTCGTCTATTAAATATGTCGAGTCGCAAACCATACGCATGCTGCTTAACAGAAGCTGTAGTTTCTGCAAATCGAAAGCGGTAAGGTATTTCTTGCGGATAATTTTTGCGATGCCCCTTGCGTATGACATGTGGTATTCAGCCTGTGGTGGCGACAATTCGACATAAACGTCTATTTGCTGTAAATTGGGCAACTGATCCAACACTTTTCTCTTTTCTCGGCGAATCAATATGTCAGACAGTTTCGCGTTAAGGGCTTTCAAATTATAATATCCGTTAATCTTATTCGTCTTTTCATGATCGAATAGGCAATGCTGATAAGAAAACTCCCATAGCGGCCCTAAGAAGTATGGGTCGAGTACGCTAATAACAGAAAAAATATCAATCAGCCGATTTTCAATAGGCGTGCCTGTAATAACCAGCGTATGTTTTGCCTGAAGCCGCTTAATGGAAGAAGAAGTTTTGGTTTCAAAGTTTTTTACCCTCTGGGCTTCGTCAAGGATCAGGAAATCCATTCCGGCTTTGTTAATAGCAAGGCTATCGCGCATAATGGTTTCATAATTGACGATAAAGAAAAAATACCCGCCGTCAAGATACATCTTTTCTCTTTCTTTTGGCTTCCCATCAACGATAAGCGCTTTTTCGTTTGTAAACGCTTCAATTTCTTTTTTCCATTGGGCTTTCAATGAAGCGGGGCAAACTACCAATGTTTTGCTAAAACCGAATACCTGCTTTTTGAGCACAGCGGCAGTTATAGCCTGCAGGGTTTTTCCAAGCCCCATTTCGTCCGCGATAATTGCCACTTTCTTAAATAGGGTAAATTCCACCCCTTCCTTTTGGTAGGGGAACAATTCCACTTTTATCGGCGAATAGTCAGGCTTATAGGCTTTACCCAGCTCTTTGAGCATTGACAGTTCATAAACGCGCTCTACCTTTTCCCTGACTTCGGGGCGGATGCAAATAGTATCAAATTCTTCCGCTTTTTCGATAAATCCCAGAAAAGATTTGACATCTGCCTCCGAGTTTTCAATGTACCCCTGATTTTTGAAGTGGCGGGAAATAAGAAACTGCTCGCCCAAAGGTAATTTGTGTGGGTAATGCCAGGTGATTTTGTAGTCGTTTAGCGGGTCGCAAAACACTTCAATAAAAGGGTACGTTTTACCCATCCGTTCATACAGTTCAGGCCTGCTCTTTAATTCATTGAATGCGAACATTATGTGTTTGGTTGTTCCAAGCTTGTTGAGCCTTGAATCCCAACTGTCGCTATACCCGGTCTCAGATTCAAAGTCGCGAAGGAACACCTTGTACTTAATGCCTTGTTCATTGGTCAAAGTATGATCCCCATAGATGTTGTCAGCCCACTGAATGCGGTACTCCGCTTTCTCGGCTTTTAGCCAGCGTTCGTTCAGCACGCGTTTGATCATCCCCTGGCGTGTGTATTTTTTATGCTCTATTATTTCTTTGGGGTCAAGAAGGCTCAACTCCTGCTCATATTGCAGTAAGCAGGCATATGAATAACGGTCCCACTCAGCCAGTTTTTTGTTCGTCTCAGGGATCAGACTGAAAACGCCGCCAATATCGCCGTCAATTAACAGGGAGTATTCCATAGGTTCATTTTCGTTTCCCGCTGTTATTAGAAAATCGATAGACGCCGCCGATTGTGAAAGTATCTGGCATTCGCAGTTGTTAAATAGGATTTCCCCATGTGCGGCTTCTTCATATTGCAGTTGCGACAATACTTCTTCTTTGAAAGATTTGAGATTCATGTCATCAGCTTCCTAGCAATTCAGTATTTATACCCGAGAATGAAAAGATTTACACTTATTGCTTGTCTTTTTTCCGCCCTACTTCGCCTTGCAAGTTTTGACTTCGTTGCCAAAACTTGCAAGGTAAAACTTGCAACGCAAAAAGCAATACTGCGTTTCGATGCCTTGCATGGCGACAAAAATCCCACGCAATAATCTGCAAACCATTTCGCTCTCGGGTATAGCATATTTTTGCTGCCAGGAACAAGTATAGCATGGGGTTATGCGCTATTCAAGGTTTTTACCGCACGTTTTTGAACGTCGGTAACGATTTTCATTAACTATTCGGTAACGAATTATTCGTATTCGAATTGTTCGTATTTATCTTAATGTGATGTGCAGTTCTTTTCCCAATCCTTGAGCTATCTTCTGCATAAATTCCAATGAGGGATTATAATTACCGCACTCAAGTCTTGAAATATTGCTTTGTTTTGTTCCCGCCCGTTGTGCCAATTCCTCTTGTGTAATGCCTTGTTGTGTTCTTGCTATTATGATTTGCTCAATTAATTCGTATTGAGGCCTTAACGCTTCGTATTCGGCCCTTACCTCGTCATTGTTTAATAATTCTTGTCTTAACTCTCTCAACGGTCTTGATGGTGTATTAGCCATTTTCAACCCTCCTTTTAAGGGGCGGTTCAATGAACTGCCCCAAAATTGTTTGTTTAATCACTATTATACTCACGAAAACGTGTTTTCTGTCAGAAGTCAGGAGTCAGGAGTCAGGAGGGTTGAAAGTTTTATTTTGCCGTTAATGAGTCCACCATTTTTACAAACTCCTGCTCACTAATGTTTGACGATAGCACATTATAGCTGATGCCGTCCTTTGAAAACTCAGCGACGTACACATCATAATAGAAATCTGGATTTTCGTTTGTGCCTCCGTATCCAATGCTTCTGTGTCCAAACCTAACGATGACATCGTTCAACAGGCTTTCATCTATCAATTCTTTCCAAACAACCTCGCAATCATTTATGCCCTCCATTTTTGACGCTATAATCCGTATGCCAGTGGAATTGCCGCCGATTGCTTGGCTTCCGTCTTCGTAAGGGTACTCCGTGTAATATTCAAGCCATATCCTATCATAAGCGATTGAACCGTCATTGTTGAGTATTACTGTATGCTCATTATGGGTTTCAATCCATGGATTGGTTTGTAGTCCGGGCATTAGATAATCCGGTGTGATGTCTTTTCCAAAATATTCAACTACTTTGCTCCAGTCCCACGTTTCACTGTGCGTTGTTTCTGGGTCAAAATACAAACGCATACTGTTAATTTCAGTAAAGCTGTTCATGATGATAGCGGGAAGAACAACCGGATTTTCCACTACGGGTTGGCTGGGTTCTATAGGTTGAGTAGGTCGTGTGGGTACTATTTGTCGTGTAGGTTGAGTAGGTCGTGTAGGTTCTATTTGTTGTGTAGGTTCTTTAAGCCGTGTAGGTTCTTTCGATTGCGTAGGTTCTTTAGGTTGTGCGGAAGGAGATACAAGGGTTGCCATTGAACTTCTGCCGTTGTTAATTGGATTGGGCAAAAAGGAACCTCCTCCATTGTTTAGAAGCATTGGGATGGCTATCGCAAGCGCGACAATTAAACAAGCTGCGATAGGTGCGAGAATTTTCATTGGTTTAATAGCGAATCCAGTCATATCGTTTACCTTACCTTTCTTGGTTTCGCCGGAATGTACCCGGTCGAGAATATTATTCAAGATACGTTCATGTGTGGCATCGTCAGGCTTTATTTTGCTCCACGAGTCTTTAATCTTCTTATTCTCCACTTAAATCACCTCCAAGTATTTCGCGGAGTGTTTTGCGTGCCTGTGAAAGATAATAGCGGATTGTTGATTGCGGCTTTTTAAGGAGCTTCGATATTTCAACACTGTCGTAACCCTCATAGTAGTACAGATAAACTGCTGTCTTATACCTATCGGGCAATGACATAACAGCATTGAACGTATCATCAATCTCAAAAACATCCTTTGCCCGCAAGGCTTCGTAATCGTCCAAACTTTCACGCCTACGCCACCAGTGGCGCAATGTGTTTTTACATAGATTCGTTGCGGTTCGGATAATCCATGCCTTTTCATGCTCCGCGCTCTCGAAAGCTGTCCCTGATTTTATCAGGTTGTAAAAAGTGTCCTGAAGAACATCCTCTGTGTCCATGACGTTTTTCATATAAGCGAAGCAAATGCGGTATGTCATGTCTTTGTGACGCTCGTATATTTCCGCTATCTCTTTGTCCGTACGCAACAAAGAGTTTGCCACATCATCAACCCCCTTTCACTTGTAATACAATCGACAAGGCACAAACGTTGGTGATTTTGAAAAATATTTCCGGTAAACATAGAACCGCCGTATTACCAACGGCGGTGAAAATATGGTACCTATTAAGACGCATAAAAATAAAATTTGTTTCACTAATCGGAGGGCGACGAGTTTTGCCGAGTTTTTACCGTTTTTGTCGAACTTTTTTAACCGTTTATGTCGCACTTTTTTAACTGTTTATGTCGCACTTTTTTAACTGTTTTTGAAGCTCCGTTTTTTCTCAGGGACTGGACGCAGTTACGGTTCTTGCGTTTACTTTGACAATAGCCATGTTTTGGCTTGGCGCATCAACTCGGCAGTATTTAGAATCACAACAACGGGCGGCTCCTTTAACGCGGAACACACATGACATACGGTGCCGCAAATGTCAAACACTTTATAATAGTTTAGCATTTCCAACTCTTTTGGGCTGAAAACGCTAAACGAAGGCAATGGCTTCGAAAAACCCTTGCCCTCCCATTTTAATCGGCTTTCCTTTTTTGTCCAAACTTCAAAAAAACGTGCTATTGACTGGTCGCCGTCTGGCGTGCCTTCTGCTATTTGGTTGCCGTCTGGCGTGCCTTCTGCTATTTGGTTGCCGAAAACATATAAGGCTTCGTCTTTTGTGAAGAACCTCTCCGCTATCTTCAAGTCAATTGGCTTGATGAGTTCAATGTCGATGCCCACTGGCTCACAACTGACAACGCAGGCAACGTAACGCCCAGTGTGCGAAATATTGAAATGGATATCATAGCTTCCAGCCAAGTACGGCTTTCCATATTCGTTTAGTAAGAAACAAATATCGTTGTTGTCAATCCCTTTGGCCTTGCATATCTCAATTCGGGCTAATATATCTCCAACTAGGGTATTGTGCGCGTCTGCGGCAAACCGGAACCGCCTTGCCCGTGACCGTTTTTCTTCGGAAACAAAAGTGAGCAGAAGCTCATATTCTGCTTGCGATAATGCAGGGGAAATGTGGACAATGGAAACATGTATCATAACAGCTTTCTAGAACCTGCCCCCTTTCAATGGCCCTTTGGCGCCACTTTATGTTTCGGAAAGTCTGAAAGTATGTTTGTACTCTATAGATTAGTATATCATATCGCGGCAAGCCGTAAGCATATGCATTTCTATTCATGGGCGGATGGCGCCCCCCTCCCTCCCAGCCGTGCATTTTTCGCCGGTCTGCGCGGCTGGCCACTGGAGGATGGCGCCCCTACCCTACCCGTCCAGCTAACTAACCTCCGGCGTATTTAGCTGGCCACGGACGGATGTCCCCGCTATAAATCAGGGCATCGTTTATATAAAGTGGATTATTCTTAATGTCTCCTCCAACGCGCCATAGCGCGATGTTGAACCCTAGTTTACCAATCAGATCTTTTGTGCCATATCTTACAACCGCGTCCCTACTACCCGTGGAAATCAGTTTATTGTCATAGTAGAAACTAAATGTAAGATCTGTCGCGGTTTCAAACCGATACTTGACTGCATAGCGGTGCCAACGGTTTGGCTCTGGCTTAATATGCGTCTCGCTGCCGTCGTCGCCGTAAGCAACCATATCCCCGTGCCAATCTGTCAGAGTAAAGTACTCGTACTCCCAAGCCCACTGACCATACCTAAATGACAAAAACGGCGTGGTGTTGGCAGTAGTGGCGAAGAACGACATTTCAAACACGTAGTCTTTGCCAATTTCGTACTGGCTCACTACTGATTTTGCGTCCGTGTCGAAAAGGTCTTCGAAAGTGGATACCTTGAGCATTTTGTCGGCATTGCCAAGGAAGAAAAGATCCGAAGGCACTGGCTGCACAATTTCACAGTCCTGCACGTATCTGTCGAGGACAGTCAGCTCCTCGTCGCCGTCTTTGAACCTTCCAAGCGGCAAGCTGTCAAATGTAGCATTTAATATCAAACCTGAGGTCGGTGGCTCAGTGGTTGGTGGAGTCGTTGTCGGCGGCACTGTTGTGGGTGGCACCGTGGTAGGTGGCACCGTAGTAGGTGGCACAGTAGTAGGCGGTACCGTAGTAGGCGGCACCGTAGTAGGCGGCACCGTAGTAGGTGGCACTGTGGTAGGTGGCACCGTGGTAGGTGGCACCGTAGTAGGCGGTACCGTAGTAGGCGGCACTGTAGTCGGTGGCACCGTAGTAGGTGGCACTGTAGTAGGTGGCACCGTAGTAGGCGGCACCGTAGTAGGCGGCTGGGTCGGCTCAGTTCTTGCCAACGCCCCCTTTATGACCATCTCTGGCACCACAAGCCAGTCAGCTGGCCACGGGTTATCGTAGAACTCACTGGGGCCGTCTTCAAAACCAAGAACCAGGTACTGTGTCTCCGCGTCTACGACAGCCTCGGACCATGTCTCCCACCCGGCTAAATCATACCAAGCAACGCGCCGCCAGCCGCTCCCAGCCAGCATAGACTGGACCTGTCCTCCGGTCATGCCTCCCGCTTGCAGCCCCGGATCCCCCGCGCCAGTAAAAGCGTAGACCGCAAGCACCCTGCCAGCGGCTAAGGCCCCTTCCCTGTCCCAAACGAAGATGTTAGAAAGGCTATACTTTGCACCCAGGTCAATTGCCGCATAACGGTGCATACCGCCTGGGGACCATGCATTGCTCATGCTGGGCGCCGGGCTTGTATTGATGTCCGTGCGTTGCTCTTCAAAAAGCATAGCCGGATTGCCGCTATTCTGAGTCAGTGCAAAGGCTGTAAAGTTTCTAGGGTGGATAAAATCGTACACCGGGTTGTAATACTCGCCCTCGCTCAGAATCACAAAGACTGGTTTTTCGCTAATGCGCACAGTAACCGCCCCTCCAGAAATCCTGCTGGAGATGTCGGTGCGTTCGCCCCATCTTACTTTGTCTTTCATTTCGACAAGCGTGGCTACGCTATAGCCGCGCGGCACGTTAATAGTATAGTTGAGGGCGTTTGCCCCGCCCAAGTCGCCCAAGGATGTGGGCAACCACAGCGCATAAATTTGATCCGTACCACCATCGGCAGGGCTAAACTTCAATGCCCAAGGCCCCGCATTCTCCACTCCTTTAGCGGCAAACCCACCATCGGCAATAACCTCGATATTATTCATGGAAGCGCCTTTAAGGACATTGTTCATTGTCCCAATATAGTACCAGGACGGCTTATAGTTAGTGGAGCCCTGGATTCCATGCACCAGCCCGCTGGTAGCAAACCAGTTGGGGTCGTTCGGATTGTCGCTGGTGTCGGGTATCATAAACTGACGCGCTCGGTCTATTCCTGCAGCCGCCATCATAAGGTACTCCCTGACCAGCCAGCGCCCTTGCACCTCCATGCCGTTGAGGCCTGTGTTAACCTTGTCGTTTATCGTCACGCGAAAGATTGAATATCCGTTGTTGTTAGTGTCCCAGCCAAATTCGGACAGGTAGACCTCCTTGCCAGGGAAAAGCGCCCTGCTCGCGTCGCCATACTTCTTAAACACCTCGTAATAATGGCTGTCTTCAGGCGAAACCCCTGACGCGTTCATCGGGTTCGGCGGCACATGGTAATAGGCGTCCGAGCTGTATGCGTGGCAACTGACGACGTCAAAGGGGTATTTTTCATAACCCTCCTCCGAGCCACCGTTGGCGGCCTTCCATTGTTCTAATGTACGGTTGGCGTCGAACCATGCCTTCATCTCCTCGAAGAAGGCCAAGTCGGCAGGTTCCGTGTTCCCGTAGCCCGTGTCGTTAAACATGACGCCTGCAATACCGCCCATAACGACTTTGGCACTGGGGTCAGCCTTTTTTACGCCTGCGTCAGGGCCCAGCGTGCCCATATGCCCGTCATAGTCCGCGCTCATCATAGCCGCGAATTGCGCCCCAGTAAAGCCATGGAGATTTGGTTCGTTTGTGTTCTCAAAATACTTAACATACCCCAGGCCAACTTTCTTTTCCGTTCCCGCAGCCACACGAACCAAGTTGGGGTCAACGTTCTTGTTGCCGCCGTACCTTGCCGCAAGTTGAAACATGCTCTGCGCGTGCCCGAGATAAGACGCCGGGTTTTCGCTCCCTGTCCCGTCCGCGTCCTGATAGTCAGGCCGCTCACGGTCGTCCGCCGTGCCGGTCAAGCAGAGGGTAAGCTCTATCCCCTTGTCAAACATCGTCTTGTAATAGTTGTCAAAAACGTTCCAAGTGTTCATGAACACCGCTTGGGGGTTTGGCCCCATTAACGAGCTGTTGGTAATGCCGTTGCTGTCTTCGTACCAGCCGGCTGTCCATTCCGTGAAGCCAAATGGATGGTATTCCCGGATATTTCCGAAGATTTCATAAGTTGCCTGATTCTCGTTGAAAAAACTATTTGAGCCGACAAAAGCGCCGAATGTAGGCACCTCGCTACCCTCGCCTAAAGGCGCTCGCGATTGTAGCACATGCGTAGCCCCGCCGCCGCTTCCAGCCGGGGGCATGCTCGACTGTGACATAAATGGCGCCGCAACAAGGCACAATATGACCGAAAGGGCCAAAAGAACCGTGCCGGGCTTTTTGCTCGCTAGTACAATTTTCCGTAATAATGACATAATCTGTCCTCCTAAAGATGCATATTCATATCTGTCAATTTATTTTTTTACCAATTAAGGGATTATTTACACATTTATATGTTTGTACACTTGTACGTCTACATGTTTGTACGCTTGTACGCTTGTACGGCTTATACGCTAGTACGTTTATACGCTTATACGCTAGTACGTTTATACGCTTATATGCTTGTATTCTTATATACTTGCACGCTTATACGCTTGTACGTTTATACGTTTTAATTCTTATACGCCTACACGCTTATACGCTTGTACTCTCGTACGTTTGATCATTTGTATATCGGTTCGCTCAGAATGGCCCCACTCATTCGAGTGGTGAACTACTTACGTAAAATTAACTAAATCTTTGACTGAAATTATTAATACGATGGACTTTTTGTACATCAACACACTCAGAATTGTATTACGCAACAGGAAAAAAGTCAACCACATAATAAAAATTTTTCACATGCTTCACATAATAAAAATTTTTCACATGCTCTCAAAAACGGTTAACATAAATGCTCCCAAAAACGGTTAACACAAATGCTTGTGCTACCCACAAAAATAGAGAGTGTATGATTTACACCCTCTATTTTTTGTAGTACTCCAACGCCGTAACTCCCACAACTTATTTTATACAATCTCCTAATTGAGTTATGGCTATTTTGACTTAAACGCGCACACAAAAAGCACTAAACGCCTACTAATTGAGCTATAGCCGCTTTTAGGGCCTGCGCCGCGTTGTCTATGTCCAACTGGGCGGAAGTCCCGGTAAGCGCCTTAGCCGTCGTGAGTGCTGTTTGCATCGCGCCCCAGCTTTCGGGCGTGTAGTTCGTGGCCGTTAGGCTGTCCGCGTAGGCGATTCTGTCCTCTAGGAGGCTTACGTCCGAATGGTCCGGGTTGGTGGGCCAGAACTCAAGCTCCGAGATATTTCCGTAAAAGTTCGTATTGTAAATCCACAAATACCTGTACGCTGTCGTTGCATTGGATGACTCGACAGTGTACCACTGAACATTAAGGTTTCCGGTTGTGGGCACAGTGTGCAGTGCCGTACCCAAAGAGTTGGCTGTGGCGGAGCTTGTAGGTTGCGTGTTGCCGCCTTTTATAGCCGCGCCCCTCAGCCTGTTGACTATATCCTGCCTGTCGTCAATCCTGGGGTAGTACCTGATATACCTGACGATGGACTCATTCCCCGCCCCCAAGTCTATGCCCGCATACGCCGTAGCGGTACCGTGGTCAAAGAAAGTGTTAATGTCGCCGTCGAATACCATGTGGAAAGTCTGGCCGCTGTCGTTCCACGACCCCGCCAAGCCAAATGGCACCCCAGAGAGGTACCTCGTTTTGAGGGGGGCATTGCTCAGCTTGTCAATCATAGCGGCAAAATCTGCCTGCGTCGCTGAGCTGTTTTTTGTTAAAGCGATTGCCTCGTCTATGATATTGAGGAACCCGTCTACGCTCAGGCGGGTGTACCCGTCAATCCTAATGCTTTGGGCTTCCGCAATTGCCGCTTTCAGAGCAGTGTTGTCCTCCCTGAGCGTCAGCGGGGCGTATGAGAACTGATCCCACAGGAAAGCCTGTACGGTATGGCCTGTCAGTTTGTCGATCTCAACCGAAACTTCTTCTGACTCGCCTGCTTTCACAGTGCCTTTCTTTTCAAGCACTTCGAAAAGCCTGCCGTCTGCGTCGAATGTTGCCATGTAAATTATATAATTAAGATCTTTGTCCTCGTCCGCTAAGATCAGGTACGATTGAGTCGCTTTTCTGGAAGTGGTCACAGTTGCGGACGAATACATATTTGTGCCTGTTACTGTGCCGTACACCACGAACGTACCACGGGCATTGTATAGCTCTGGCCCAACGCTTTCCCATACAACGGGCAATTTGGTTTCCGTGCCGTTGCTATAGTACGCAGTCACAGTCGAAGGGAGCGGAGGTGGCGTGCCAAGGGCTATTTCCATTTCCAAGTCGTCCACGCCAGCGATGAAATCGTCAACGAACGGTATAACCTCTGGGATGCCGTCGCCCTGCTTCACGGTAAAGTTTTCGAAAACTGCCGGTTTGTTGCCAGCCGCAGAGCCAGAAGACGCTTGTACTCCGACATGTATGATTGCGGCGTCCCTGAGGGCTGTCCTGTTGGTGGATCTGGATATCTCGACCCAGTCTTCGGTAAGGCTCTCGCGGAAGTACGACACTATAGTAGCACGTGATGTGGCGTCGTCGGCTCCGGTCGGGTTCTTAACCACCCTCAAATAGAATGTTGGCGCACTGGCTGTCCTGCCCGTATAGCGGGTTTCGGTAGCGGTGCCCCCGCCCTGCCTGTGCTGGGTAAAGAATGCCTGGTTGGGGCTACCGCCGCCGTGGAAACGCCTCATTGCGGCGTGGAACACCGTGTCCGCCTGAAAACCAGCC
>Ga0099364_10011927_pt1 | contig 11787 bp, 6 predicted proteins | sample TergutTh196P3_FD_73070 | JGI IMG/M metagenome (GOLD analysis project Ga0099364, IMG submission 73070) | Microcerotermes parvus P3 segment gut microbial communities from Pointe-Noire, Republic of the Congo - Th196 P3 | ecosystem: Host-associated > Arthropoda: Insects > Digestive system > Gut ...
TATAATTTGGCGTTCGGGCTCTACAATATGCTCTAAAATCCCTGCCTGTTCATACTTGGGGTGTGCATCGACAAATGGTTTAAGAGAGTGAAAAATTTCGCTTACCGCTTGATGAAATTCCGGTTCGTTAGGACTTTTTGAAATAACATCTTTCAACACTCTTGTTGCGTAACACATATTATTTTCTCCTTTTTTTAAGTTTTAAAAATATGCTAAAATGCCAATTATTGGCAAAAAAAAAGGTGTTTACCGACAGGTTACCCCTTGTCGATAAACACCTTTGTTTACCTTAATACATATATCGTGTTACACCTAAATTAGTCAAGTGTTTTTTTCAAAAAAAACACTTTTTTTTGTATTTTTTTTTACTTACCCATTTACTTGTAAACTGATAAGTATTTATTAAACATTAAAACAATATTTGTTTACCCTCATATTATATGACACTATAAAGCAACTCTGTATATGAAGGTAATGACCAATGCTTTTTCGCAACAAGGCTTTCAAGCTCATCTGCTGTTATCCTAAGCCCGTTCATAGCTGAAACAACCGAACTGCCATACGTGGCGGCTTGTACTTCTATGCCATCTTCCTTTGCAGCTTTCAAAACCGCATTTTCAAGTTCATCTAATTGTTTTAGAAGCTTTGCCGATAATTCAGATATTGTTTTCAACAAATACCCTTCGAGTGTGGAGTCACAATCTCCACAAGCTTTCTTGCTTACTGCAAGTGTGCTAAGTTCGCTTTGATAGGCGATACAAGACGGAATAATATTGCCTTTTGTAATATCTATCATTGCAAGTGCTTCTATATTCAATGTTTTTATATAGATTTCCATTAGTATTTCGTAACGAGAATGAATCTCAGTTTCTAAAAATACCTTATTTTTAGTAAACAACATCACACTTTTTTTAGATATAAACTCGGGAAGAGCATCTTTTGTTGTTTTTAAATTAGACAGCCCTCTTTTTTTAGCTTCTTCCACCCATTCGTCTGAATAGTTATTGCCATTGAAGACTATTCGCTTATGATCTTTAAATGTGCTCTTGATAAGTGTTGCAAGTTCACTATTGAAATCCTTTGCCTTTTCAAGCGTATCTGCAAAACCGCTAAGAACCTCTGCAACCGCAGTATTTAAAACTATATTAGGACCTCCTATAGAAAAGGACGAACCAAGCATTCTAAACTCGAACTTGTTTCCTGTAAACGCAAATGGCGAGGTACGGTTTCTATCTGTTGTATCCTTTGGAAAATGTGGTAATGCATTAACTCCAATTTCCATCTGATATTTTTCTTTGTTTTGATATGCCGATCCTGATTCGATAGACTCTAATATTGCAGTCAATTCATCCCCCAAAAACATAGAGATTATCGCAGGCGGAGCTTCGTTTGCTCCAAGACGATGATCGTTTCCGGCACTTGCACAGGAAACCCGAAGTAAATCTTGATAATCATCAACAGCCTTAATTACCGCAACCAAAAATAGCAAAAACTGTGCATTTTCAAATGGCGTTTCTCCCGGCTCAAGAAGATTCACTCCTGTGTCGGTAGAAATCGACCAGTTATTGTGCTTACCGCTTCCATTTACACCGGCAAATGGCTTTTCATGCAACAAACACACTAATCCGTGCTTATAAGCAATAATCTTCATCATTTCCATAGTAATCTGATTATGGTCGGTGGCAATATTGGTTGTTGTAAAGATAGGGGCAAGCTCGTGCTGTGCCGGAGCTACCTCATTGTGTTTGGTCTTGGCATAAATACCAAGTTTCCAAAGTTCTTCATCAAGCTCTCTCATAAATGCCGATATTCTTGGTTTTATACTGCCAAAATAATGGTCTTCAAGCTCTTGACCTTTAGCCGGACGCGAACCGAACAATGTTCTACCCGTCAAAAGCAAATCCGGACGCTTTAAGTACATTTCTTTATCTATAAGAAAATATTCTTGCTCGGGACCTACTGTAGGGAGAACTCGACGTACCGAGCTGTTTCCAAACAGTTTGAGAATTCTTTGTGCTTGTTTATCAATAGCCTCCATAGAACGCAATAATGGAGTTTTTTTATCAAGTGCCTCACCACTATAAGAGCAAAACGCTGTAGGAATACAAAGCGTACTGTCCTTTATAAACGCAAAACTTGTAATATCCCAAACAGTATAACCTCTTGCTTCAAATGTGGCACGCAAACCACCTGACGGAAAGCTCGATGCATCAGGTTCACCGCGTACAAGTTCTTTACCCGAAAATTCCATAATGACTTTTCCGTTATCTACAGGCGAAATAAAACTTTCATGCTTTTCTGCTGTGACACCGGTCATCGGTTGAAACCAATGCGAAAAGTGTGTTGCACCTTTTTCGACCGCCCAATCTTTCATCGCACCGGCGACTACATTAGCAACATCGAGTTCTAAGTGTGTGCCTTCTTGCATGGTCTTTTTGAGAGCTTTATAAACATCTTTTGGAAGCCTTGCCCGCATTACTTCGTCTCCGAATACCATGCTTCCAAACAATTCAGGAACTTTTTTCATAAAAATTACCTCTAAATAAAAATTTTTTAATGACTAAAAAGAGGGTCGCAAAGATTATCTTCGCGACCCCATTGTCGTTATAAACCGATTTTTCAAAAAAAAGACGTCTATCGGGAAAATCCAATAAACGTCTTTGTTTATAAAACCATACTGTAATCTTGTGTATATTTTGTCAAATATTTAGGTAATTTTTTTTGAAAAAAATTGCTTTTTTTTATTAAAATGAACATGATACCCCAAAAGCAGAATAAAATCTACTTCTATCCTTTTTTAAGCCGCCTCCATAAAAATCTAAACTGTAATAATAATCTTTTGAAGGCACGATAATATAATGGAATCCTGCAAAATATTCTACAATTCCATTAGCAACAGTCAACCCAACCGATAAATCTATGTCACTTATGCCGCTTGTTTTGTTATCATTATCAAGTGAACTGCTGTAATATCCTGCAATTGCACCAAGATCAAGAGATACAGCATCTTGTATTAAATCAAAAGAATGACTTATACCAAACTGAATATAGAAATCTTTTGCCTGATTATCAAGATTTGAATCGAAATAATAATCATGATTATAAATTAAAGTTGGAGAAAGAAAAATATCTTCAAATGTAAGAGATATAGTGCCTGTAGAATAAGAATAATCATTATTCCATGCCCTATAATAAACAGCTCCAACTCCAAGTGTTACCAAGCCAAACTTATTGGAATAATCAACAAAGAAATCTGTATAATTTAAATCTCTAAGTTCCCTGGTAGCTTTTAAATCGAGAACATACTCATCTACAATTTCACCTACAATTCCTATACTTAGTCCGGTATCAAAGACATCATATGAAATTGAGGGGAAAAATGCTCCTTCCTTTTCGTATATGGAAATACCACGCCACATACTTTTACCTGCATACTCTAATCCTACAGTAAGCCCAACATCTGATGCCAATAAAGGCATTGATGAAAAATAAATAAGTGTAACCAAAATAACATAAAAAACTTTCTTAAAAAATTTTTTCATATTATCCTCCTGAAAAATTAATATTTTTTTATATAGTAAAGCCCTGCAACAATTGTCACAGGGCATTTACATCATTTATTGACCGTATCTTGTAAGGCATCATAGCCTTCTTCACCGGTTCTAATTCTGACAACATTTTCTACATCAGAAACGAATATTTTTCCGTCGCCTATATTGCCTGTATACAACACGCCCTTAACTGTTTTGATTAACACATCGACAGGTACCTTGCTTATTACTATATCAACCTGCATTTTTGGATGTAACGGAGAAGCCAAAGGTACACCACGATATGTATGAGTATGTCCTCGTTGCACACCGTAACCCATTACATTAGTAACGGTAAGCCCTGTAATACCAATACTGTCGAGAGCATCCCTAAGATTGCTAAATTTACTTGCCTTGGTAATAATAGACACCTTAGTAAGCTTTTTGCCGGTTGATACATTTTTTACAGGAATTGCGACATCAAGAGCAACAGAAGTACTATTCAATGCTTCTATATCGGGGTTGCTAACCGGCAAGAAATCGGCATAACTGCTGATGAGTCCATGTTCTGTGGAATCAAGTCCAATAATCTCATCTTCTGCAGATGCTCGCAAGAAACCTGCCTTTTTAAGTAAGAAGAAGAGAACACTCATTGTTATGGTAGTCCACGCCATAATTGCCAACAAGCCTATCGCCTGAATTCCCAAGAGTTCTGTCCCACCTCCATAAAACAGACCGGTCACATCCGAAATAACATGTTCAATTGTTTCGGTAACTTCGGTAACAACCACCTCGTTGTTTACTACACTTACTACTTCTTTTACTGTTTCTTCAAACGCCAAAATAGGTCTGGCAAACAGTCCAACCGCAAGCGTACCCCATATACCGCAAACACCATGCACTGCTACTGCTCCTACCGGATCGTCAACATGTAATTTCATGTCAATGAACTCGATTGCAAGAACTACCAGTACACCGGCAACTGTTCCTATTATTAGTGCACCAAGTGCATCTACATTGGAGGTTCCTGCTGTTATGCCAACAAGTCCTGCCAGAGCACCATTAAGTGTCATGGAGACATCGGGTTTTCCATTTTTCAACCATGTGAATATCATAGTTGCTGTTGCACCTGCAGCAGGAGCTAATGTTGTGGTAACAAATATAGCTCCAAGCTGCGGCAAGTTTTCTGCCGCTGCTCCGTTAAAACCATACCATCCAAGCCATAGTATGAAAGTACCAAGTGCTCCCAATGTGAGAGAGTGTCCAGGTATTGCATTGACGATTTTCTTTCCTGTGTTTTTATCCACAACATACTTGCCAATACGTGGACCAAGTATAGCTGCACCAATAAAAGCGGTAAGACCGCCCACCATGTGAATTGCTGATGAGCCTGCAAAATCCACATAACCCATTTGAGCCAGCCAACCACTCTCATTCCATACCCATCCTGCCTGAATCGGGTATACTACAGCACAAAGGACTATACTGTAAATAATGTAGGCACCAAATTTAGTACGCTCTGCCATAGCTCCCGCCACAATTGTGGCCGCCGTAGCACAGAATACGAGATTAAAAACAAAATCTGAAAAATTAAAATTACTGAAATCAGTAAAAATTCCCAGATTTGGCACGCCAATAAGACCAAATAAATAATCCTCGGCAGTTAAAAGGGTAAACCCAATCAGAAGAAAGGCAATTGTGCCCATGGAAAAATCCATAATATTCTTCATAATAATGTTACCTGCGTTTTTAGCACGGGTGAAGCCGGCTTCCAGCATCATGAACCCGCATTGCATAAAAAATACTAACGCTGTTGCAACTAAAAACCAAATACCAAAATCCATAAAATAACTCCTTATAAAAAAAATAGGCATGTGCTCAGATGCCGATTTGGGCAAAAAAGCTCACGCCTTTGTGTGTTATGCAAATCAAAGATTTGCATAAAAAAAGGTGTCTACCGGAAAACCTGCCGATAAACACCCTTGTTTTATGTGACCATTCATTATATAATAGGTATTTTAGTCAAGAAATTTTGCAAAAAAATATTTTTTGTGATTTTTTTGTAAAACTTTTTGAGGTCAGTGCACTATAAAATAATACTAAATCAAATCTACGATTTTCCCAATTAGATAGAGCGGTATATTCACTATATTTCCATCACGTTTATAATTTAGCATTGAGTAACGGATACGCAATTTAGGCTTATATCTTTCATTGTAAGCATTAAAACTCGCAGAAGAAGTATTCATTCCTGCTTTTACCTCAATAGGAATAATATTTCCATGTGTGTCTTGAATCATAAAGTCTATCTCGTATCTGCCAAATGTGAAGTATTTTGCCTCAGTAGAAATTGTTGTTTTTAGCTCTTGCAAGACAAAGTTTTCTGTTAATGAGCCTTTAAATTGAAAATTTTTATTTAAGATGATTTGTTCATCAGGAATTTCAGCCATGTATTTCAAAAGACCTGTGTCAAATAAATACAACTTGAAAGCCGACAAGTCTTCAAAAGCCTTTAACGGCATTTCATTCTTTTTTGTCAAACATAGCCGGTTGACAATACCTGCCGTAACAAGCCATTCTATTGCCTCTTCAAAGCTGCGCGCTCGCGCGCCTTTTTGAATGTCGTTATAAACAAATTTATTGTTTTCTTTGGCAAGCTGTGCAACTATATTTCTAAATACCATTAAAATTCTGGCAGGATTAATCTTAACATTATGTTTTGAAAAATCTCGCTCATAAACAATTTGCAATTCCCTTTGTCTTTCAAGAACTTGAGCAGGGTCTTTTGACATTATCCATGTTTGCACGCACTCGGGGAGTCCGCCAATTATTAGATATTTAAGATAGACTTCATTTAGACGATTATGAAAAATATCATCAATAATATCGTCTTTTTTTATTTGAGTATAATAACTGTAAAGATTGGGTTCAATTGCTTCTAAAAACTCCTCAAAAGAAAGCGGATAAATACTAATAATATTCACTTGTCCAACCGGATGTGAATGTCCACCAATGAGATAAACACCAAGCAGGCTTCCGGCAGAAACAACTGTATATTCAGGGGCATTTTCTTTGAAATATTTAAGTGAATTAAGTGCCTCAGGACATTCTTGAATTTCATCAAAAATAATGAGTGTCTTTTCAGGTAAAATAGTTTTACCGCGAATAAAAGATAATTTTTCAATTATACGAGAAACCTCTTTATTGGTTTTGAATACAGTCTTTAATTCATCATTTTGGTCAAAGTTAAACTCGGCAATATCATCGAAGTAAACTCTTCCAAACTCACGCATAAGCCAAGTTTTGCCTACCTGTCTGGCACCTTCCAAAACAAGAGGTTTTCTGGCTGTACTGTTTTTCCATTCTTTCATCTGTTCAAGTGCTTTTCGATTCATAGAATACTATTCTCTCCAAGTCAATTATGGGGGATTTGCCACAAATTGCAAGTAAATTATGGAAATTTTGCCACAAATTGCAGGTTATTTATTGAAAAAATGCCGCAAATTGCGAGTTTTCAATATAAACACCATAAAGCACCACATTTTGATGCAATTCCATATTCAAAACAAAAAGCCGTGGGCTAAATTAAGACTTAAAATTCTGGTTTTAACATCGTGAAAACCAGAATTACCATAATCTCCCCAAGCATAATATAAACCGGCTCCTGTGAAAAAATATTTACCAAAAAACCAATTAATTCCCAACGGAGCAGTTATGTAATGTCTGGGAGCATAAAATTAAAATGTGCGTAAACGATCATAATTAAGCTCAGCAACAGCTGTTCTTGCTGAGCCACAGCCCGCTCTTCTTGTAGTTGACCATTTCGCCATTGACCTGTAACAGTTCTCCCATCAGGAAAAGTCATAGTTCCACATCCATGCAGTAACATATTTCTTACTTGACCTACATATACCGAGCCATCGGGATTAGTTATAGTTCTTTCTCCCTGCTGAACCGTAATATTTTGTGCTTGCGAAGTTATAACGAAAGCTGTGCAATTAATGAAGTTTTAAGAAGAGAAATTTTTTGCCCAGTTTGCCTCATCTTTGACTAATTTGGCTAATTTTATTAAATTATGCCTTTCTTCACTATATAAGTTAGGAAATTTATTTACATTCATTATTTGGTCATAATAGCAATTTAATGCAGATTCGTAATGCTTGTAGTTTTTGGTTTTCATAGTTTTTAACCCTAATTACACAACATACAACCTCATCCAGATGATAATAATATATTACCCCATACCCATAGTGTAAGAAAAACTAATGTATTTTGTCAAGAATAAATTGGGTTTATTTTTAATTTTTTCAAAAAAGTTAAAAAACATCCAAATAGCCAATTTTTCACCAAAATTTACTAAAAAATTCAAAAAAATTCCAATTTTTTTTACACTTTGCCCTTTCCCATTCGTTTAATATAATAAAAACAACAAGGAGATCATTTATGATTAAAAAAATCACAGCATTAATTTTATTTTGCACTCTGCTTATATGCTTAGGGTGCAAAAGAGATTCGGCAACAGAACTTATAGCCGAATATTTTGATCCTATCGAAGATGCTAACAACGATAGTGATCCAAACGAAATTTTCAATAATCCTCCAAGTATACCAATAAGCTATTATGGATTAGACCCTTTGAATCCTGCGGTAGCAGATATCATGGAAGATTTTGACGGAGACGGAATAAAAAATGTAAACGAACTTGCCACTAATCCATGGGTGGCAGAGTATCCTGTAATCGAGACTAGTATAAGTACTCCGGTCACAATGAAAATTGTTGTACTAACAGATGAAGTTGGCAACAGCAAGGAAATATCATCAGAAATAAGTTCAGATGATATAGAACAAACAAAGGGACGTTCGTCTGAGGCAGAACATCGCAATGAAATAAATATGCAAACAGTTCAATATCAAGACAGCATGAGCACATCAACAAGTGAATCATACAGTAAAAGTGTATCCAAGTCAGCTAATGCCTCAGTAGCTGCTAAAGGTGTCAACATTTCAGGAGGCGGATCCAAAAGCACTTCTACAAGTACATCAACAAGTGATTCTTATAGCGAAACAAAAACTTACTGGGAAGACAAGCCATTTAAAAATAATTTAAACAAAAATGGCTGGGTACAAAAAAACGATGAGGCCGCTAAAAAAGCACAAAATTTACGAAAAGAAAGCAGGGATGAAAATCAAAGAAGTTATAAAATAAAAGACAATGCCGGACTAATTAGAGCACACTTTAATATAACTAACGAAAGCTTGGATATGCCTGTTAGACTTTCAAACATTAGATGTTCACTCATGTTACAAAAACCAAGCGGTGAATTAATACCGATACAAAGTTTTATTTTACGAAATGATGATTATTCTATTTTTCAAGCCGATATTTACGGTTCTGAAACAATAGGACCGTATGTTATAGATCTACCCGGCTTAAACACCGCAGAAATAAGAGATGCTATAATAAAGGGTTATACTCCTAAAATAATAATATTAGATTATGATATGACCCATGTAAGAAACTCTAACTATAAGGCAATACTAACTTCTCCGCACAATAATGATTATTCAGGAGACAATGTCAAAATAATAGAAGAAAGAGTTAAGGGCCGAACAGCAGGAATAAAAATAGTTGCTCCAAATAAAAGAAATTATTATAGAGTGGCTTCGTTTGATCTTATTGATCGCAATTCAGGAGAGAGCATAAAAGATGAGAGCAATATAGAAAATATAAAACAGCGAAGGGAAACTGCAATATCTCCCGGAGTCTCAATGGACAAAGCGCTTAGAAGAATAAGCTATTCGGGAGTAGATATAAAAACAGCAAATTATGTTATAGATATTACAGAAACACATTTCCCTAATATACAAACAAGATTTCATCTTAAAAACATAGTATCCATAGATAATATGTCTAACATTATGCCATTAGATCCAAACGTAGAGGTAAACCCAATTATAGATGGCGACGACCTAACATATATTATAAAGCCAATAAGCGAATGGAGTGATGAAGAAATAATAAATGCGCAAATGTGGGTAATTTTTGCCGATGGCAGGCATTATGATAACCCCAAAGATAAACCTATACTCTCTGGAACATCTAATGATATTTCAAAACACGAAATATTTTCATATTCGCTTAAAGATGGAACTGTAATTGAAGTTCCCAAAATTAAGGGAATAGAAAACATTGTATGGCCCGGCGATCATTATGATATTGTTTTAATGAATATCAGGGAACTTACACATCTTCAAGATGTTTATGGCACAAATCCTTTAGAAACAGGTTCAAAAGTTAATATAAATACCAAGTGGAATAATTCAATGTTAGGCGAATACCCCGATAGTCCGGATTCAGGTACTGTATTTTTAGGACAGGCTGTTGAAAGTGATGTAATAGAACTTATCTTTAAATTGAATTCATCAAAATTTTTAAATCCCATCTTTGCTTCAAGTAATTCTGAAAGTTCGTCATTAAGATATTTCGACTTATTTGATTACAAGTTCAACAATTCTGATAGAATCATTTCTAGAAGGTCTACTCTTGAAGAGGCCATCGATTTTGAAATAAATTTTGGTTTTGGCGGAGAAAGATCTGATTGGTTTAATATACTTGGCGATGAAATACATCACAACAGCAGTTGGGATTATATAAATCAAGAGTTTACTGTTAGAGTTGTAGTCCCAACAGGGCTTGCCGGCATTGGAGTAAACGGAGTAGTTAATGTATTTTTACGCAATACAAAGCAAAATCATTTTAGAGAATCATTTTGGCCTATTGATAAAAATAATTTTAAACCTTTCAGAGCATGGGTACAATCAATTACAAAAGATGAAACTAATAATATAACATATTTAGAATTAAATAATTTTTCCGGAGACATATCTTTACTTGATCCTAAAGATCAAGAAGTTATGATCAAAATATCAAATCAAAATATAAATTCATATACTGTTAAGCAAACAATATATTCTCCAAATTCTATTACCATTGGCATTGAAGGAAACATATTGTCGGCACACAAAGAAGGGGATATGGTTTGGATAGACTTGCCATATTATGAAGAAGAGAAAAAAGAAGAAATTTATTTACAACACGATAATCTTTTCTTAACAAGATGGAATTCAAATTATCCAAATAGAAATTTAAACAGCTCATCATTATATGCTGAACTATATAATCAAAATATGAAAACAATACCTTTTGGCGGACTTTCGATAGACTCTGATGCTTTTAATTGGATTGGGTTTATGAATTACGGTTATTCTAAAGTAAATTCATGGGCAGATGCATCCGAAGAGCATTTCTTTACAAGAGCCGGTAATGAAAGTTTTTTGCCTCAAGTAAATGGAATGTCGTATTCAATCTTATCTGAAAGTGAACTTAAAAACAATGACATATTTGGAAAAGGAGCTTTTCAAAATACACTACAAGGAAATGAAAATTCACTTAACAATAATTTTTCTTCGGCATTTGATGATAATGTTCTTGTAATGGTATGGCAATCTAATGTGGCAGGTAATTACAATGTTTATGGAAGCATTTTTGATAAAAAAACAGGGAAGCCCATATTTGAAAACTTCATTATAAATACTACAACAACCGGTAATCAAATAAATCCTGAAATTTGTATTGATCGAGGAAAGGCTTTTGTTGTTTGGAACTCGACTAACAATACTTTACGCGGAAGGATACTTGATTTAAATGCTAAAAGACTGGAGTTGTTATTATCATATTCTGATATTATAGTTTCAAATGAAACTTTAGTTAATCCAACATTTCATCAAGTTGCGGCTTCAGATGGTATTGCTATGGTTGTTTGGGAAGTTCTTCCGGCATCAGTAGTTCCCTCATCTATAAAATATCGAAGAATAAACTTATCTTCAGGACAAGTAGACACAAATGTATCTACTTTGGATTCTTCATCATCGAGATATTTCGAAAAACCAAAAATATATGCAAATAATGGGAGGTTTTTTATTGCTTATAGATTCATGAATTATTCTGGTATAGCACATTTTCCTAATGGAATTAAGGGAGCATTACTTGGTACATCAATATCTAACAATAGTGTATTTGATATAGATTTAGATCTATCGGTTACAATAGGTGAACCTTTTATTGCCGGATATGGGGATAATGTAGGAATAATATATTCTATATCAACCGCAGTAAATAGATGCAGAACATATAGAATGGATTTACAGCAGATGACTGGAAACATATATATTGGGAATAATACAAAAATTGCCGCTA
>Ga0099364_10011930_pt1 | contig 11786 bp, 9 predicted proteins | sample TergutTh196P3_FD_73070 | JGI IMG/M metagenome (GOLD analysis project Ga0099364, IMG submission 73070) | Microcerotermes parvus P3 segment gut microbial communities from Pointe-Noire, Republic of the Congo - Th196 P3 | ecosystem: Host-associated > Arthropoda: Insects > Digestive system > Gut ...
TGCTTTTTTGAGCCAACACTGGCAGTTTCCCGCTTCCCTGCGATATAAGTGCCTGTGTATTGTTCATTGGTGAGGATTTGCCATATCCGCTGCGTAGTCCAATTATATATCGGCACGATGTCCCTACCTTTGTTTATGTACTCGTACTCCCTCGGAGCAAGGCAACGGTCGGCGAATAACTTGTCGCGGATTTGGGCTGTTGTCTTGCCATCGAGTGCCATGTCGAATATCTCACGGACAACCTCGGCAGCGGTCGGGTCGTGTTCCCACTTTCCACAATCGTTTTTGCGGTAGCCGTAAATTGCTCCGCCTACGATGTGTTCGCCGTTCTGCATCAGCACACGTTTTGCGCTCTTAACCTTTTTGGAAAGGTCGGCACTGTAATACTCGTGCATCATGAACTTAAACGCGACATCCATACCGCCTGTGCCGTCTTTGTAATCGCTTGAATCGAAACGGTCACTCACAGCAACGAAGCGCACACGGTATAACGGAAATACCTTTTCAATGTAATAGCCGCTTTCAAAAGCGTTACGGGCAAAGCGGGAAAAGTCTTTCACGACTATGCAATTTACTTTCCCGCACCGCACAAGCTCAATCATTTCTTGAAAGGCGGGGCGTTCGACGTTCGTTCCGGTAAAGCCATTATCCACAAATTCAAGGATTGTGGCGTTCGGTATATCCATATCCTCTATGTGACCGTCAAGAAGAAGCCGTTGGTGAGGGATGCTAAGGCTTTCTGAAATCGCGTCGTCTTGGGAAAGCCGGATATACTTTGCAATAACATACTCATTCATGCTCTACGCCCTCCTCTCTGTTGAATACTGGCTCGTTCAGAAAGTAAAACTTAACCTCAATGCTCCCATCGGCGTGGACAGTAATCCTTTCCACCAGTTTGTCGATAATCTCTGCCGTAAGGTCAGAAACATCCTCTAACATTTGGACGTTCGCATGAGCGCGGGTTAGCGTAGCCTCCTGTTGGGCACGGCTGTGAATCTTTTCTCGCAGATATTTTATCTGCTCGGTGAGGGTTGATATTTTGTTTTCGTAAGCCGACTTCATATCTTTGTATTCCGCGTCGGAAATGTCGCCGCTCACAAGGCTTTCGTATAACCCCTCAAGGAAACGTTTATTCCTATCATGCTCCGATTGAACGGAAACCAACTCTTTTTTTGCGCTGTCAGCTTCCGGGGATTCGTTCGACAATGGAATCAATATCTTTGCCAACTGCGGTTCATACTTGCGTAATAACGCAAACATTTCGTTTTTCAGCGCAGCTTCGGTTACGTTTATTCCGCCGCAAGCATCCGGTGAATAACGAAACCTTGTGTTGCACCTGAATCCGTAAGCATATTCACCGTGCCGCCTACGCAGCATGGTATAACCGCACTGACCGCAGATGGCTTTGCTTTGAAAAACATTCTCCGTATTGGGGTTTCTGTATTTTAGGGCTTTCGGGGGTTTGGGTTCCGCGAAGGTTGTTTGCACCGCATCGAACAACTCACGGCTGACGATAGCTTCGTGTGTGTCGTCTACAATGACCCATTCGGATTTAGGTATCTTCGTGAAGTTATTGTTGACGGTTTTGTGTTTACCTTGAACCATATCACCGCAGTACATTCTGTTTTTCAACGTGTCCTTAACCGCGCCGACACCCCACCATAATTTGTTTACGCCGATTTCGTTTTCGGAAGCCAAGCCAATGGAGTAAAAATAACGCCTCGGCGGTAAATGACCGCTGCTGTTGAGCCATTCGCGTATCGCGCTGTGGGATTTGCCGTTAGCCGCCATTTCAAACATTAGGCGCACAACCGTAGCGGCACATTCGTCGATAACGAGCTTGTGGCAATCATCTTTGTGCTTGAAATAACCGTAAGGCGCGACACCGCCGATAAAATTCCCTTTGCGGACATTCATTTGTATGGTTGCCTTGACCTTGCGGCTTGCGTCCAAAGCGTAGGCTTCGTTTATCATGTTTTTCAGACTGAGCATGATGCCGCCGCTCTGACCGTCTGCGGAATCATATTCGTCCGTGACCGCTATATACCGCACACCTAACGCCGGGAAGTGCCGTTCGATGTAATATCCCGAATCTATGGCGTTTCTTCCGAGCCTTGATAAATCCTTAGTGATGCAGCAGTTGATTTTGCCGCTTTCCATGTCAGCAATCATGCGGAGAAACGCGGGGCGTTCAAATGATTGACCGCTATGCCCGTTGTCGATGTAGATTTCCCGCAATTCAATGTTGTCATGCTCTGCAATAAACGAGTTTATTATGGCTTGCTGATTCTCTAAGGAATCGCCTTTGTTCTTCCTGTCTACGACCGACAAGCGGATATATGCTCCTGCGTAGAAAACTGGCTTCTGCACTTCCCGTACAGGCGCGACTTCCACGTTTTTTCTGCTTTTTCTCGCCATTTACGCCGCCTCCTTTGTGAAAAGTTCAACGGCGTTATCGTATTCAAGCTGATAATTGAAGTTGATTTCAATTTCAGACTTGCCGATGACGCGGATGCTGTGGATAAGGTGCATTATCATTTTACGGTCAATGGTGACAAGAGATTCAAACTTGGTAAAATGCCCTGTCCAAGCCAAGCGTTCATGCTTGCATGACAGCACGGCTTCTATTTCATTACGCAGCCCTGCGTTTGCCGCAGTCAGTTTGTCGCTGTCCGTCGTATACTTCGCTCTGAGTGCTTTATGCTCGTCTTTTGTCAGGTTGCCGTTTATCATATTTTCATATAGGCTTGCCTTGTAATCCCTGATTTTATCGAGCCTACGCTCGTTTTCGGCAATCTGTACTGCGAGCCTGTCTGCAAGCTCACGGGCGATGCGTGTAGCGTCAAGACCGGAAATAAGTGTTTCAAGTGACGCTATATTGGTGATATGGGCTTTCACGTTACCAAGAACGCAATCAATCAGGTCGGTTTCCTTTAACATGACTGACCCTGTACAGCCGTTCTTTTTCCCGGTCGGACACCAGTAGTAAAAATACTTTTCGTCCTTGTACGGAACGGTTTTACGGGTCATACGGTTTCCGCAGCATCCGCAAACGAGTATGCCGGAGAACAGATAAACCTTGTCGCCTTTGGGCGCGGTGCGTGTATCAAGCCGCATTATCTTTTGAACGAGGTCAAAGTTGTGCCGCATGATAATGGGTTCGTGTGCGTTCTCGAACCTGTGCCATTCTTCTTCCGGCTTTTGCACCAGTTCTTTCAATTTGTAAGTCGGTGTACCGGACTTGCCTTGAATCAATGTGCCAGTATAAGTTTCGTCGCCGAGTATGCGGATTATTGTAGTAGCAGCCCATTGTGCGCCGTTTCTGTCAGCGAAGCCGCCTTTGGGGTATGGAAGCCCACGGTCTTTCTTATATTCCAAAGGCGACAATACCCCGCGTTCGTTCAGCAGAGTAGCAATACGCGCCGCGCTGTACCCGTCTATCTTCATGCGATAAATATCGCGTACAACATCGGCGGCGTAATCGTCTATGACGAGCTTGTTGCGGTTGTTCTCGTCTTTCCTGTAACCGTAGACAGGGCAAGCGCCCGTATAGTCGCCATTGGCACGTTTTACGTCCAATGCGCTACGGGTCTTGATAGAAATATCACGGCAGTATTCGTCGTTCAAAATGGATTTGACCGATACAAAAAGACCGTCTGTGCTGTCGTTAAGCGTGTCGATGTTGTCAATGATAGCTATGAAGCGGATGCCGAACGCCGGGAAAATACGGCGAAGATAGCGTCCTGTTTCAATCCTATCCCTGCCAAGGCGCGACAAATCCTTTGTCACTATCAAGTTCGCGCCGCCGTCCTGTACAAATGCCATCATCGCATTAAACGAGGGGCGATCAAAAATGATACCAGAAACGCCATCGTCCACGAACTCGTCTACCACTTCAATCTCAGGGTGGTTTTTGAGATATTCGTCAATGAGCTTGCGTTGGTTTGCCACGCTGTCGCTTTCGCTGTTCTTATTGTCGTCAGCGTTTGAAAGGCGGATGTACTTGACCGCCTTATATTTAATTTCCTGCATTAGTGATGCCTCCTTAATCTCCGTATTCTTCCCCGAAAATAAGGCGGCGGGTTTGCTGTATCCTTTTCCGCTTATCATGGTAAGGATTTTATTCGGGAAAGTCGAGTTTGTCGTTCGATGTATCAAGTCATACGTTTTAAGCCATCATCTCCCGCAGACAGTCCTCAATGGACGTGCCGTTGTTCGCGTATTTAGCTCTGATGGTAATTGTTTCGCTTTTATAGTTGTGCATATCTTTGATTTGGCGTTTGAACTCGGCACAGCGTTCGCTTTGCGGTAAATCTTTGTTTACGCTGACCGAAGCTATTTCTACCAAATTAGCGTGTTTTTTGTTCTCGTTCATTTTGCCTGACTCCTTTCATCAGACCTTTTCCCAAATTGGGAAAAGGTCTGGAATCGTAATATTAAGAGAAGTATTCCTGTGTTTTCATCCTCCTCACAAAAGCCTCTACATCTCCAATGTCATCCGTCACCCTGCAATCGGGCAGGGCGTTAAGCACACGCTCACGGTAGCTGCCTCTGCCATTTACGCGGCAGTCGAGGATTGCGACAACGCCCGAATCGGTTTCGGTGCGTATCAGCCGCCCGAAGCCTTGCTTCAACTTAACAAGCATTTCCGGCACGAGTACGCTTTTGAGATACGAGGGGAAATTAGGGTACTGCTTCCGTTCGTACTCACCGATAGCGTCCGGCACTTGGAACGGCAGCTTTACGATGATGAGCATAGAAAGAGCGTCGCCCGGAATGTCGATGCCCTCCCAAAGTGCGCCGGAAGCGAACAATACACCGTTGCCGCTCTGCTTGAACCGCTGGATTTCCTTAACTCCGCCCTTGTCGAGCCGAAACATAGGAAACGGCAGATTGCGCTGTGTCATAGCGGCGTACACACGCCCCATCGTGTCGTAGGATGTGAACAGCACCGCCGCGCGTCCGTGAGAAGCCAGAACCAACCGCTCAACCTCGTCGGTAATGGCATTGATGTACTTTTTATCCCTACCGTTTGGAAACGGAGTTTTTTCGCTGAGGTATAATAATGCGTTCTTTTTGAAATCGAACGGCGACGGGTATGTAGCTTCGGTCAGACGCTTGCCGAGCAAATTCAGTCCGAGCGTTTGGTTTGTCCTTGTGAAATCGCCGCCCGCAGAAAGCGTTCCCGATGTGAGGATTGTCGGTATGCCTTTGCTCCATTGGTCGCGGAACAGCCTTTCGTTGAGATTGTTCGGGATAGCACAGAGCTTGGGTTTATCGTCCTCGGTTTCAAGCCAACAGATAAGTTGCTTGTGGTTTGCAAATTCTGTGGTTTGGTCGAGCAAATGCTGTATTTGCCATATCAGCTTGACTACCCAATCGCTCTCGTTGCCGGACGCGCTTTCGACGGGCAGCAATCGCCGCGCTTTCTTCCAAATGACATCGCTGATTTTTGATTTGTCGTTGGAATGGGCTTGCTGTTCGGTTTGGAACATGAGCCGCCGTGCCTGACGCTGCTGCCGTTCGAGTTGTGATTTACGTTGAATTTCCGGCAGATTTAATATCGCTTGATGCAGTTTAACTATTTGATAACGCATAATCTCGCGCATGGTTTCACTGTTGTCATTTTCTTTGCCGATTCCGGTAAGCAGCTTTTTGAGATTGATGCCGGATGTATCAATGTTGTACTTCCGGCCAACCCATCCAAGCAGTTCAACCGCTTTGCAAAAGAAGGCTTCATGGCGCAGGATAAACAATAGTCGTTCGGCGATTGCCTGCATATTTCTGATATGGCGTGTTGCTTCGGTGTCGATGGTCACGCTCTTAGTGTCAGCGTCATCGCCGGGTGATTCGGCAGCGGCAGACAAGCCGATAAACAGCCTGCCGCTTTCGCTTACGAGTTTGCCGCCCGCTTGATGGGCGAGTTCATGAAAACCCTCGCGCTTAAACGAAAGCCTACTTATATTATTAAGAACATCATGCGCGGTTTCGCTTGATAACTCCGTGCCGTACATTGTTCGCGCTGCGTCAATAAACTTGTGAGCTTCGTCGATTATCAAGGTTTGGTAGTTCGGTATTAAAGGATGCTGCTTGTTCGCCCGTAAGAGCGTGTCGGCGAGTAAATAATTGTGGTTGCAGACCTGTATGTCTATTTCAGATGATTGCGCGTCATCTCGGAAAACGAGATAAGAGCAACTCTCTTTGTACTGACAGATTTCAGAGCAGCGTCCGTTTACGCAGATTTTCCGCTTGACGTTTCGGTTGATGTCCGTTTCCGCAAGGTCAATAGTCGAATCGGGCAAAAGCAGGCTTTCCAAAACGAGCCGTGTTTCGTTGTTGCTCTCGAAAGGCAGATGTTTCCGCAAATTGCGCTCACAAACGTAATGCTCCTTGCCTTTCCTGAGTACGGCGGTGAGCGGTTTCTTAATCACGCCGCTTTCCAAAAATATCTGTGACAGGCGCGGGATGTACTCCGTCATAATCGCCCGTTGCAATGCGATTGACGATGTGGCAATGACAATCGGCATCCGCGCCATATCCGCGTATTGCATACCGGGGTACAGATTCAAGTTTTTGCTGTCATTGAGCCGACCGCGTTTGGCGACGACCGCAGGGATTAAATAGCCCTCGGTTTTGCCTGTGCCTGTCTGTGCTTCAAAAACCGCCGCGCTTTTTTTCTCGATGGCATCCATAATGCCGTTTGCGAGAGTGTATGTTATAAAGGGCGTTATACAAACGCCACTTTATAACGTGCAGCCGCCTCATTTACGGCAATGATGAAACGGCACACCCGAAAGGGGGAGATAGCATCGCTCAAAGGCGTGTCTGGGGCGCGATAATCGCCCTGTACGCGTTTTTACCACCCACCGAGGAATTACCCTCACCCACTATTTCCAAGCGGCAAAACGCCGCAGAAAGGAGAATTTTATGGCGCTAATTGATTACGAGCGCCACGGCGACTACCTGCTCCCTTGCATAATCCTGAACGAGCCGCCGCAGGAACTTGCCGAGCCGATTACCAAATATGGGGCAATGCGGAGGTCATACCTCAAAACGCATAGGCCAATCGAGTACAGTTCCCTGCTTCTGTCCGAAAGGCTGTTCCCGCATTTGCGCGAGGTTCAGCGGGTAGCCGAAATCCGGCTTGAAGCCATAATGAGCGGTATACTGTCACTCAACCCCCCACCGGACAAAGCGGTGGGCGGGCTTGTATGGGCGGCTCATCTGACGGATGCGCGACGGACAGCGGAAATGATTATGCTGGGCGAAGTGGTTTACACCTGACACGGCAAGCGAGACGCTCAGAAATGGGCGTTTCGTTTTTCATCTCATGTAATGGCATACTATTTGCGTTGCTTCAAGGTGTTGAGTTTCTTGAGTATCCTGTTCACGCGCACCTGTTGTGATTCAGATAGACTTTGGTTTCGCTTTTCCAGTATTTCAACAAAATCGTCTGCATTTTCGCTGCTAAAACAGATTGACGCCCTTTCTGCGTGTTGGGCAACTTCCTTTGGCTTGCATTTTTGCAGATGCTTCGTGATTATCGGCAAGACTTCTTTCGCGTACTCACTGTTAGCTTTGCAAACTCCCGCAAACACGCTGATGCTGTTATCGACAGTAATTGTGCTTCCGCTTTCATAAGCCGATACAACTGCATCCAATTTCTCGAAAATCGGTTCGGGGCAATATTCCGCGATTTTGGCGAGCGCTGTCATGCTCCCCCAAACTAACCTATTGTTTTTTGAATAAAGCCGGGAAATAAAGTCGCTTGCGTAGTCACATATCAATTCGGGCTTTCTTTCACCGATTTCATACAGTACCTTTATGCAGTCATTAGCAACGGCTTTATCTTCGCCTTTGAATCCTTCGACGATCTCCATAACTCCGGCAGCATCATTATTCTGACAAATATATTCCGCTAGTTCGATATTCGGTATTTCGTCATTTCTGCCGAGTTTGCAGGCTAGTCTTTCAATCATGTCATTTGCCTCTCAATACTGTTGAGTTGATAATCACCACTTTCCAAAGAATACCACGGACGGCGGCAGCCTTCAACCATTTTTCTGAGAGAGGTGAAATCAATTTTGATTGCAATAGCCCATTTCCGGATTCAACAATTCTATGGGTGCTGTTTTTCCCGCATTGGTCACTGAGGGAAAAATATCCCGCAGTGCGGCACAGCGCTATCAGCGTAGCGGAGCAAGGTACGTTCCACGGGGCGTACCTTTCGCGTCTGCAACGTTAAAATAACTGCGTCAAATTTTGAAATAATCATATCGGGTTTTGCCATTGACAAAACTAAGCATATATGTTATGGTTTATTCACAGGCGGGCAGACCGTCGATCCCAAACGGGGTTGACAGACTGCCCGCCCAAAACTGAATACGGCGAGCCGGACAGGTTCCGCAGTATGCGGTAATCGAGTCCGGCTTTTTGTATGCCGGGGAAAGGGGCGGTGATACCAGCGGAGAAGCGAGGTTGGCAAACCTCTTATGGACTTAGCAGCCGGTCGGATACCGGGGAAACAGCCTTGCCAAGATGCGCCGGGGGCGCGGAGCGGGGCAAGCCCCCGGAGTAACCGTGGCCTCCTCGGCAGAGGACGCCGACCCCGAGCGCGTCGAATCCGAAACGACCCGAACAGCGGAGAGCGGTTCAATGGGAAGGAGTAGGACGAGCGGCCTTGATGAAAGGCGCGAGGACGACGCTACGACGGGCGGACTGCCAGTGCCACGGCGAAACGCGCCCCGTCACACAAGGCGGAGGAATATAGGCGCAGGAACGAGGCCGGAACTACTGCACAACAAAATATAGGTTTTTCAGGGCTGAGAATCCCCCGTGGAGGTTCTGATATACCCCGACCGAAACAATAAAAGGGGGAGGTCTGCATAAAAGCAGGCCGATTTTCATTTTACCGACAAAATAATCGAGAAAGGAGCCGTTCAGATATGCAAACGGTAACGACAGGGACAAACGCCGTGGCGAGGACGCGGGGCGGCAACGCCGACGCAGAGCCTATAAAAATGCGGAAGATGATAGGCTCCATAGTCTACGAAGTGGAGATACACTTCGCTCCGGACGCCAAAGAAACATTGAACGACAAAATTCTCCGGCTCATGCGGCGTGACTTGGAGGCCGCGTCATGACGGGGAATTTTCAAAATAAGCTGGAAATCCCCGTCGCGGTGTGCTATGCTATGGATGCCGTGAATGAGGGCGGCTGCCTGAAAGGGGAACCAATGGACAGGCAGCCCATAAACAAAGAGATAACCGCGATGTACGAGCGGTTGTCGCGTGACGACGAGCTTCAAGGCCCGTCGAACAGCATAAAAAACCAAAAGGCGATGCTCGAAGAATACGCCGCCAGAAACGGGTTCAGGAACATACGCCACTGGACGGACGACGGATGGAGCGGGACCCGGTTCGACCGCCCCGGCCTTATCCAGCTTATGGACGAGATTGAAGCCGGGAACGTCAAAACTTTGCTCGTCAAGGACACCAGCCGGATCGGGAGGGATCACCTCCGCGTCGGGCTGTTTCTTGAAACGCTCAGGCAAAAAGGCGTCAGGCTGATCGCCGTCGGAGAGAACATCGACACCGACATGGGCGAGGACGATTTCATGCCGTTCCGCTCAATCATAAACGAGTGGCACGCGAGGGACACGAGTCGCAAGGTCAAGGCAATATACAAGTCAAAGGGCATGAGCGGGAAGCACACAGCGAGCCACGCCCTGTACGGATATATCAAAAGCCCCGACGACAAAAACCAATGGCTGATAGACCCCGACGCAGCCGAGGTCGTGCGCCGGGTTTTCCGCATGACTCTCGATGGATTCGGGCCGTATCAGATAGCTGCTACCCTCGAATCTGAGAAAATCCAAAGCCCGTCCTACTACCTTGCTCAGAAAGGCATGGGCAACAGCAAGAACAAAATCCATACCGACCCATACCGGTGGTGGGGTACGACTGTCTGCTATATCCTTGAACGCCGGGAATATACTGGCTGCATGGTCAACTTCAAGACGTTCAAGAACAGTTTCAAGGACAAGCAGCGCAAGCCGACCGCCCCCAACCAGCAGGTGGTGTTCGAGGGCAAGCACGAAGCCATCATAGACACGGAAACATGGGAAACGGCGAACCGCATACGCCAGAACGCTAAACGCCGCCGCCCCAATTCAATCGGCGAAGCCAATCCGCTCACGGGATTGTTATGGTGCGCCACCTGCGGCGAGAAGCTATACAACGAGCGGGGCATGACGGCGCAGGGAAAGCTGAAAGACACTTACATCTGCGCCGCCTACCGCAAGCGCACGGCAGACTGCACGGCACACCGTATCAACACCGACACGGTGAATGAACTGATACTGGACACCCTGCGGACGGTCAGCGGATACGCGAGGGAGAACGAAACTGAGTTTACCCGGCAGGTCAACGAAATGTTCTCCGCTCAACAGGACGGTACTGCGAAAGCGCAGCGCAAGAAACTGGCGGCAAGCCAGAAGCGGCGCGACGAACTCGACAGGCTGATACAGCGGATTTACGAGGACATGGTTGCAGGGCGCATCACCGACAAGCGGTTCGACGTATTATCATCGGAGTACGAGCGCGAACAAGCCGAACTGGAAACGTCAATAACGGAACTGCAATCCGGCGTTGACAGCTTTGACGACAGCGCGGCGCGGGCTGCGGGCTTCCTCGAACTGGCACGGCGCTATCAGGACTTCTCCGAACTGACAGCGCCAATGCTCCACGAGTTTGTCAGGCGCATCGTAATCCACGAACGCACGGAGAAAAACAAGCGGTACACGACGCAGAAGGTGGAAATACATCTCAACTTCATCGACTGCTTCACCCCGCCAGTATCGCCGGACATGGATATCACCGAAGTGTCTGACCCGGAACAGGCGGAGCGTGAACGCAAGCGCGATTATTACGCCGACTACTACCGCCGTCGGCAAGAAAACGGCGGCAAGCCGCTGACCCCGGAGGACACCCGGACGCCGGAGCAGATCGCCGCAGACGAAGCGGCGAAACGCGAAAAATGGAAAGCGTACCAGCGCGAATACCAAAGGGAGTACCAACGGAGAAAGGCGCGGGAGAAGCGCGAAGCCAAAGCCGCCGAAGCAGAAATCGCGGAGGCAAGCTGAACCAAGCCAAAACTGAATATCCCAACCGCACGGGCGGCTCACGATCAAGCAGATATGTGAGCCGCCCTTTTCACGTTCACAACAAAAAAAACAGAAAGGAAACGATCACAATGTCAACAAGGAGAACGCTCGAAGAACAAATCGAACAGGCTCAAAAGGAACTCAAGCAGAAGGAAGCCAGAATCAAGGAGCTTCTCGGCAGGCAGCGGTCAAGAGCCGACAAGGACAGGACGCACCGCCTGTGCGAACGCGGCGGCTATCTGGAACGCATACTGCCCGAAACGATAACACTTGAAGCGGAGCAATTCAACACCTTCCTCGACAAGACGCTGCTGACCGACTTCGCCCGGCGCATACTGAACGGGCTGGCCACGCGGAACGCCGAAGCCGCCGAACCGCCTGTGCCGCAAGATACGGCAACAGTCAGCGCAAACGGCAACGCAAACGCCGGGAGCGGCGCATCGCGGACAAGTTGAGAGAACCGTTCGATTTATCGAACGGCGCACATATACACCGGCTACGCCGGTGCTGTGCGCCCTGCCGGGGGCGTTTCGTGCCTGTCGGCACGAAATCAGGGGCTTGCGCCGCCCCCGAACCCCCGGGCTCCGGGGGGCAGGCATATGCTGTAAAGGATACTCCCTCA
>Ga0099364_10011931_pt1 | contig 11785 bp, 10 predicted proteins | sample TergutTh196P3_FD_73070 | JGI IMG/M metagenome (GOLD analysis project Ga0099364, IMG submission 73070) | Microcerotermes parvus P3 segment gut microbial communities from Pointe-Noire, Republic of the Congo - Th196 P3 | ecosystem: Host-associated > Arthropoda: Insects > Digestive system > Gut ...
CTGAAAACGCCGAAAGAAAACATTTTCCGTTCGCCTGTTTACCTTCAAAATCCCGCTACCGACGGCATGACGATTATGTGGCTTACCAACGTTCCATGCCACAGTTGGGTAGAATATGGAACTGACAGCCGGAACATGCAAACGGCACAAACTATGGAAGAGGGTATAGCAATGGCAAATAATACGCTGAACCGTATACGATTAACAGGATTGAAACCCGGAACACGCTATTATTACAGCGTTCATTCGCGCGAAATAATGCTTTATCAGTCATACAGAAAGGAATTTGGCGAAACGGCAACTTCCCAAGTCAAAAGTTTCAAAACTTTCGACGACAAAGATAGCGATTTCATAGCATTAATATTCAATGATCTGCACGACATTTATCCTCTTTTTGACAAATTAATAAAGCATGTAAAAAATATCCCGTATGACGTTGTATTCTTTAACGGCGACTGCATTTCGGATATACAAACAGAGGAGGCGGCAATCAAAACTATATCGCATTACAGTCGCGGGATAGGCGGCGATAGTATTCCGTCTGTTTTTATTCGCGGAAATCATGAAGCGCGCGGCGCTTATTCGCCTTTTTTGTGGAATCTGCTGGGGAAGACAGGCGGCGAACATTCATATGGAGCGTTTAATATCGGCGCAACACGTTTTGTGATACTTGACTGCGGCGAAGATAAGCCCGATTGTAACTGGGTATACTACGGACTGAATGATTTTACGCAGTATCGGAAAAATCAGACAGCGTTTCTAAAAAATGAAATAGCGTCAAAAGCCTTTATATCGGCAGAAAGGCGCGTATTGATACATCATATACCTATGTATGGAATGCGCAAGAACTCGTTCAATCCGGGTCGTGATGAATGGAACGATCTTATTGCAAACGCGCCGTTTGATATTTGCATCAATGCACATACTCACAGTTTCAATCATCTTGCGACGGGAACGTTCGAAAACAATTTTCCGGTAGTCATAGGAGGCGGCAATTGCGAAGAAAGCGCTACTGTGATGATACTGCGCAAAAAGGGAAAACAAATGAACCTGCTGGCGCTGAATGCTAAAGGGAAAATAATTTTGTTGTTGAAGATATAATCCATCAATACGCCCTCGCAATCAACACCCTACGTTTCGATGGATTGCCTGTAATGATACATTTTCCGTCTTCTTCGGGAGCGTCAAAGGGGATGCAGCGTATTGTAGACTTGGTTTCGTCCTTGATACGTTCTTCTGTTTCGCATGTTCCATCCCAATGCGCCATGACGAATCCGCCCTTGTCCAAAATTTCTTTCAGTTCTTGCAGTGAATCGGTTGTATAGGTCTTGGCTTTGCGGAACTCTAATGCCTTTTGGTACATATTGTTCTGTATTTCGTCCATCAATCCGGTAACTCTTTCAACTGCTTCGCTCATAGGATAAATTTTCTTTTCGAGCGTGTCGCGGCGCGCTATTTCAACCGTTCCGTTCTCCAAATCCCGCGGTCCGATGGCTATGCGTACAGGTATACCTTTCATTTCGTGTTCGGCAAACTTGAAGCCGGGCTTTACGGTATCGCGATCGTCGAACTTTACGGATAATCCTCTGTCTTCCAATTCTTTTTTTAACGGAAGTATTTTTTCCGACAGTTGTGATAATTGTTCGTTTTTCTGATAAATTGGAACAATTACCACGTGAATGGGAGCCACTTTTGGAGGCAGTATCAATCCGTTATCGTCGGAGTGGGTCATTATCAACGCTCCTATCAGGCGGGTTGTCACCGCCCATGAAGTAGCCCATACGTAATCGAGTTGTCCTTCCTTATTGGCAAACTTCACGTCGAATGCTTTTGCAAAGTTTTGCCCCAGAAAATGCGATGTACCTGCTTGCAACGCTTTTCCGTCCTGCATCATAGCCTCGATGGTATAACTTTCCAACGCTCCGGCAAAACGTTCTCCGGGAGTTTTGCTGCCCTTAATGACGGGCATTGCCAAATAGTTTTCGGCGAAATCGGCATACATATTGATAATAAGTTCTGTTTCCGTTAATGCTTCGTCTTCGGAAGCGTGCGCCGTATGTCCTTCCTGCCAAAGAAATTCGGCAGTTCGCAAAAACATACGCGTACGCATTTCCCAGCGAACCACATTTGCCCATTGATTGACAAGTATAGGCAGGTCGCGATACGATTGAATCCAATTCTTGTACGAATTCCAGATAATCGTTTCGGACGTAGGGCGCACTATCAATTCTTCTTCTAAACGCGCATCCTCGTCAACAACAATACCTTTGCCATCGGGCGAATTTTTCAGACGATAGTGCGTCACTACGGCGCACTCCTTTGCAAAGCCTTCAACATGGCTTGCCTCCCTGCTGAAAAACGATTTTGGAATGAACAGCGGAAAATATGCGTTCACGTGACCGGTTTTTTTCAATTTTCGGTCTAACTCGCCCTGCATTTTTTCCCAAATTGCATATCCGTACGGTTTTATTACCATACATCCGCGAACGGCTGAATTGTCGGCTAAATCAGCTTTTACGACGATATCATTATACCATTGCGAATAATTTTCTTGTCTTTTTGTAATTTCTTTTGCCATTTTTTAAAGTTTGGTACGATATTTGTGTTATATTTTTTAACTTAAATAAAGTGCAAAAGTAGTATAATTTTTATAAATCAAAAAATAAGGAGGAATAATCATGAAAGCGAAAATTTTGATTACAGGAATAGTTGCCATAATATTAGGCTCCTGTTCATCGGGAAAAATAGCGTCTCAAACAACGTTTGAGGACGATGTGTATTTCAGTCCGCGAGCCAACAATGTCTCGCCGGCAAATGGACAGCCAATGGCTGTATCGAATGTGGCAGCAAACAGTTATACTGCCTATTCGCCAGCCGATAACTCGGGAATGAGCGATTACGAAAGGTATCGTATGGCTTTGGAATCGGGAATGTCGGTAGAAGAAGCAACTGCTATTGTCAATAGCGCGCACGTCGAATATTATGATGCGCCGGCAAACGAAAACATGTTGCAGTATGCGTATGTAGAAACAAACCAAGCCAATGACAGGCAAGGAAATACCTACATCACAAATAATTATTACGATGATTCGTATTCGGCGCGTATCAATCGGTTCAGTGGTCCCTATCTCGGATTCAGTTATTTTGACCCTTGGTATTATGGACCTTCATACCGTTTCGGATACAGTGCGTACTACGGATGGAATATGAGTTTTGGATGGGGGTCTCCGTACTATTCGTACTATTCTCCATGGTATTCGCCGTATTATTACGGTTGGCACAACCCTTGGTATCACCGTCCGTATTACTACGGTAATTGCTGGAATTGCTATTACCCGCGTTACTACGACTATCATCATCCGTCGTATCGTACGAGGGTATCAGGACCTGTTCAGCGTCGCAGCGGCAGCGCGTTATACTCGTCTACGCGATACAGCAGTCCGGCAGTGTCGAGTTCCGTAACTTCTACGCGAACCTCAAACGCAGCGAGCGCCACTTACCGCAGCACAACCACGCCGGCAAGTTACACGCGTTCGGCAACGACGACGACAAACAGCAGCAGCCGCTCAACAAGCGCAACGCCTGCCACAAACAGTCGTACAAACACCACCACCACGACAGCGCCTACTCGTTCAAACAGTAACGCTACGGTGAACAACAGTACGCCGTCGCGTTCAACAACAACGACGCAACCATCCTCGAACACGTACGGAACGTCGCGCACAACGCAGAGTTCCACTACCAACAGTTCGAACAGTCGCCCATCGAGCAGTTATACCACTCCAAGCAACTCGACGCGCACCACCACCACGACGCCAAGTTCTACGCGCAGCAGTTCGGGTAGCGCCACTTCAACTTCGCCAACGCGCAGTTCAAGCAGTAGCAGCACTTATAGCGCACCGTCGTCGTCATCGCGTTCAAGTACGCCGGCATCATCATCGTCGTCGTCATCATCGCGCAGTTCAAGCAGTAGCAGCGGCAGCAGCGGCGGTAGAAGATAGAGTTTAGTTTTTAGAGTTTAGTTATTAGATAGTAGTGTCACGTCATTGCGGGCTTGACCCGCAATCTCCTAAATAAGATAAGATTGCGGGTCATTATCATAACAGTATACTTGAATTTAAATTGTCAAAATAAAATTTTGTTTAACATGAAAAGGTACATCATTATATCAATTGTTTTAAGTGTTGCATTGATTAGCAGCACATTAGCGCAAACCGTCTACGATGCCATGCTGTTTTCGCGGCATTATGCCGGAGGTACGGCTCGATCGATGGGTATGAGCGGCGCCTACGGTGCATTGGGAGGCGATGTTTCGGTGTTGAGTACCAATCCCGCCGGATTGGCAGTTTACCGCGGCTCGGAATTTGTTTTCACGCCCGCCTTGAATTTTGTCGATACCAAAGCAAAATTTGATAACAATACTTTTTCCGATAAGAACACGCGCTTCATTCTCAATAATATCGGATATGTTTTTACCAAAAACATGTATAACGAAAAAGGTCTTCAATCTGTTAACTTCGGTTTCGCCTACAACCGTTTGAGCGATTTCAACTCTAAAACATATGTAAAAACGCCATCGGCAAAATCGTCTTTGCTTGACGAGTTCGAAATTAATGCAAACAGCGACGCTTGGCGTCCCGGTTTTGAATACATAGCGTGGGATACATATGCAATCGACCATGTTATCAATGACAAATATGATGAAACTTTCAGCGCCTATAATTTTTTTGATAATGAAGGCGAGGCGTTTTTTCGTTATGACCAGCCCTTGTTTCGCAGCATAAGCTCAAGTGGCAGTATAGGAGAATACGCCATTTCTTTGGGCTTGAATTTCAATCACAATCTATATTTTGGAGCTACTTTCGGTATTCAGAATCATTATTTTTACGAAACAGTGTATCATGAAGAAAGCCCCAGCGGCGGTGATCTCAAAATTGATTATTTCAATTTTCGAGAAAATTATTCGTTAAGCGGTCTGGGCATCAATTTTAAAGCAGGAGTTATTTATCGTCCCGTATCGATGCTTCGTCTGGGTGCCGCCGTTCATACGCCAACCCAATCATGGCTGCAAGCATCGCATGAAACAACAATGACAACTGAATGGAACACCCCTCCTGCTGATGAAAATACGATGGACGAGTATAGAGAACTGGCAAAAATTAATGATAATTTTTATATAGCAGAAACGTTTAACGACCTTAAGTTCTCAATAACTACCCCATGGCGATACAGTATTAGCGCTGCTACAATTTTAGGACAGTTTGGTCTGGTTAGCGTTGACGTTGAAATAATTGATTATTCAACAATGAAGATGGGGACTGTTTTAGAAGATTTTGATATGATAAACCATTTTAAAGCCGAAAATGCTCTAATTAAAGAATACTATCGACCTGCCTTAAATTTAAAAACAGGCGCCGAAGCGCGATTAGGAATTTTGCATATACGGGCTGGAATGGCTTATTACGGAAGTCCTTACAATAAAGATAAGTTTGAAACAAAGCCAACTTTTAGCTATTCGGGTGGTATAGGGTTCAGGAAACGCGATTTCTATATGGATGCAGCATATTCGTTTACAAAAAAACCGAATATAGATAATGATATGTATCTAACGTATGATGATCTGGACGCAACATTGAGTTTGCAATCAAAATCAAACAAGGTTCTCGTCACTTTTGGGTTCAGGTTTTAAAAATACTATTTTGCAGTTTCAAATTAGTTGTAAATATTTTACATTCCTCCATACCAATCCTTAAACTCGTTAGCACGCGCCCGGCTAACAATGATTTTCTCCGGAACATCGACCGACAGATTCACCGATAGTTTGCTGTCAAACCAAACCGAAATATCCTTAATCGCTTTGTGTGAAATGATGAATTGGCGGCTTGCACGGAAAAATTTCGACGGGTCTAATTGTCGTTGCAATTCGTCTAATGAATTGTATTCGCAAAAGTTACGATTATCAAGGGTTACGATTTTGGCTATTTTGTTTTCTGAATGAATGTAGGCGATATCATTGACGGACAAGGGTATATATCTGTCTTTGTGGGGTATCAGAAAGTTCGATTTATAGACTGCTTTTTCTTTTTTAAACATGGATAACATATTGGCAATCATATCTTCGTTGCTTGTTTTTGCTGCGCCAAGGCGTGTGAACTTTTCTATCGCACGTTCCAAATTTTTTATGTTGATAGGCTTCAACAGATAATCGATACTGTTGACTTCAAATGCTTTGAGGGCATATTCGTCGTATGCGGTTGTAAAGATGACAGGCGTTTGAATTTTCACTTTTTCAAAAATTGAAAAAGCGGAGCCATCGGACAGATGGATATCCATGAACACCAAGTCTGGTAGGGGAGAAGCGGCAAACCATTCTACGCTGTCTTCAATACTTTGCAACACAGCGCAAATTTCAATACTGCTGTTTACCTGCGCAATCAACCGTTGCAGGCTCTGTGCTGCAACTATTTCATCTTCAATTATTACTGCTTTCATGTCGCATAACTTTCAACTTTCAACTTCCGAATTAGCGGTATTTCAACTGTAAAATCGCCATTTTGGGTAACAACCACTTCCATGCCAAAGAGTAACTGATAACGTTCCACAAGATTAGCCAATCCAATTCCTTCACCTGCTTCGGCGTTTAGTTTGGGCTGAATGGCGTTGCTGACCATGATAGTATCGTTTTCAGTCGTTTCGATACGTATCGTCAAGGGATGCCGGTCGTTGACAACATTGTGCTTGATGGCATTTTCCATCAACAGTTGCAGGCTTAACGGTGTGATGAAATACCGGTTAAATTTCTCATCAACAGCATATTGTATAGTCAAATTATCGCCGTAGCGCATTTTCATCAAATAGGCGTATGCTTCCACAAAATTCAGTTCATCTTTCAGGCTTGTTATTTCCTTGTTTTGCATGGTATAACGAAATGTAGACGACAAATTTTGCAGATAACTGTGGGCTTTTTCGTTGTCAAAACCTATCAATCCGTCTAACGTATTCAGCGAATTGAACAAAAAATGGGGATTCAGTTGATTTTTCAATGCCTCGTGGCGGTTTCGGATATTTTCAGCTATCAAACGCTGATTTTCGAGCAAAGTCTGCTGATTGCGGATAAATAGCGAAATAAAAAGCGTTGATAAAAAAACGATTATAGCCGATGAAAGGTCTTTTCTAAAGCCTGTATTAACAACCCGATTGTATAAATCTTCGGGCAGCGAATTAAAAAACAGAAGTATAGCCTTTGAAAAAACGGGGCTTATCAGCATTGCCACAGCAACCGTTCCCAAAAACGCCGCAAGATATTTTTTGCGATTTTTCCAATTTTGGCGAAATATCCAAAAACAAAATTCATACAGTATATAAAAAATGAAAAAACCGGTAACAAAACGAGCGATTATAAAAAATAAAACGCCTGTATCGTCCATATATATTGACTCTCCATGCACTTCGGTGAGAACGTGACCTGTAGCAACGACGAAAAAAATCAGCAAGTTAATTCCACCGGATAATTTTATCGCTAATTTGCGATTTAAGAACGAGTATGGAGAAGAACCCTGATTCATTTTTCAAAATTTATACATTCAATACTATATCCTTCTTCTGTCACTTTTAAATTTATCTCTGCTCCAAGCATAAGCGGAAAATTGACGCCATCATGCCCTGCGGGGAATCCGAAAGCAACCGGATAATCGTAGTCTTCAACGTGACCGGCTATTATTTCGTAAGCGTTTTTTCCGAACGATGTTTCGCCGTCGAGCATCGCGTTCATTGCGCCCACAAGCAAACCTTTCAAATTGGCTAATTGCCCGCCTGTGCGAAGATTGGTCATCATCCTGTCCAAATGATACAATTTTTCGCCTACATCTTCAATAAAAAGGATGCAGTCGTGGTTTTGCCACTGAAAAGGCGTTGCGTTCAAACTGTATATCACCGAAAGATTACCGCCAACAAGCGGCGCAGTCGCAATTCCGCAACGGTTCAGTTGGTGAGGCGGCAAGTTATATGTCGGTATCTGTCCGAACAGCATGCAGCGAAGATATTCCCACGATTTTTCTCCGTCCGGCGTTTTCTCTCCGGTAAGGTCAATGGGCATGGGTCCGTGAATACAATGCCAGTGCATCCTGTTTACCATGAACGAAGCCAAAGCGGTAACGTCGCTGTAGCCAATCAGCCATTTGGGGACAAATTCTGATGCGTATTGTTCGATATTTGCTAAAATTCGGCTGCATCCGTAACCGCCGCGCGCACAAAAAATGGCTTTTATTTGCGGATTGCGCATCATCGTTATCAGATCGTTCAGACGTTGTGCATCATTTCCGGCGAATACGTTATCCTGCAACCTCAAACTGCTACCGGATTCTACCGGCAAACCCCACGAGTGTAGCAGTGGGATAACCGGCTCCCACTGCGAAGGTGAAGCGTAAAAAGCAGGTGATATAAGACCAACAGTGTCGCCTGCCTGTAAAAAGGGCGGTGTTATCATGTGCAATTTCTGATACTTATGATACTAAAAATTATATAACAAATATCGTGCCGGAAAATAAAAAAACAGAGATTTTTGTAAATATGAAATATTTTTTGTTTCTTTGCATCAAATTTGAAAGATACGGCATATGAAGTATATTGCGTTCTTGTTTCTTTTTTTAGCGGCGTTTACGTTGCAGGCACAGACCGGAATACCCGCTTACGCATGGTATGACGATGATCCGTCGGTATCGGTTTTCTATATTGGCACGGCTGACGACCTTGTCGGGTTTGCAAACCTTGTCAACGGCGCCGATGGCAAATCGGCTACCAATTTCAGCGGTAAAATTATCATGCTTGCCGATGACGTTGATATTTCCGGCTATGGCAAGGAAACAGAATTCAACGACGGTAATGGCTGGATTCCAATAGGAACGTCTCAAAACAGTTTCGCAGGCAGTTTTGACGGCGACGGCAAAGTAATTACCGGTCTGTATATCAATGATAACGATATTGGCGACGTTGGGCTGTTTGGCTATGCAGCCTACGGCAGCACGATAAAAAATTTAGGCGTTGTGGATGCAGACGTCACAGGCAATAATTATGTCGGCGTTGTTGTCGGCTGCACAGAGGGCTATATTACATGCTGTTACTCTACCGGTAGAGTCAGGGGGGAGTATTTTGTCGGAGGCGTTGCAGGCTATGTCTACAACATAACAAACAGCTATTCTTTATGTATGGTAAGAGGCGTTTCGCCTGTTGGCGGCGTGGCGGGGAATAGTTTCAACGTGATAAACTGCTATTCGGCAGGCGACGTTATTGGCTATTGGGATTTAGGCGGCGTGGTTGGCGTGATTTCCTACGGCGGCAGAATAACTAACTGTGCCGCGCTCAATTCTGCTATTACGCGTATGGGAGGCGCTCCACAAAGTTTTGGGCGCGTGGTTGGTTTTATTGACGATAACGACGTCATTACAAACAATATAGCGTTCAATTGCATTACCGGAGACGATGTATTAGATGTAACCGACGATGCCGACGGTCGCGGCGGGAAAAGCAAAACCTTCGTCGAACTGCAAAAGGCAAACGGTTTTCCCGAAGCCTTAACTCAAGCCCCATGGACATACGGCGAAGGCATGTTACCCGGTTTGGGCGACGCCGTAGAAATGCCCGAATATCTGACGAAAGACTGCCCCGTAACGAACATTGAGGAACTTTTTGCGCCCAATCTGAATCTTTATCCGAATCCCTTTACAGATGCGTTGCACATAACTGGCGCGGAAGGCTGCATATTAAGTATCTTTACGGAAAGCGGCGCAATTGTGCATATACAAAAAGTTGTAAACCCCGACGAAATCATTCGTCTCAAACATTTGCCTGCGGGCGTTTTTTTCTTCCGTATAGAAAAAGACGGCAAGGCAAAAACGTTGAAAGGAATAAAAAATTAAAAAAAATTCAAAAAAATGTAACTTTTTTTTTTCAATATCGTATAATATAAAAAAAGATGTCTATCTTTGCAGTTTAAAATATTAAGTAAAAATATGTCAGTTCATAAGCCATCATACGAAGAAGTACAGGCAAAAATCAAGAGGAAAAGGAAGCAAAGGAAATATAATCTTCCGGTTATAGGTCATTTTGCTGACAGGAGCGTTTTGTTTGATTCAATCAATCAAGCGCACGAGGCTACCGGTATACACTACACGCTCATTTTCGAATCGTGTATCGGAAAGGTGCATACGGCAGGCAATGTCGTGTGGGAATACCAGAAAGGTAACCACTATATCAAGTATAAAGCGTATTACATCAATTTTCAGGAGAAGTATACGCGGTTCTCTTCATTCGGTTAATCGAATTGAATATAAAGAGATTCATCATATTAGTTGTCACAACCGTTGCGTTATGTCAATGTAATAAAGAACCGGACAGACCTTATTCCAATTTGGATATCGTTTTAGACAACGCACAGGCAGCTATGTATTTCCATACCATTTTCTGCGAAGCAGAAAACGCTTGGGCATTGGTTAACAGTGAAGAGTATGTTTCGTTTGGTCCTGTTGATTTGAGACAGACAAACGCAACTTCATACAAAAAAATAACGTACGATGAAGACGAAAATACCGTTATCATTGAATATCAGTCTTGGACGTCGTTCAACAATCTCAACCTTGAGGGAACTATCATCGTTGAGTTTGATACAAGCAGTTATCGAAAACCCAGAGAGACAGCAAGGATATTTTTAGAAGATTTTTTCGTTGAAGGACAGAACGTTGCAGGCAGAGCCTCGTTACAATACAAAAATGTAGAAGAAGGCGACAACGACCAGTATACATATAATGTATTTGAAGGTACGACTATATTTGAAAAAGACGGCAACCCCGTATTATTGACCGCATTGATCAACGGCGGCAATTACGAACGCATAACAGGCGGCGAAACGTTGTCGCATGACGACGATGTTTGGAAATATTGGGGTACCATGACAGGTATGTTGCGCGAAAAACCGAATATGAGATATACGAATACGGTTGTGCAAACTATTGATATTGACGACGTAAAATACGATTCGGCGATTTATTACGAATTAGGTTGCAAAACTGCCCGCCATGAATTTGATTATCCGGTATATTCGGAAATCAAGATTCCGGGACGCGACGATATCAGATATGTATATCTATGTTCGCAAGTTCTGTTTTTTTATGAAACGCACAAAATTCGCAACTAAATTATCCATATCGCAATGGCAGAACACAACGAAACCGGAAAAAAAGGCGAAACCATAGCCCTTGAATATCTACAAGGCAAAGGTTATCAAATTCTTGAACAGAACTGGCATAACCATCATCAGGAAATTGATATTATCGCATCAAAGGGCGACGAACTGGCGATAATAGAGGTTAAATGCCGTACAGGCTCGCCATTAGTGGAGCCATACCTCGCTGTGAACCGCAGCAAACAAAACTTGCTGATAAAAGCTGCAAACGCCTACATAAAACAGAAAAATATCGACATGGATACGCGTTTCGATATCATTTCCATAGTATTAGGAAATGAAACAATCATTGAGCATATCGAAAATGCGTTTTATCCGAGAGTGAGATAAGGACATGGTAAAATGACACTGTCTGACAATTTGTCCGTTTACAATTGCCTAAAAATAACATTATTACATAATTGAATAAAAAATATCGGACATAATGACCAAAAAATACGACAAAAATTTTTTTGGCAAAATTTTTGTAGGAAAAAAGTATAGAACTAAAAAATGAAATCGTAAATGAATGAAGATAGCAAATTAAATCAAGAAGATCCGGAGTTGGCA